>Ga0181612_183693_pt1 | contig 10820 bp, 4 predicted proteins | sample HoacroProtozoa21_FD_119630 | JGI IMG/M metagenome (GOLD analysis project Ga0181612, IMG submission 119630) | Hoatzin crop microbial communities from Cojedes, Venezuel. Combined Assembly of Gp0051906, Gp0051904, Gp0051908 | reverse complement strand
TAAGGTGGTGAGGCACTGGAACAGGTTGCCCAGAGAAGCTGTGGATGCCCTCTCCCTGGCAGTGTTGAAGGCCAGGTTGGATAGGGCTTTGAGCAACCTGGTCTCGTGGAAGGTGTCCTGTGCCCATGGCAGGGGAGTGGAACTGGATGATCTGTAAAATCCCTTCCAACCCAAACCATTCTATGATTCTATGATTTGCCAGCTGGGGAGGGAATATTTAATTATTAAAGGTTATCTCAAGCAACATCTAAATTAAACATTGCATCTTCAAGTCATTCATCACAAAATGGTCAAAGTCCTGCAAAGAAGCAGAGATTGTGGCTAAAAGACAATCGATAAAACTTACAGAACTACCAAACTAGACAGGTTTCCGAAAGCATAGTCTGGTATGTAATGAATTTTATTCAGTGCCAATGTCATTGCCTGAAGTGCTGGTAAACTTCTAAAAGCTTGGACGGGAATTTCTGTCAAAGAGTTATCGTCTAGCCACAGGTGTCTAAGGGAGACCAAGCCATTGAAGCAGTTGGGGGGCACATAGTTGATGTGGTTGGCATCCAGACGTCTAGGAGAAAAAGAAATAGAGAAAATTGACTCTGAGAAAAGAACAGTGGACTTACACAATGGATATCAGAAGTTATCACCAAGAACACAACCGAAAAGGATGGACACAGGTTGCTACACCCATTTTTCATTTCCTTGAGATTCTACATTTCCATCCTGTTTGCAACCTCGCCCCTGAGACCTCACATCATGTTTACAAGTTTCCTTGTCAGCTGTCTCTTCACAGACAGCTCTCCTTTCGAGCCATCAACTCACTGAGAGCACACGCTGATCATTTTTGAGCACAGCCTCCCTAAGGAATGGGTATGAATTTGTTCCTTTTCCCAATTATTTGCAAGTATGGAATGAAAAAGTGTAAGAAACTCAGGCAGAGATTCTCTTTCATAACCTATAAGTCACTGAGCTGCAAGATGATCTGGGTTTCCATACACTAGACACCCATTCTAAGAGTCAAAATTAAAACTCACTTCTAAGTCTCTGTTCCTGTTTTATCTTTTCTTACATATTGTTTATTCCAGTGATTCTTAAGAGCATTGAAGTTCACATTTCGTAGTAGTGGAGCAAAATAGTTTTTAAATAGAGACCAGTTTTGCTAATGTGATGTATTTATTTTGAGAAAGAAGTTATTAAATATACTTCAGCTGCTGCAGAGCCAACAGAGGGAGCTCAACTGCACATCACACCTTTTCAGAGTCTGCAGGTGATATCTTGCTCTCACACTCATATAAATAAGGATTAAATCTACTGAACCTTTTGCAGATGTGGCACTAGAAGTATCATGTCATATATTCATTGACTTTTGCTTTTGCTCTGTTTTGCTTTCCAAATGTGATGCTTTCAGGGAAATATTTAAAAGTGTGCTTCAGATTTCTGAAACTTCGTGAAGCATACAGATAGTGACCTGTACTCCGATCCACTTCTTGTGCTTTTAATGTGTTGTAGCGACTTGTACCTTGTTTGGAACATGAAAGCCACGCTCTAAAACTTTTCTTGAAGATGTCTGTACAGAGGAGTAATTAAGTGAATGGTGAAACAGAAATGAATTTAAATAGATGTTTGAAAACATTACAGAACAAACAGACACACCCAGGGTACAAAGAAACCATTCTGCACAACCTAAATTCGGTCTGTTTGAAAGAAATGCAATAGTCTTTGTAGCAGGCACACTAATCTCTTTATTTAAAGCTGCTTCTTCATTTACAGTCATGTAAAATGTCAGGTCCATTCTATCTCCTGCTCCATGCTGCTCCTACCTACTACATGAGAACAAATAATGATTGCTACAGCTGCGTGCCAGGCTGGCAAATAACTGAGACAAGGTCAGTTGGAACAAATTTATAAAGTTCAGTGTCAAAGCCGTTGTACAATTAAATTTTCAATATAGTAACTGACATGGCAGGCAGCAGAGACAGAGCTTCCAACTCAAGGGTCTGTCAACAAATGGTTGAGGCTGGAAATGTTTAGAAATAGTCTTGCTGTACCTCCCCCAGTCCCCAGGCAACAACCACGCTACGTCTGTATTTTCAAATAAGGTATAATTTGAAAGAGTAGATGAGGTTTCTTTGTGTTTGGTCATAAGTAAATTTCTTCCCTGGGTGATGCTGGTATGTAAACTAAAAAGTTACAGTTGCCTTAGTTTGACAGTTACACTGATTAAAGAATTGAGGCTTTATTGAACCTAAATGCGTTACTGTATTACAGCTAACATCTTGTTCAACATTGAAGCTTGCCTGTGCAGCTCTGACTTCCCTGTTGACTTCACGGGACTTACTTACAGGATGCCTGGCTCTGTGGCAAAGCCACAGTCAGTTTCAGTTGTTTATATGTGATCCTGTGGCTGAAATTGCAGTATTTCTGCTGTTGTCAGTGAGACCAGGATTTTTACTTTACCAATATTTGGTAGCAAATCAAGGAACTGATTTTGTTTATAGCTGAAGTTTCCAAATATAAACCTACCACTGGCTATGCAAACAACATACATAACATAGAAAAAACATAGCAAAACAGGATTGCTGTAATATAAATGAGATTCTAGGTAGTTGGATTGTTTTTTAAACAAGCTTTGGAAGAAATTAAGAAGCTAAGATGATTTGTGCTGCAGGTCTTATAACTGGATTACATATCCTGCATGTGCTTGTAAGAAGTAGTGCCTCAAGTGCTCTTTTGTTATCTAATCTTTCTAAAATTTCCAAGTATCATTTTCCCTCTTGCAGATATTAAAAGGTTTCAGCAGTGGTTATGTTTCCTGTCATATTGTAGGTAAGGAACACTGTTGTGTAAAGCATTGGATCAAAATCGCCATTTTCAGCCAATTGTTTTACACGCGTTGATCAAAGTTTTGGCACTTCCAGAACTAAACCCATTAACTCACAAACATGACCCTATTTATAATTGAAAATACATAGATAAGGTGGTGAGTTTGAAAGCTGCTATTATATTCTAGAGAGAGCCAATTTAGGGAAACAGAAATGCTTGATCTCTTCTGATAGGCAGCATGAAAATAAAGCAGCGAGTATGAAATTCACCATGAGCTCACTTAAAATGTCCAAACCTTTCAAAGTAAATGCTTGAGCTATGTGGACTCTGTCCCACCAGTGTTTCCTGTGACATACTGTGAATGCTACAACCACATGCATAAATTATGAAAAGATTCATATAGAATTGTAAACAGGACTCACTTACTGGTACTCTGGAATGAGTGAAAGTAGATGTCTGAAAAATATTTGATTTGCATTTTTTTATCAATTCACTATGACTGGATAGTTAGTTTTGTGCCACTGATAGGTTTGTGAGGAAATATATTTTTTTTCCTCTTTCTGAGTCTTCTCTCAGGAGCAAGCCCAGTTACAACCTGGAAGTAGCTTGTGATCAAGAAATTCCTTAATGTCTTGTTGGCGTGTCTTGCTCATTCATTCAGCGTTAAATCAATTATTAGATAAGGGTTCCAGAAGGAGATTTCTCCCAGGTTATTCTCCCCTCTGAAATAAACAGCTGTTGCTGGGATTGCCTCTACTTGCAATGGATGAGGGCCTGAATACAACAATGGGACAGGAGAAGAGCAGAGCCACAAAGACAGATACAGAAGTCAAGGACAAAATATTTCTTCTGACACTTTTAAATCAGGAGAGGTTAAACCAAATGAAAAGGGGCCATATGTAAGAGGCAGGGAAGGCAGAGAAGTGAGAGCACATGGCAGATTACAGAAGGGGTGTGCTCCTTCGTTTCCTACCACCTTGCTCCTCTCCTGACCTGGCTCTGTTATGCAGGGAGCTGCAGACAAGCCTCTCCATAAGGTATGGAGCAATGATGGACAGAGGTTGGGGACAAGGCCTGTCTGGGGAGGGTATAATGGGCAGGAGGGGGTCACCTGCAGCCCCACCATCTTTACTAGTGTGTGGCGACATGGACCTTCTCAAAGATTTGTTCACAGGAGTTGGGCTAAAGTCCCTTTTAAATAATGGCAAGTGACACCAAAACTGGCTCTGAAAAGTAGATGTAATGAAAACATAGCTGGCTATTGTGAGCCATATTTTTCAAACATGGCCTTTTACACAGGATATCCCCTTCAATCCACAGGGGAAAATGCTAGGACTATTGTAAAAGCTTAATTATAACACAGCAGTTCCCACAGCTCACTTTCAGCTCTTCTCTTGTATGGGCTTTTTCAGGATTGACACAGAGAACCCTGTGTGGCAACAGCAAGACCAAAAAAGAAAAGTTGTAAGTCAAAGTTTAGGAGCATTTGTCTCTGTCCAACTGCTCAGTTCTACATGGGGATGTCTCTGAAGCTCTGGGATTTTCAATCCTTAGCGTTTCTCTTTGTAACCAAACATGCCGCTCAGGTATTTTGGTAAATCTGCATTCAAGATGGTGGGCCAGGATGCTAAGCCGTTGCGTAAAGCACAAACAGCCAGGTACTATGCTGTTTTTATGCAAAGATTGACTCTGATACTGGGTACCCTCAGTCTTCACAGGTGGAAAAAGGTGGAGGCCAGCAGGAGTTGTTGGGTTGTTCTAGGAATCTGCAGACTTAGATCAGGAGTCCACAGCTAGACTGGCACATTTGGTGCGGCTGGGAAGGCTCCCAGGTCCCGCAGCCAGCTGGCTCGCAGTGGCCCGTGCTACACTTGCGACCTCTCCCAGCCTCCCAAATGAGATGGCTGTATGCAGAGCACAGGCTGGGGACAGTCCCAGGGGCGTGTGAGATGCCAGATGGCCCCGGGGAACAGTTCAGGCAATGTTAATTGGCAAGGGTCAAAAGTGTGCCTAGCACCCTGTTAACAGTGCAGCAGGACAGACGGTCATGGTCAGTGCCTGGGAGCACTCTGAAGCACTGTTTGCTTTGCTAGACTGGCTGTAGCCACAGTCTGTCACTGTATGGTGCCCAGCACGACCTCCTCGGAAATGTAGTGTGAGCCCCCATACTGCTAACCACTCCAACATCGGCTTCTTGTCCTCCTCTCACATGTGGTGTATGTCCTGGTGGGATTCAGCCATGCAGGATGATTTCTGGCTAGAAGTTCTGAGGTTGAGAAATTTGTCTGTCCCTCACAAATGTGATAAAAAAATCCCTCTTTCGAGACTGCTCAGAAGACAGAAAAGAGTCAGACACCTAGTAGCTTCTACTGGATGAAAGAAAACATCACCCAGTGGCCTGGAATCGCTGATCTAGTTCAGCCTATAACTCTTCTGTTATCTAGTGCACCCCGGGGCTCTAGTGGCCTGGATTGTTAAGGGGTGCGATACAAAGAGGAGACTGCAATGGTGAGTTTTGACACATCTTCGCGTATGTGTACAGACACGTGCATGGGTACACACAACCCTGATTTAAAATGTGAGAAATTCCTCCTCAGGGAGTTTGTGGGTACCTGGTGAGGTACCGGGTTTCGTAAGAAGGATAATGCCTTCTGTAGGCTTCATTATCATGGGGTGTGACATGGAAAACCACAACTAAAGCTCCTGTCTTTTCATGAAAACAGTTTTCTTGGCAGAATGTGTTTTCATCAAAGTTGTTTCATCTTTTAACTAAAAATCAGGATTATTAATACAGACATCAAAATGGAAAAAAACTTAACACTTCTGAAAAAAAGACTTTTTAATTTCAAGCCTCAACTGGAAGCATTTCAGAACTCTGTGCCCTCAAAGTCTTCAACTCTTTGTTCGGATTAAGAACACAAACTTGTCTTGAAATGTCAAATATTTGAATGAGTAGGGAGAAGATTAAAAATCTGTTTGCTGACCTGTTCCAGACAGGCAATTATTCAGCACAACCAAGATGATTTCTACATAATCTTTTACGTAAAACTCAGTGTCACCATCAGGCGCTCCAGAGATACCGAAATATCTTAAAAATAAAATTTAAGCAATTTACAAATTCTGTTAGGAAATTTAAAACAAATGTCATTGATACTATTTTCTTATCTTGTAACTTGTAAAGTCAAATTAATTTGCTTCACTAAATTCCAACTTTGCAGGTTGTCAAGCAAGAAAAGGTGGTTTATTTTTCCCTCTATCAACTGTTTCCAGTGCTTTGGAAGAGAAGCTGAGTGGTATTCTGCCCTATTTTCTACAATCAAAAGTAAAAGTACTCTTAAATTTTTCAGGAATGAAAGTGGGTGATAGAGTAAATAACGCTTCCTTTTAAATGTCCTTCATGACTGGTTTGACATGGGCAGTGAGACAGCAACTGATCTGTTCCTGACATATTGACTATTTCTGTGTCCGACAATGCAGCAGTAAAAGCTGCCCTTTAACAATGATGTCTAAACAAGAAAATAAACAGGGAGTGGAGTTTCCTCTGTAGTATTCACTGCAAAGGGTTGTACTACAATAGTCCCAATAAAAGAACAGCAGAAGCTTTGCTTTTCCTTCAGCAATGCCAATTACACTTTCCTCCTTTTTGCAGCAACATTCACAAATGGAGATCTGCCACTTATTGGTTGCCAGTAACATAAAATTTGTGTTAACATGTTCAGGGAAAAAATAAAAAAAAATTATTGATATGTCATTGCCTGCTTTACCAATCCCTTCTTCCTCAAAAATACTTAAATTATATGCCAATTCTGGTACTTAAGGGATGTCATTAGAAATGACAAGACAATTACACTAGAGGAAAAAAGATATCTATTTAAACAAATATATACATTAAATGAAAAAAATTGGACAGGAAACAAGCTGTTAATTAATAAGAATATTTGAAAAACAAATCAATATACATATGTAAAAGGTTTTTGGACTATACAGGTATATTTAAAATCACTAAAAGGCTTCTTAATTTAAAGGCAGAATGGACATACTGGTGCTGTGGGAAACACAAAATCCAGAGACCATCTGCTTATAGTCAGTTCTAAAAAAATACACTTGCTCAAGTTGAGTAAAAGGGAAGACATCATTCAAGTGACAGTTCGAACCCTGCTGCCAAGATCTAAGTTGTGACACATCAGTGATTGTGTGTTCTTCCCTTTCAATCATGGTACCTGCAAACATATTTTCCTCTTCTTGGCTTAACAGAAATAAATGCCATTTGAATTGTTAGAACTAGTAATCCAGACAACTTGTATTCACATTAGATTTCAGAGGAAAATTATAGCCCGTAAAATAAGTTGAAGATATCCTTCTGCTGAACTTGGAGATCAAAACCACATCTCAGAACCAACATGTTCTGGTTACTTCTTTAAATCTTCCTGCCACAAAGGGAACTGGAGTCCTATGCAATCTTTGTCCAAGCTCTGGTAGCTGAACTCATTTATTAATCCTCTTCACAGTGACTAAGGCAGCAAGGCAGTTAGTGTGGCTTGCCCCTCTGCATGACTGGCTTTCTTGAATAAGACCAGAAAAGGCAGAGATTTGAGTCCTGTCACCGGTTTTCAGTTTTTCGGATCTATACTAACCTAAAGCAAAGGGTTAATGAGGCTTCCAGAAACCATGCCATCTGCATAGTTGAACACAATAAATACAAGAAGTTGCTATCTTACAGGAATTGCCTTTGTGAAGACTTTTAACCTCTTAATTACACCCTTGAAAAGACTCCTGCTATTTCAAAGGTTTCAAGAAATAACTAATTTTGTAAATCAGAAACCAATGCAAGATCCACCTTGTGAACAGAAAATTCCTAGACTGTATGAAAGAAGAAATTGAATCTCTGCACACCTTTATCTGACAGGCAAAACCCAGTTTAAGCAAACAAAAGAATAATAGTTTTCTTTTCCTCAAAGAGGTCTCTTTTGCTGGTGATCGTCTTTCAGGTGACAGCAGCTTTTCTGTACAAACCCGTATCATTCCATCTTGGGTCTGCTACACAGCTGTCTAAAGGTTTCTACTGACCACTCCTATTCTCCCTCTGTTTTAATTCTGTCACAAAATATCAGTCCTCTACATAGACTGCACAAACTATGTTTGGTTTACTTCTTCAACTTGTTCACCCAAGGAGAAAAATACTTGCAACAAAGCCTGAGAGAGACTGTCATTTTGTTTAGAAACTGTGCTGAAAATTCAACAGTCTCTTTCAGAGCAACAAAGTAACTCTTGTTTGCTTGGCTTATCGTGTTTTGGACCAGAATGTGTATAGAGCGATGTGATCTCAGCAAGACTTTTTTTGTTTATTTAGTAGAAAGAAAATCTAATATAGTCACTAGAACAGCATTTTCTCATGACTTTTTCAAAGATCAAAGCAAAGAACTGTAACCTCATAAGTATATGGCTGAGATATTTCAGTCTGTGTCTGGTCAATAAAGAAGAAAGGAACTGACCAAATAACAATTATAAGATAATTAATTCTTAGGGCTGTTTCACCTTTAGAAACCCTAACGAATGCTTTGTATATTAAGGAGGTAAATGTTCAAGATGGACATAAGAACCTGGGAGCTAATACAGTATAATGTGTGTCTGCGTAGTGGTAGGTCACACACAGACAACATAATTTTGCTGGAAATCAATTCACTTCATTAATTCTGTTCTTCAGATTTTAGCTAAATTGAATGTATGCAAAAGATGTCAGCCTTCTGGTGGAACTTCTTTACACATACAAAAAGGAAGAAAGCATGTTCAACACAGTACATTTCTCAACCAATACATCTGAACTCTAACCAGACTGGATAGCTGGGTACAGATGCTCACTCTATCCTTGTCATTGTTAGACTTTTATCAGTGACACTTGCAATCAGTGCGCACTTTAGCAAAATCTTTTGTGATAGTTATTTGAACTTACAGATTGACTTCCATATTTAGATCTTAGAACTTTTCAGGAAAATAATTTTATTTCAAAGTAATTCTGTGAAAATGTTAAGATGGTCAACTAAAGAACAGAGAAGTGTCAGCTGACATTTTACTCTGTCCAAAGAACCCGCCTGCCTATCTTCAAAAATTCAGATATTTTATGCTCATTCAAACATTCAAAATCAGTAGATACTTCAAAAAATTTAGTAATTTTTTTTTGTATCAGGTGACAATGGAATTCTGTGGATAATTCAGAAACATACTCTATTTACTGTGTCCTGCATTGAGACAGCAAGAGTGGGCTTGTGGCTACAAAACGTGAACTGCAGGTGCAGCAGAAGGAACTCAATGATACTCAATTGACTGAACAAGCACATGACAGATGAATTTCAGTATAGATAGGCGTCAAGTGAGGCACTTAGGGAAAAGGCAATTTCAACTTCACATGACAAACTCTTGAGGAGCTACTAATATGCCAGAAAGAGGTCTCACAGTTGTACTAAGTATGAAAATAACAGCTCAGTGTTCAGTAAAGGTTAAAAAAATTAAGCAAAACAAAGTCTGGGGAGTTAGTTGGAAAGCGAACAAAAAAGCATCCATAATTCTCTCTGCAAATCCATGGTGTGCAAACACTTTAAACATGCTGTGCAGGTCTGATCCCTCCTTGATTCATCTCAAATCAAATATACGAGAACTGAAAAAAAGTTCAGTAAGAATGACAAGGATGACCAGAGGAAGGGAATAGCTCCACATGAGAAACAATCGTAACAGCCCATGTCTGAAAAACATGACTAATGGAGATAGGAAAGAGGTCTATAAAATCTGGTGCACACCCATAAGGAACTGCTGTTTCCACTTTTGCTTGATGCTGCATGTCGGGGACATCAAATGAGCTGGGAAGTTCCAAGTAAATAACAGGAGTTACTTCACCAAGCTACACAGGACTAGCTGATCAGCAGATAAGCTGCCACAAAAATCGTGAGTGTTACATTGGCTCAAGAAACAGTCACAGAAACTCACTGAAGAAAATTCTTTAAGAGCTATTAAATTTAAAGAAGCCACAGTAGCCTCAGTGAGTCGCTGAGTACAAACCTCTGGCAGCTGGGACAGTTTGCCAAAGGAGTATTATTATATTCTTTGCCTGACCTTCTAGTTTTCCTTTGGCATCTGCTGTTGAAGAGTGGATACTGGGCTGGGTCAGCTTTTAGAATGACCTGGTACAACCATCCTTACATTATGGGGCAGAAGCACATGAAAATAATTTCATTCATAACACGAAACAGCCAGTCCTCTTTCCTAGTCTAGCAGTTCTGGCAGGAGTTCTGTTAAAACTGAAGCTCATGGACTGAGTCAGCATGCCACAGTCAAGAACTATAAATACGGAGACCTGCCTGAAGCACAGAATGTAATTAAGCATCCTCTAGTACACTTTGTTTCATGAGTTAATAGTGTTTTCCATACTGCTTAAAAAGAAAAAAAATTACACTAAATGAAAAAAAAACAAGGGAGTCATTTGGGATTCTTTCCTTTCCCCTGTAAAGAATCTTAACAAGAAACCATGGGAAAGACCAGTGCTTAAGGGACCATATTCTTCTTGACAGACAGAAAGCATTGCAGGGCAAGGAGTGTCTTCTCAGACAGTGAACCAGTTTATAACATTGCAAAGAAGCTGCTGGTGTCATGAAATTACTGAAATGAAATCAGTTACGTTTGATGTTTAATTGAGAATACAATTCTCTTGAAAAGCAGCTCAAAGAGAGTTAAAAGGAAAAGTTGATGCAGTGCATTATTAAGTGATATTAACAGGTAATTAATAGGCAATCATATTATTGTTCATGCAATGTTACAAGTTGATTTATCAAGCATACTCACAGAGACTGCAGGCTGTGCAAGTTCTGGAGTGCTTCAGTAGGAACCTGGCGTAGTTGGTTGTTCTGCAGCATCCTAGGTTTTGAGTAGCAGAAAAAACAGAATGAACATGGTAAAGATAATTTCTTTCTACTGTAAATATTCTTCCAAGCTTACCTCTTTTGTACTGGTTCTAC
>Ga0181612_152576_pt1 | contig 10820 bp, 8 predicted proteins | sample HoacroProtozoa21_FD_119630 | JGI IMG/M metagenome (GOLD analysis project Ga0181612, IMG submission 119630) | Hoatzin crop microbial communities from Cojedes, Venezuel. Combined Assembly of Gp0051906, Gp0051904, Gp0051908 | reverse complement strand
GGGTGCGGGCTCGGCGTGGGGCCGCTGCCCGGGGAGCCCGTCGGTGCGGGAGGAGGGGGTCGGCGTGGGAGCGGTACCTGGGTGGGAGCGGGGATGTTCCGCAGATGGCCGGCTGCGGCGTGACCGGAGACTTCGGGGGTAAAATGCCTGAGCTGTTTATGGTAAACATAAACGGGGAGGCTAATTTGTCTTCCCGTGGGTGACAGCTTTAGGAGGAAGAGAAAAAGGCTAGGATAAACTAATAGTCTTATGGCGGTGACGGCCAGACTTGGCAAGACGCTTGATTTTCATGCTTGTGTTAAAAAAGAAGGGAAATGTATCGGGAACCGCTTTCCTGGTCCTCATCTACCTCTGTCAGAGTCACGAGCAGCAGGGAGAAAGGGGCCGGGCTCAAACCGTGTCCCCTTCTGGCACTGCTGTGGTTCTGGATGTGGGTTCGAGAGAGCAGGGTTTGTGTGCGTAACATTTGAATAACTAGACATTTATAGTAACAGAACATGAGTAAGAACTTCAAAAGCACCCAAATGACTCGGGCATTGCAGTCATGCAGGCACTCCTGAAAAACGTGTACCAGCCTTTAAACGTTTGCTGTTATTCACCCTACCTGCAATTTTCTCTCTCTTTTTTTTTTTCTTTTTCTTTAAATGTGTGATTTTACCTGGACTTTCTTGCATCATCCGTAGCTGCTGCCCTTCCACTCTCCGGGGAGTGGCTGTGGTGGCAGAGCCAGGAACGCCAGATTCCCAGCCCTGTGCCTGGATTCCGGGCAGTGCCTGAAACTCTGGAACTTATTACCCCAAAACATCGTGGAAGCCAAGAGCGCTTGGCTTATGGGATTTGAAAAAAGGATTAGAAATTTGATATGGATAACAAGAATCTCCAGAATTAATAGCAAATTAAATGAGAGCTTTGCAAGGGATATAAATCCCCTTATTTCAGGGCATAAACCAATCTTAGGATTTAGTAGGAAACTTCTCCTTGTAGGGAGATTTTCCTTGCACTGTCTGCTGGGGGTGTATTCCCCTACAGCTTGGTGCGTACACAGCCCGTGCAGTGTCGTCTCTGAGAGTGTCTTCTCCTCTTGAAGAGGTTCCAGCTGAAGTACCTGAACCTCAAGGTGTTTCCCAGCCTGGGGCTGTTGCTCGAAGGCGCAAGCCACGTGGCTGTGTGTAGAAGCTGTCTAGAGATAGCGGTAGCTTTATCTCTGAACAAAGCAGTAGCCTTACAGACGCTGAAGATTCTCATCACTGTAATGCGGTAGAGTAGTAGTAGATGCCGCAATGTACTCCAGACAGACTCCACCAGCAGCATCTTTTTGAAGGTGCACAATTTTTGTTAGCATTGAAAATGCTATATCCAGAATGTGAGAAGCTGAAATCACTGGGCTGATCCAGCTGAGTTAGAAAATACAGCCTTTGTTCTGCTTTATCCTTGTCAGATCCCTAGAAAATATGGATGTCTAGCGTAAACTCTTGCTAAACTTTTTCCCAAACTGTTTATTTCGCTGGAGCACTCAAGTAGTGGTTGGGGGTGGAGGGCTGGGTGGGTCGGTGGTGTTTTTGTTTTTTCTCTCCGAGTTACACATCTCTGCTCTTTGACTAAAGCTGCGGCGTGGAGTTTAGGGTGGTGGCTGGACTCTTGTGGCTGATGGCATTGTGAGCGCATGCTCTTAAATATAATAAAGTGAAAACTAACCTTAGCTGCCCGGTTTTGTAATGAAGCTGCCAATAGAAGCAGAGTATGGACCTAAAAAAGCTGGTCCTAAAAGCATCAAATCTGTTGTATGATGAAGTGACAGGGCGAAACCTGCTCTTCAAGCGTAACTGCGTGGGTCTCCTGTGAATCTTTTTGCAAAGCCTCTTTGGAAATATCAGCTGGTCTGCAGAGTGCCTGCATCACTCGAAAATCTTCACCCAGAGCCTTTTGTGCTGGATCCACAAGAAGCTCTAAGGGGTTTGCAAGTTACTTCTGAGGAATGTGCAGAAGCAAAGGAAGACAAATATCGATGCTCTGTAGAAGTGGTCTTTGTACGTGGTATTTCTGCGAGATTGTATTGGTCTCACTCTCTGGCTTCTAGAGTTTTACACTGACAAAAACCAGTGTGTAAAGTTGTGCCTGTGGCAGTTTCCTGACTGCTCCGTTTCTGAGAAGTGCTGCAGAAGGTGATGTGGCCGAGAGCTCGGAATACGGCGGGGTTGGTGTGTGCTTCCCTGGTCGTGACTAGCCGTTGGTTCGGGTCAAGCTGCCTGCTAGTCTGTCAGGTCTGGTACTAGGCTAGACCAGTGCTAGGAGCTTGCTTAAATGACAAGAAAAAACTCATAGCAGATGTTGGGGAATCATTTGCTGGTGGTCTCCCTGTCTCTTGATGGCTGTATATTTGCGGGCAATTTAAGCATATTTCCTACACATCAGTGGGTACGGTACTAATGCACTCCTCTGACTTCAGCCTCTGCAGAGCTTTATACCGCTTTTGTCACGGTGGGGTTGTAGAGCTTTCCAGAGGAGCTGTAAGCAGTGTGAGTAACGTCTGTGTTCATCCCGCCTTTCTCCATGTTGGAGCTGTTCATCCGAGGAGTGTCTTGTTTTGGTGGTTGACTGTTTTGGGTTTTCTTTAATGTGCGTGTTGCGATCTGCTTATCTTGGCTAAGGCAACATCAAAGCAGAACACTTGACCCGTTGGGTGCAAGTTGTGGAGGTTTGTGATGGATTTGAGGCTGCGAGGGAGCAGAAGCAGAAGGACCAGAGGGGTGGGAGGAGAGCAGCAGGCGGTGGTAGGGGTGACCAGGTGGTAGGAGTTGTAAAGCCTTGTGCCTCGAGAGAATTGAGTGGCAGGCAGTATGGAGAGGGATACGGAGAAACCAAAGAGAGTTATATCTGGCGGATCTCCCCTGTTCCCTTCTGCTGTTGCAAATAGTTCCAGCGTATGATCCTGCCCTGTGGCTTCTGCAGGAGGTGGGGGCAGTCAGCGTGAGGCAGCTACTCTTAACTGAATCTAACCCTAGACAGCCAGCCTGGGGAGTCCTGTGATCCCTCAGCCGTGCAGTGAAACTCATGACTGCGGCTGTGCCAGGAGTGGGGCCGGGGAGTCATGAGAAGCTGGTGAGCAGCTGTCAACTACTTTCAATGTTGACTTGATTTCTGCTTCGTAGCAGACATCAAAACTATCCACGTGGAAACGGGAACCCTAGGGCCCAGCTAAGAGGGGGGGGCAGAGACCCTCATGGCAGAATCCTTGTGCTTAAAGACCGGGGGGGAACTTTAAAGCAGTCTCTGGGAGGTGGTCGAGCCATATACGTGCTCGTGGAAGACCGCCTGCCTCTAAGTGTGGATCTGCGTAACGTAAAGGAAATCTTGCACTCACCACAAGCAAACGACTAGGAGTACAGTAAACCAAAGGATTGTTTTCGCAGTTCTGTGTCCTGATGCCTGTATTGTTCCGTTGTCTAAGACTGGTGATACGCTGAATCCATGTATTCCTTGAAACCTGTTCTGTTTCCTGTGCTGCTGTTGCTCCTCGCTGCTGTAAGGATCTGAGTCGGATCTTGTATTACAGAGCAGCAGGAGTTGCTGATGTCTCCACCAACTAAGCTGTCGAGTTGCTTGTTCAGAAAACAGAACTAAGTGGGACTATAAAGTCACCATTTTATTATTATTATTTGTATGCATGCTGTTCCTTGGAGGTCCTCAAATTTGTGCCCTTCCTCCTTGTTTTCATATCCTAAAATGTCAGTTCCTCTCGCAGTTCGAAAATATTTGTTTAACATTTTGCCAGCCTGCATAAGAGGAGAAACAGACCCCCATGAATATTGTCTGGCAAAATAAGAAATGTAGTGTAGGAATGTGTTCCCAATGGCTTCTTTGTCTCCGCGCCGGAGGGCGGCTGGAACACACGCAGCAATAAGCAGGTGCTTGATTTGCAGCGCTGAACCGTTTTTCTGTCTCCATGTTACTGTACATGGACTAAAAGAAACTGCTGCTAGTCCAGACCTTGAGGACCTGGCCCTGTCCTAACATCCGGGGAAAACTTGAGTAACGTGTGAAATCAGCTCTGTCGATTTCAGAAAGAACCAGCTTCTGGTGAATTGAGATGAATTCTCATAATTGCTGGGTTTTGAATACTCAGAAGGCGTAAGGATGGCCTCTGGCAAAATAATGAGGTTTATTTGCACAAAGCAGCTTAAAACAATGACAGGCACTGAGTTTGCTTTGTGAGGTCTAGAGTTTTTCTCTTCAATCAAGGGAGCAGATTTTTTTCCACCTTCATTTTGTTGGAAGCTAAAGTTCTCTGTGGTGTTTTGTCTCCAGGAGCTAGGACTTCGAGAAAAAATGCAAATATAATGAGTGCAGTGACTCGAATCCGTGCAAGTTGTCAGCACTCAGAAGACATTAATGTTCTTGCAGAGCAGGCTAGAGCCAACTTCAGGAATGATGTGTACATAGTTGTGGATAACGTCTAAATCTTGCTTCAGATTTATGGGTTAAGGCTTTGAGTGAAATGGTGCGTGCAACAAAATCCGCGGGTCACACTTTCTTTACCAAACATGAGGAGTGATTCCTGCTGGGATGTGACCTGCTGCATCAGAGGAGCTGAGGTGGTGGTCAAACCTCCAACCCAACGCTGTTCTGCCATCTCTCCCAGCTGCCTGCTGCTCCTTTAGGAGCCGTGGGGAGAACTGGCTCTGCAGCGAGGTTCGAAGCGGATGTCAGCGTGCTCCTTCGGTTCTCTGTCCTCTCTGCACAGAGACCAAAGGCCCCTGCGTCACTCTGGGACCCGTGTGTGAGTTCCCGCTGGTGGCTTCATGCTTTTTTCCATCAGCAAAGTTCTTTCTGGAAATGCTGGGCTGTGCTCTGCCTCCGGAGAAGCGTCTGCCACCGACGCAGGGTGTCACGCTGCTCTCTCTGCCCAGGGCTGCGATGCCGCTTCTGTTGTGAGAGGGGACCTGGAGCGTTTGGTGAGCTGCGAGACCCGAGCTGACGCTGCTGTTGCCCAGTGTCCTCTGTCACTGCTCTCCCCACCCGTGCCGTGTGCTGGCGATTTATCGCTGTGCTACCTGGGTCTGGATTCTGGGAAAAACTCTCACTTTGCTTGGAGCTGTGCGAACAGAATAAAGGATTGTTCTGGTCGCAGAGAGAGCTTCCTTGTAGGTCTGGGGCGAGAGGCGGTTCGTAAATGCAAAGAGATGGAGCACAAAGGAACAATGAGATGACAGTGGCTCTCCAAGGCAGCCGTCTGTGCGTACCAGGTCCTGGCTGCGGGCACTACAGGGGAGGGCTTTGTGCGGGCGGTGTTGATGCTGGGCTCCAGAGGTGCGTTTGGGAATGGCCCTGACAGACGGCTCCTGTGTGCGAGGGGCGGCGGGAGCGATGCTGGAACAAAAGGCTGCTGTGCTCCAGCCAAGGCTGACCGAGCAGTTAATGGGCCTGGAAGGGTGGCTTGTCATGAGAATGGACTGAAGTTAGGTTTAGGAGAGCGGCTAAATGTGGCCTGGAGAGGGGTCTGACCATGCATATAAAAAGGAGAGCGCAGGAATTACACAGGGGTTAGCTGCAGGGAGGGAGGGAGGGAAAGATGCTTCCCAGCTATGAAGTCTCTTAGCCCATGGGTATCATTTCAGGGGAAATTCTTGCAACCTCAGTGGTGGAGATCCATCCACCCAGACTGGCCAAATGACTGGAGAATGTGCTGTTGGGAGCAGCCCTGCAGCAGCCCCGGGGAAGATGATTCAACAGGGCCTCTTTCATCTTTGATTTCGGTGCACACAGTCTGCGTTTGTGCTGCCCCCAGATTCTCCCATTCATCACTGTCTGCGGCCAGTGTTGATAGCAGCGCAGAAGCCTTTTGGGCAAGAGCAGGGAATGCTAGCTATCCCCTCTGCTAACAGAAGGCTGGGCTGGGGCTAGTTAGCACATGCCGATGCGTGGCCAGAGAGACCCAGGATGGTGCTGGTGATAAGCCCTGTCCCAGCTCTTGCTGGGCAAAGCCAGCACTGTGCCTGCCTGGGGTGCCCTGGCTGATTGCCCGAGGCAGCCCGGAGCACGTCGCGAGAATATCAGAGGTCTTTCTGCTTCATTAGTAGCTCGCTGAACTTTACTCCAGTAAATACGGGCAAGAGAGAGCCCAGCGTGGAGGGAAAATCCTGCCTCTACTCAGAGTCCAAAATGCACGAACTTTCATTTATCCTCTGCCACTACAGCAGACTTTTTCAGCAAGCACAAAGCAACTTCAGCGCTCAGACCACTTTCCTGCCTGTCCTTCTTGATAGATGCGGTCTGTACTCCGTCGGAGCAAGAAGCTGACCATGCACAGCCAAAAGCCCGAGCACCCCTGCGCAGAGCGCTCTGCAAAATCCGGGGAGCTTTGAACTTGAACTCCCTGCTTAGTTACTAAAAAGCTAATCATTTAGGGCTGATGCTCTTTCCAGGGCTGAGAACAGAAGTTAGGTTCCTGTTTGTGAGGAGAGATGGGCTGGGGAGTGAGGGGGGGGTGGTGAAATGCCTGGCTATAGAAATGGCAGCTTTGAGCCTTGTCTTTTGAAAAGCAAAAAACTCCCCTTCCAGATCCTCCATGCTGCTGCGTGTGCTCTGTAGACGGCTGCAGCTTAATGCTGAATCCCTGTGTGTTCGGAGGCCAGAACACATTAAACTAATAATGAGAAGGGGGAAAGGAAGAGGCTTCTTAAGTTTCCCATAAAGATGTTCCAGTGAAACTTATCTGTCTTAAAAATTAAAATCTGATTGCTTCTTATCTTTGCAATTACCCAGACAATTTCAGGCAGAAGTGAAATTGTAGAATCTCATCTTTTCAGACCGGGGTCTCATGACCGGTCTGTCGTGATCAGGAAAAGACTCTCTGCTCCGGCAGTGATCTGAGGGCCCTCGTTCACACGGAGAGGTCGATGTGCTGCAGGCAGCAGGGCTTGTGCATGGGTTTTGCTACCCCAGGCATGTAAAACTGTTGTTCTTCTAAGAAAGACCTCGGGACTCTGATACGTGGTCTGTGACCTGAATGTGCCCCAGAGAAGCCCCGTTATTCCCTGCACACATGCCCCTCGGTGTCCCCTGGGCAGAGGGTGGTGGTGTGGCAGAAGGTGCCTTGCTGGCAGCCAGGCATATCGGCACGAGCTCGACTGCCCCGGCCGCTGGAGCCGAGGGGGTGGGTGGGCACAGGGCTGGCTGGGGAGCCGGCAAGCAGCATGGAAAGGGTCGCTCTGCCCGAGGGACGGGCTCTGGGGACGGCGATATCTTCCAGCAACTCCCGGTCCAAAGTGTTGGGAGAGTTTTGCTTTATTCCCTTCCCCTTTGGATCTGGCTGCCGTGCGTGGCTGCCTGTTGCCCGTCCGTTCTTGCAGCGGCTCCGGTACGAGGGGTTGCACGGTCTCTTCTGGGAGCAGGGGGGTAAAACCCAGCCGTTCCCCGGAGAGCTGTGGGCTGCTGCCTGGCTCTCTCGCCTCTCGTGCGCTCGGGGTCTGGTGTGACTGATGGGGCTTCTGTACTCACAGCTGTCTTGGGGCTATTCCTCACGCTGCAAAGGCTCTTTGTCTCATTCAAAGCCATGACCTCATTTTAGAGACAGAAAACAGAGAGGGAGAAACCCACCAACCTGCCAGCGGAGGTCAAAGGGCTTGCCGAGAGATATGTTAGCATCAAACTTCTCCGGCAGGGACACAAATAACTGGAATTGCAGACCAGAAAATTACCATGAAAAAATGGACTAACTACCATGTGATTACAAAAGAGCCCATTAGTTCTGTGTGTGTCTAGGATTCAGAGTATATCCTTTGAGGAAGAGCACGAGGTCACGCTCCCAAAACTTTAAGCAAAAGCGACCGTAGAAGTCTGCGCCTGTTGCTCCCCGAAGACTGCCGTGTGTCGAGTTTTAGCTGGTTGCTCTCCTCGCTCTTTCCTAGCACAGACCTCGGCAAACACGACTCCTGGCAAAACGAGAGAAGGTTCCCTCTCAGTGTTCGGTGGCAGCAGCTCCCGCCGCGGTTAAATTTGTCAGACCCCTCGCTGCTGCTTTCTAATCAGCCTGTTGGGCTAACGAGCAGCCCCTCAGCCCTCTGGCCGGGTGTTTCTGCAGAGCTGCTGGCCCGGGAGCCGTGGCTGACGGTCTGGGTTTGCCGTCTCACGTGTCGGACCAAATCCAGACCGTCAGCCTTTGCTCTGGCCCCTGGTTTTCGCTAGCGCATCGGAACTGTCCTCTCCACCCCAGGGCTGGTCCTGGGACTCAGCTGGCCCCGTGACTGTCACAGCTTTCCAAATAAAGCCAGAAATGATGAAGCTCTGTCATGGGGTAGAGTCCTAGAGCCGGTGCCACGCCGTGCCGGAGGCAGGAGGAGCCGGCGTGCGGCGTTGCCGTGCTGAGGAGTCAGGCGTCCCGTTACCCAGCGTTTGTGCTTTGGTTGGAAATGAGAAGGTCCAACTCCACTTCCCATTTTCCCAGCCGTGCAAAACGGGCACAGTAAAGCAGCGAGGGTTTCTGCCTTGCCACCTTGTCACAGATGGGAAATTACTCTTCTTCTCCTCAGCACTAGCGATTAAAACTCAGAAGCTGTGTGCCACTGCTGTCGGTGCTAAGGTGACCTGCGTGGCTGCAGTGGGACAGCCATGTGTTCTTTGTACACAACCACAGCCTTCCACCAGGACTGGTTTGCTCTTCTTTGCCCCTTCCAGGCTGCTGGGGTAAGTGCTTTACTATCCGCTTTCCCTGTTGCGCCCCGGCGATCGTTGCTCCCTAAGAAGGATTACAGTAATGCAAACCTCTGAAATCCCATGTGCTTGCTGAGGCAGGGCTGGTGGACAGAGGGCTTCGTACCTCAGAGCGGGGCGGTGATGACCGGCACAGAAGTTCGTGTGCGATTTAGGTAGCCGCAGTGGAATATACAGATTCCAAGTGGAATTCGCGGAGTTTTGGTGAGTGTGGTCTTTCTTTGGCCTTGCTTTGCCTGTGGGGACACAGGTGAAGGTGCCGTGAGCTTTAGGCAAGGCTGTTGTCTGCGTTGGGTGTTCTGCGGGGGTTTGGGCACTGCCTGGCTGCAGGGCTCTGGGGGCTGTGTAGGTGGCGTGGGGTGACAGTGCTACGGCCTGGGGTCAGGGGCACCACCGGACCCCAGCCCCGATGCCCGACGGGAGGGCAGGCTCTGCCTGTGACGGGGACGTGTCCGTGCATCCATCTGGGCATGGCAGACGCTTCCCGGAGACCCCTCCGCAGGGCAGCCTGGCGTTACCGGGCCGGCTCTGCTGCGGGGTCTCGGGAGCGGGGGTCCGAGCCGCCTGTCCGAGCTTCGGACCTGGGGAGCCTGCTGCCCTTTTGAACAGCGTCCGTCTCTTTTTGCTGCCTTCCCGGTATTCCCTTTACAACCAGCCCATTGTGCTGTGGGCTACAGCAGCTGGGTGGAGTGTTTCAGGCTCAAGTGTAATTTCAGTGCCTTTAAAAGCCTTTGGAGGGCTTTTTATTTTTTTTCTCCTATTTTTTTTTTTTTCCTCTGAAGAGGACAGCAACGCCAACAAGGGATAATTTGATGGATTACTCTGCGGGGCTGAGGGGCTCTCCTTAATCCCCTTTGTGGGCCTGTTTGACTAGACGCGTAGCAGAAGCCCCCAGCCTCAGGCAGAGAAAAGGCGGCTCAGCGGGGTAGGTTTTACACGCTGACATATAAATACGGGCCCTGGTCATGTGGTGCCGGATATAATCTGTGCCCGTTACCGCGCTGCAGAGGAGGGGGGCACCTGGAGGGGGCTTATTTTTTCCCTTTCCAGTTCAATTTACATTTTTATTCTTCTGCTAAAAATAATAAATAAAGAAGAGGGGGTGGGGGAAAGGCTGACTCAGACCAAATGCCGGGGCGATGGGTGCGAGTATTTAAACACCGAAAATGAGCTCAAGTGAAAAGCAGAACCAGATCTTCTCTCATTTCCCCTCCTGCTCCAAAACAGGGGCTCCTCTCATGAATAAAAGCAAGAGCTTGGGTCATGCAGTAGCAAAGCGAAGCTGCAGCTCTCATGTAGAGCCAGCCAACCTTGTCTGGAGTTGTTTATAGCAGACCCGACGCCGACTCGGGAAAGGGAGATGAGAAGGAGCGAAGCTCTTGAAAGCAGAGGCTGAAAATGCTGCTGCTTCGATTGCGTTGCGTGGGTTTAGGAGCGTGTGGGGCTTCTGCGTGCTTGAGGAAGTTTGGTGATTAGATGCCGGTCCTGAGCAGGTAAAACTCGGCGAGACCATCCTGCCATGTGGCAGGCACAACAAGTCCCGCTGCGGTTCCTCTGGTGCGGTCTGCAGATCCCTCGGCAGCTGGGGTGCTTATTGGGGCACTCAATCCTTCATCGTGTCACAGCATGGCCCTCCCTCTGCTGCAGTGTCCCCGATGGGAACGGGCTGAGCTACAGACCAGCCAGGCGAGGGTTCAGCCCGTCAGCCTCGGCCCCTGCTTGTCTGGAGAAAGTGCAGTGCCCAGCTCCTCTCTGCGCCCCGTCTCACCTGCGTGGCCTGCAGCAGGGTCTCCCGGCTGCTGCTGTGGAGTCAGCGTGGCAATGGTGCCTGCCGACTGCGAGAGAGCTGCTGGCACCGGGGTGCGTGCTGGGCTGGTGTCTGTCCCTTCGAGAAGCACGGCGAGCTCCGAAAGCGTCAGCAGGCACAAGCTGAAGCAGAGGAGGCTCCAGCTGAAGATGAGGAGGAACATCTGCCCTCTGAGGGTGACGGAGCCCTGGCCCAGGCTGCCCAGGGAGGCTGTGGAGTCTCCTTCTCTGGAGATATTCCAGCCCCGCCTGGACAAGGTCCTGTGCCCCCTGCTCTGGGTGACCCTGCTTGGGCAGGGGGTTGG
>Ga0181612_135767_pt1 | contig 10820 bp, 9 predicted proteins | sample HoacroProtozoa21_FD_119630 | JGI IMG/M metagenome (GOLD analysis project Ga0181612, IMG submission 119630) | Hoatzin crop microbial communities from Cojedes, Venezuel. Combined Assembly of Gp0051906, Gp0051904, Gp0051908 | reverse complement strand
GCGGAGGACTTGAGGCGGGGGTCCGGGAGGACCTGGCGCGCCGGGCCCATGGTCTTTTCGACCAGGTCGGCCGTCAGTTCGTTGAACTTGGCGCGGGAAAGGGTCATCTCAAGGTGCTTCGGGCCGGTCGCGTCCGCCGTGATGAAGGGCAGGCTGATCGTCGAGGTGGTGACACCGGAGAGCTCGATCTTGGCCTTCTCAGCGGCCTCTTTCAGGCGCTGCATGGCCATCTTGTCGGAGCGCAGGTCGATCCCGTCGCTCTTCTTGAACTCGTCCGCGATCCAGTCGATGACGCGCTGGTCGAAGTCGTCGCCGCCGAGGCGGTTGTTGCCGGCCGTGGCGAGAACTTCCTGGACACCGTCGCCCATCTCGATGAGGGAGACGTCGAACGTGCCGCCGCCGAGGTCATAGACCATGATCTTCTGGTCGGCCTCTTTGTCGATGCCGTACGCGAGGGCCGCAGCCGTCGGCTCGTTGATGATACGCTTGACCTCAAGGCCGGCGATCTTGCCGGCGTCCTTGGTCGCCTGGCGCTGCGCGTCGGTGAAGTAAGCCGGTACGGTGATGACGGCCTCGGTGACCTTGTCGCCGAGATAGCTCTCCGCGTCGGTCTTCAGCTTCTGAAGGATCATTGCCGAGATCTCCTGCGGGGTGTACTGTTTGCCGTCGATGTTGACTTTATAGTTCGAACCCATCTGGCGCTTGATGGAAGCGACAGTGCGGTCCGGGTTGGTGATAGCCTGGCGCTTGGCAACCTCACCGACCATCCGCTCGCCGTCTTTGCCAAAGGCAACAACGGACGGGGTGGTGCGGGCGCCCTCTGCGTTCGCGATGACGACGGGCTCGCCGCCCTCGATAACTGCTACACAGGAGTTGGTGGTTCCAAGGTCAATACCTACGATTTTTGCCATAATGAATTCCTCCGTCTCAATTGGACTGAATATTTAAAATCAAAGATTTACAAAGTTTTGGGGGTGGACACTAATTGGCCACCTTGACCATGGCGTGCCGCAAAATACGGCCGCCCAGTTTATATCCCTTCTGGAAGACCTCGGCGATCTCGTTGTCGCCAAACTGGTCGTCCTCCACATGCATGACCGCGTTGTGGATGTTGGGATCAAACGCTTCCCCGGGCTCGCCGAACGTCTCGACGCCGGCCTTTTCAAATACGCTGAGAAGCTGGTTGCGCGTCATCTCGACGCCCTTCTTGAAGTCCTCGGGGGACACGTCCGGGTCCGCGAAGGCCCGATCGAAGTTGTCGAGGACCGGGAGCAGGTCTGTGTACGCTGCCACGGTGGCATCCGCGTAGATGCCTTCCTTTTCCTTGGCGGAGCGCTTGCGGAAGTTGTCGTACTCGGCCATCAGGCGCAGGTACCGCTCCTTCGTCTCCTGGAGTTCCTGGTCTTTGGGATCCGGCTCGGCTTCCTCTTCGGGAGCTTCTTCTTCCGGTTCCGTTCCCGGGGTCTCCGCAGTCTCTTCGGGTTCAACAGCGGCAGCTTCCTCTTCGGGGAGCTCCTCTTCCGTCTCTTCCTCAGGACTGGTCTTCGGTTTCGTCGTGTTGCTCATCGGGTAACATGCCCTCCTCATAGACATCCGACAGGATCCTGCTGACGATGTCGGATAAGTATTTGATACTCGGGATCAGCTTGGAATAGTTCATCCGCGTCGGCCCGATGATGCCGATGGCACCCGTGGCCTTGTCCCCGATCTTGTACCGGGAGATGATGGTGGACGAACCGCTGAGTTCCTTATAGCGGTTTTCACTGCCGATCCGGACTTCGATGCCCGTGTCCGCATCCGGTTCCCCGGACGACACCAGCATGTTCAGCGGTCCGGTCTGGTGCAGGAACTGCAACAGCTCCGGAAGGTTGTTTTCGTACTCCTTGTATCCCAGGAGACTCGACTGTCCGGAAAGGTTGACCTCCGTCTGGGACGCCTCCTCCGCGAGGTCCGCGATGGCGGACAGCAGCGGCGACATCGTCAGGGCCTTGGCCCCGAGGGACGCGACGATCGTCTGGATCATGACCGTCCCGATGTCCTGCAGGGGTTTGCCGACGAACTCGTCGGAGACCACGGTGTCGAACACCGACTTCATGTCCGGGGAGATCGTGACATCCGTCCGGCAGGCTTTGCTCTTGAGAATGCCGGTGGAGGTCATCAGTACGACCATGGCGACTTTCGGCGCGACGGGGACCATCTCGATGTTCTTGATGACCGCGTTCTCGTCGGACGGCGTTGTGGAGAGGGCCGCGTAATTGGTGAACTCCGTCAGGGCCTCGCCCGCTTTCGTGAGCAGGGCCTCCGGGTCACCGGAGCGGTCGTCCACGCCGGCCTCGATCCGGCGCCGGTCCCCTTCTCCCAGTTCGGCGACCTTCATGAGGTTGTCGACGTAGTAGCGATATCCGCTCTGGGTCGGGATCCGGCCGGCCGAGGTGTGGGGCTGGTAAATGTACCCCATCTTGGTCAGGGCCGCCATGTCGTTTCGGATGGTTGCCGAGGACACCGAGATATCCAGTTTGTCGAGCAGGGCCTTCGAGCCGACCGGTTCGCCGGTCTCGATGTACTGTTCCACAATGGCTGCAAGAATTTTCTGCCTGCGATTCGGCGCCATGGACGTCCATCCCTTTCCTGAAGTTTTTAGCACTCAAAACCGCCGAGTGCTAATTGCATATATAATGTACCACCGCCCATTTCAATTGTCAACCGCATTTTGAAGAATTTTTTCACTTTCTTTTGGAGAGTGCTAAATTTTGCCAAAAATCCACGTAGTTACGCGAAATCATTCCCGCCCGGAAGCCGCTCGGAATAGATGATTTCCTCCGTCCCGATGCGGATGACATCGGCCGAATCGAGCCGTTCCGGCTCCCACATGCGCACGCGCGAACCATTTAAAAAGGTGCCCGTCTCCGTGTTGAGATCCTCGACATAATACCGTCCGTGTTCCCGGAACACCCGGCAGTGCTCCCGCGCCGCCGCGGGGTTGTTTTCGAGGCACACTTCCGCGAGTGCCGGGTCCGACCCGATCACCGCCGGCTCCTCTCCCAACACAAAGGTCCTGCCACTCTGGCGCACCGAGAGCACGCAGTCCCGCTCCCGCTTCTTGTCTTCTTCATGAGACCGGCGTTGGCGGTCCCGCCGCCCGTTCTCCCGCTGGAACGCCGGGCCCGGCTCGGGCAGGGCATCAAAGAGGACCCAGTCCCCGGGGTCATCCAGGCGGTCATCCTTTGCCTTGGAACGCTCCACCATGGAGCGGATCTTTTCCCGCAGCGGCACCCGCGCGGTCTTCTCCTCCTCCACATCCGCTTCGGGTTCCCGCTCCCAGTGCGGCAACACGTCTGCCACAGGCTGGATCACGGGCTCACGCAGCGGTTCCGGTTCGGATACCAGGAGACCGGAAAGGGTCTCCTCTGTCAGCTCCCCTTTGTTGACCTCCCGCAGAAGGTAACACAACGAGTCCACGTCTTCAGCCGACGTCTTCTCCGTGAGGGCAGCGGAGATAACGCTTCTGCAAAACTGCGACAGGGATTCGGCATAAAAGGAAGACTCATTTGTGGGGAGGCAGACCAGGCGGAGGCTCCGCTCCCCCGGATCCACGAACGCGCACCGGAAACTCGCCAGGAGTTCTGCCCGCGGCAGCATATATTCCTTCATCTTCCTTGGGATCGCAAGAAATTCTTCCAGGATCCCTTTCACCGCCTCCGCGGAGTGCGTCTCATTCACATATTCTTCCAAAGACCGGAGCCCCGCGACCGGGAAGCGGAGAACGGACGGTTCTTCCAGTCCCGGGACGAGGAGGTTTGGGACCTCTCCCGCCTGGAGCATCTTCAATGAGAACCGGTCGAGCACCTCTCCCTCCCGGATCCGGTACACAAGAACGGAGCCGGTGGATTCGGCAGAAACAAACATACAAAAACCTCCAATTATACAGATATTCCGGCAAAAAGCAATCAAATTTTAAAAAACAGTCAAATTTCCGGAACGAACGGTCGTTATGTAAAAAATCCAAGTAAATAGTTTACCTATTTTTCCTTCTTCTCTATGATGGATTTGCCCGATGCACAATCGGGACGTTCATCACTCACATACGAAAAATATTTGAAGAAAAAGTGTATACGGGAAGAAAGGAGAACCCACTATGTTGGTGAAACGAGGCAACACCTTAAATGTCGGAATCTTATCCACCGACCAGAAGATCCTGTCGTTCTTGCAGAAGACGATCGATGAGTACAGCCAGCGCAAATTCGAGGAGATCACCGTGGTCACCTTCGCAAAGATGCGCGACTATCTCAACGACGAGCAGTTCTTCCACATCCTCTTTGTGGATGAGGACTTTGAAAACCGCAGCGCGGTCGAGGCGGCGCGTCTGGTCCGGACCAAGGACCCCAAGGTCGCGATCATCCTCCTGACCCACAACCCGGAGAAGGTCTATGACTCCTTCACGGTGCGCGCGTACCGCTTCTTCTTAAAGCCGGTGACGCAGAGCGCGATCTTTGAGGCGTTTGACAGCTACCGGAAAGAATTGTTTTCGTCCCGGATCATCATCGTCAAGGAGGGCAACTCCTACTTTTCGTACAGCTCGGAGGAGATCTACCACGTCACGGCGAACGGGAAGGAGAGCATCCTGCACCTGAGAAACCGCGAGCGGCGGGTCAACAGCTCGTATAACCAGGTCATGGTCCAACTCCCCGAGGAGTTCTTCTATGAGGTCCATCGGGGCCATGTGATCAACATGAGGCACATCCGTCTCTTCAACCCGGACTTCATCACCATGAACAACGGCGACGAGATCCCGATCAGCCGCCGGCGCAAAGTCAAGTTCTTCGTGGACTACTCGAAGTTTGTCCGCGGGCACGCGTACCTTTAAGCCGGTACAGCTAATTATTACCTGAGCCCTCCGGGGCTTGTCCAGAACTTTTCCCCGTGTGGTCGGATATTTGGTATCAGCGGGCGGAAAGTAGTCCATTACCTCCCGGATACCGACCGTTCGGGAACATGAGCGTCAGGCACAAAAAGACTCCCCGCAGAAGCCATTTCCTGCGAGGAGCTTTTGTGCTGTTTAACTTTATTTTACGGCCTCTTTTAAAGCGTCGACCCGGTTGGTCTCTTCCCACGGGACCCCGAGGTCTTCCCGTCCCATGTGGCCATATGCCGCGACCTGCTTGTAGATCGGGCGGCGAAGGTCCAGGGTGTCGATGATTGCGGAGGGCCGAAGGTCGAAGACCTTATTGACCGCCTCATTGATCTTCTCGGCCGGGACCGTCTCGGTCCCAAACGTGTTGACCATGACGGAGACGGGACGCGCGACACCGATGGCATACGCGAGTTCCACCTCACAGCGGGAGGCCAGTCCCGCGGCGACCACATTCTTGGCCACCCAGCGGGCCGCATACGACGCGCTGCGGTCGACCTTGGTCGGGTCCTTCCCGGAGAACGCGCCGCCGCCATGGCCGCAGTAGCCGCCATATGTGTCGACGATGATTTTCCGCCCCGTAAGGCCCGAGTCCGCGGCCGGGCCACCATAAACAAAGCGGCCGGTCGGGTTGACATAGTACTTGGTGTTCTCGTCTAAGAGCTCGGCCGGCAGGACCGGCTTGATGACCGACTCGATCATGTCCTTGCGGATCTGCGGAAGGTCGACATCCGCGCTGTGCTGGGTCGAGAGGACGACCGCCTCGATGCGAACGGGTTTGTTGTCCTCGTCGTACTCCACCGTGACCTGGCTCTTGCCGTCCGGACGAAGGTATGAAAACGTCCCGTCCTCACGGACTTCGGTGAGTTTCAGGGAGAGCTTGTGGGCAAGCGAGATGGCAAGCGGCATGAGCTCCGGCGTCTCATCACAGGCGTAGCCGAACATCATGCCCTGGTCACCGGCACCGTTTAAGTCATACGGGTCGGCGTCCCCGGCCTTGTTCTCCTGGGAGTGGTCGACACCGAGCGCGATGTCCGGGGACTGCTCGTCGATGGCGGAGAGGACCGCGCAGCTGTCGCCGGCAAAGCCCAGGGACGGGTCATTGTACCCGATCTCGTTGACAGTCTTGCGGACGATCTTGGGGATGTCCACATACGCGGTCGTCGTGATCTCGCCCATGACCAGGACCTGCCCGGTCGTGCAGGTGGTCTCACAGGCCACGCGGGCCATGGGGTCCTGCTCATAGATGGCGTCTAAGACGGCATCCGAAATCTGGTCACAGACCTTGTCCGGATGGCCTTTGGTTACGGATTCCGAAGTGAAAAGATGATGCATGGGTTCCTCCTAAAAAGAAAATAAATTGGCACAGGATATTTCCCTTCGGTGATGGACTAAAAAAGCCCTCCGGCCAAAGCCGAAGGGCGTAACACGTCTTATCTTTCGGCTGACACCGCAGGAATTGGCACCTTACCGAAAAGGCAGGTTGCCGGACGTCAATGGGCCTGTTCCCTTACGTCACTCTGGATAAGGAAATATTCAATTGCAAAACAGAGTTTAATGCATTTTTGGTCCCCTGTCAATACAGCAGGATCAGCCTTTTGCCGTACCCTTGATGATCGGCGAAATGCGTTTGTACACAAGGAAGGTCAGGAGCACGTCGATCATGCCCTTCACAAAGGTGAACGGGATGTTGAAGATGGCCAACGCCTGCGGGAGCGTCTTGACGCTCGGGAGGATCGCCTGGTACATGCCAAGGATGATTTCCGTCGAGAGGTTCATGAACTTCCCATAGAGCGGGTACACGATCCAGTAGTTGATCGGCATGCTGGCAAGGGCCATGGCAAGGGCGCCGGCAAGGGACCCCACGAGGGCGCCTTTCTTGCTCTTGTCATTCTGGTAGACAAGGCCGGCCGGGAACACAAAGAATGCCCCGAGCAGGAAGTTCGAGAGTTCCCCGATCATCATCGAGCCGGAGACCGGCAGGTGGATGAGGTTTTTCAGGAGCTCCACAAGGACCCCGTAGACCGGGCCCAGCGCAAAGGATGTAAGCAGCGCCGGAAGGTCCGAAAAGTCCAGCTTCAGGAAAGCCGGGACAAAGGGAACCGAGAACTCGATGTACTGGAGGACCACGGCGATGGCCGTCATGATGGCGGTCACGGTGATCTTCCGTGCGGCGGACATGGTGTTATTGGATTTGGTGGTGGTCAAGAGAATTCCTTCTTTCTCAAAAATATTCTCTTCCCTGGCGTTTCCATGGTTCCATAGAAAAAGCCCCATGCCAAAAGGCACAGGGCGAAATTGCAGGTATTGGAACCAGTTCTTCTCTCATCCGGACTCTAACCGTCGGTTCCGGAATCTCACCGGATCGACCACACACTGTGGCTCGCGGACTATACCGCCGGTGGGGAGTTTCACCCCGCCCTGAAGATGCGTCTATTGTAGTGAATTTGGATACGGTTGTCAAGGACTTACGTCACACAATGTCGAGATACGTCTTGTGGTCCGGTGCCGGGAACGCGGAATCCAGCGTCTCGAAGTCCTCTTCGGAGAGCTCGATCTCCCGGGCGGCCCAGTTCTCGAGCACATGGTTTGCGCTGGCGCTCTTCGGGATGGCAATGGCCAGTGGCTCATGCAGCACAAAGGCCAGAAGCACCTGCATGGGGGTCACCCCATGGCGTGCCGCCACCGTCTGCACAGCAGGGCTGTCCACGAGCCCACGGCGAAGCGAACCGGCCTGGGCCAGCGGGCAATATGCCATTAAGGGCACATTGTGTTCCCGCATCCACGGCAACAAATCGTATTCGATGCCACGGGACCCCAGGTGGTACAGGTCCTGGTTGACAAGGCAGTTTTGCCCACCGGGCGTCTCCCAGAGCTCCTCCATGTCGGCGGTGTCAAAGTTCGAGACACCCCAGCCGCGGATCTTGCCCTGGCGCACGAATTCCTCCATGCACTCCACGGTCTCGGACAACGGGACCATCCCCCTCCAGTGGAGAAGGTACAGGTCCAGGTGATCCGTTCCCATGCGCTTGAGGGTGGCGTTTAAGGCCTGGGTGATATACCGCTCCCCCGCGTTGTTCGGGAGGACCTTGGAGACCAGGAACAAATCGTCCCGGTCCACGTCCCGGATGGCTTTTCCGACGACGGCTTCCGCGCCGCCGCTGCCATACATCTCGGCGGTGTCGATGAGGGTCATGCCGGCGTCCATGCCGGCTCGAAGGGCGCGGATCTCCTCCGCCTCCTCGGACTTGTGTTCGCCCATGAACCAGGTACCCATGCCAAGGCGGGGCATTTCTAAGCCATTGTTTAATGTGACGGTCAGTTGCATATTGTTGTTCTTCTTTCGTTAGGTGATCGGGGCCGGGTTAAAGATGCACATGTCGTTGTGGAACCCGTACTGGTCGCTGTACGGCTGCTTGATGCCGCTTGCGACGTCGAGGATCAGGTTGAAGATCTCGGTGCCGACATCGGCGACCGTGGCGTCCCCGACGGCAATGGGGCCGGCGGAGATGTCGATCATGTCAAACCAGTGCTCTTTGAGTTCGTTGCGGCTGCACACCTTGATGACCGGGGAGATCTCGAGGCCATACGGCGTGCCGCGGCCCGTCATGAAGACCTGGAGCCCGATGCCGCTCGCGACCTGGCTCGGTCCGCAGACGATATCCGAGGCCGGCGTGCAGGCGCAGATGAGGCCCTTTTTGGTCGGCTTTTCGCCCGGTCCGATGACCTGGACGATGGGGCTCGAACCGGATTTCGCGATGGAGCCCATGGCCTTTTCCACGATGTTGGAGAGGCCGCCGGCGTGGTTGCCGGGGGTCGGGTTGGCATCCCGGTCGACCCCGCCCTCGTCGAGGTAGTTGTCATACCAGGAGACCTCTTCCTTGAGGCGTTTCAATGCCTCTTCGTCCACACAGCGCGCGGCGAGAAGGTTCACGCCATCCCTAAACTCCGTGAGTTCGGAGAACATGACGGTGGCGCCGCCCTTGACGAGCATGTCCGCGGCGTAGCCGGCAGACGGGTTGGCCGTGACACCGGAGAAGGCGTCCGAACCGCCGCACTGCATGCCGATGAGAAGGTCGGACAGTGGAAGTTCTTCCCGCTTGCGCTCGTTGAGCTTTTTGAGTTTCTTTTCGGCCATCTCCATGAGGGCATTCATCATGGCATCGTGGCCCTCATAGTCCTGGAGGGTCAGGGTGTTTTCGGGCGTGTTCTCCTCTTCCGTGAGGACACGCTCGTACGTGAGCTTCTCACAGCCGAGGCCGACCACCATGATCTCTCCCCCGAAGTTCGGGTGGTGGATCAGGTTGCGCACGGAGCGGATCGGGATGTAGGCGTCCGGGGCGTCGATCGCGACACCGCAGCCATACGGATGCGTCACTGCCACGATGTCGTCCACGTTCGGGTACTTCGGCAGGAGCTCCTGCTTCATGCGCTGGACGGCGACCTTTAAGACACCGGCAGTGCACTGGACGGTGGTCACGATGCCGAGCATGTTCTTGGTGCCGGCAGGGCCCACTTTATTCTTATAACCGAGCCACGTCGTGCGGGGCGGGTCCGGCAGTTCAACATATGGTTTGATGTTGGTGCCGTATTCCAGGTCGTCCAGAGACGGCCGGGTCGGCAGGACCAGCGAGTCCTCGTTGATCCAGGAGCCGGCCGGGGTATCTTCCTTGACCTGCCCGAGGACCACCCCATACCGCAGCACGTCTTCGCCCTGCGGGATGTGGGTCAGCGCGATCTTGTGCGCCTGGGGAATGTCACACTGGGTCACGACGCCGGGCGCCACCTCCGTTCCCTTCGGGAGGTCTTTCAAGGCGATGCCGACGTTGTCGATCTCATTGATCTTGACGTAGTACTTACTCGTTTCCATAATACACCTTCTTAAAAAGGGGCGGTGCGCAGGCGGACGGGACGGCCGCCCGCGCACCAATGTTTTTGGATATTGAAGGGGGAGAAATTGTTATTCTTTTACGATGGAGACACCGGTCATGCGCTCATAGTACTTGACGATGTCATCGTGGTCGCAGGAGCCCTCGTCGTGGTTCTTGAGTTCCTGCATGACTTCCATCATCTGCGCGGTCATCGGGACCGGCATGTTGATGGCGTGCGCGGCGTTGAGGGCATTGGTGAGGTCCTTGATGTGGAGGTCGATCCGGAAGCCCGGCTTGTAGTTGCCTTCGAGCATCATCGGGACCTTGGCGTCCATAACGGTCGAGCCCGCAAGCCCACCGCGGATGGCCTGGTACACAAGTTCCGGATCCGTGCCGGCCTTCTTCGCGAAGGTCATGGCCTCGGCGCAGGCGCCGATGTTGGCCGCGACGATCATCTGGTTGGCCAGTTTTGCCACGTTGCCGGAGCCGATCTCGCCGACGTAGACGACGGAGCCGGCCATGCACATGAGCATGTCATAATATTTGTCCCAGGTCTCCTTCTTGCCGCCGCACATGACGGAAAGGGTGCCGTCGATGGCCTTCGGCTCACCGCCGGAGACCGGGCAGTCGAGCATGTCGACGCCTTTTTCGGCAAGCTCTGCCGCGATCTTCTTCGATTCCACCGGGTCGATCGAGGACATGTCAATCAGCACGGTCTTATCGGTGGCGCCTTCCACGATACCGCCTTCGCCGAGGGCGACGTCGCGCACCTGCGGGGAGTTCGGGACCATGGTGATGATGACTTCCGCTTTGGAAGCGACTTCCGCGGCGTTTTTCGCTGCTTCCGCGCCAAGGGCGGTCAGCTCATCCACAGCGGCCTGGTTACGGTCGTTGACGACCAGCTCATAGCCGGCCTTCACAAGGTTCTTGGCCATGGGTTTGCCCATGATTCCGAGTCCGATAAATCCTACTTTCATAATTACGTTTACCTCTTTTCGTTGTTCGATGGAATTTGCTTATCTGACGAGACAGGGTCTCTT
>Ga0181612_123561_pt1 | contig 10820 bp, 7 predicted proteins | sample HoacroProtozoa21_FD_119630 | JGI IMG/M metagenome (GOLD analysis project Ga0181612, IMG submission 119630) | Hoatzin crop microbial communities from Cojedes, Venezuel. Combined Assembly of Gp0051906, Gp0051904, Gp0051908 | reverse complement strand
TGAGGCTGCGAGTTCTGTCTGTGCTGTTTCTTGCGGTAGCGTACCCGTGACAGTGGTACGCTGCTTCTGGAGGCAGCAAGCATCTCATTGTCACCGGCTCTGCGGTGGGCAGGGGGGCGAGGGGGTGTTTCTTCTGTTGATTGACACCTGGCTTTCTTTTTTTAAAAACAAATACGCTATGCTGAGTGTTTGAGAAGAATCAGTATGATCAAAGTATGGCTCCCGTGAAGGCTCGTCAGGAACATCTTTTCAGCTAAGCCCATTAATGACTCCTCCGTTCTGGCAGTACAACTTGAAAGTGATGAGATCCTTTCCCTTTTTTCCCCTTTCACTTGAATTTTTTTTCTCCCTTTCTCCCTCTGCCCCCTCAGTTTTACCGTGCTTGCAGATCAGCTTGTTGGAAACATCTGTTGGAATATACTTATCTTGAATGTGAGCGTGTTGTATTCCAGTGTGCAGCTCTAGGTGTAAAATATATGTGGGCGTGTACACATACATGTATTTATGAATGTATACCTGTATATATGTATGTATGTAGGCCATAATGAAATGTAAAGTGTCCAGAAGAACTAATTTGATGTTGGAGACATGGTTTTACGACTAATACTGATTAGTAGAAGTACTCAAATTGAGGAAATTTGGATGCTCAGAAAGTGAATTCAGATCTTCTCTGCCATCCTTATCCTCAGCTGCAAGGCCTGTAAGTTGGTTTTAGTAGTTTTCTCACATGTTTTTGCTAGGTTAAAACCAGGCTGCAGATGACAGAACTGTTCCTGAATAAATCAGCTCCGAATCATCAGTGGGTTTCAGTGCACTTTAAAGCAGAAATGCGGTTGTTTTATATTGAATTCCTAAATGGAAATTGAAGTGTCTCTGACAGTGTAAAATAAGTATTCACGTGTGGTTTTTTTTTCCTTTCTTTTCTGATATTTCTTCCACTCCCTCTCTCTGTTCCTAAAGGAAGAAATGCCCCTGGAAAGCCAGTGAGAGAGGTTAGTGAGATGCAGGCTCACTGCCATGGCTTCTGTTTGTCACAGCTTGCTTTCTGTGCCCAGCATGCGTGTGACGGCAGCACGGGTTCGCTTGGGTTTGGTGAAGGGCGGGGGGTGGTCTGGTTCTGCATTGGGTTTTGTTTGGTTTTGCTGAGTGCATTCCCCATGCGTGCTCTAACAGTAGCGTACCTCTCAACTTTCAATGCAGACAGCCTCAGCTCAGGGATCTGCATTTGCTTGCATCCTCCCGGAGGCGGAAACTCGGGAATGGGGAGGAGAAAAGAATCCATTGAAATTAAGCCTCTGTATGATAAATGTGGTCAGCAAATACGCTGCAGTCATTGACTTGTATTCTGTTGCTCTTCTGTGTAAGCACAACAGGGAGAACCACGTCTCTTTCTGTTCTGCTTACAGACTCACAATTGTATTTACATATATGTGCCAATATTCCACCCATCATCTCCAGTTATTAAGTAGCTTTTCTCTTTTTCTTTAGAACAGTGAGAGTTGAGAGGTATAAGAGATTCAGGTGTTTCAATTTCCTGATACACTGTTGCAGAATGAAGAACGCTACTAACATTCACCAGCTCCACAGTGTTGTATTCAGCAATGCGAATGGGCGATGGTTTTCACTGTGCGCTTCAGACGTGGTTGGTTTGATGCAAAATAGGTTTGAGAATTTGTACGTCGCTGCTTGTTAACGGAGGAGAACGTTTTGCGCTGTGTGGTCACTGCACCTTGGAAAGCGTTTCCAGAGAGCCGTGATTTTTCCTCTGTGAAGCTGCTCTTCACTCACCAAACGGATACAACGTTTGAAAGATGAATTCCTAGCGAAAGTTATTATTAAAGGTGAAATATTCAGAGACTGCCGGAGTGCAAGTGCAAGCAGCTGTGCAGTGGCCTCTCCCGAACAGCTGATGTTGGGTGTGGATGAGGCAGGAATCGAAGGGTGACCCGTCTTGCAAACTTCTGCAGGTGCGGAGAGGGGGGGGTGATGGAAACTCACCGCGCCGGGGTTTTTCACGGAGCTGTTGGGAACCCCCAGGCACTGACAGGCTGCCCTGGGTGAGCCAGGATTTGTCCTCACGCGGTGCCTTGAAATACAGCGGTTCTCTGCACTGGCTGTAGGAGCTGGCACGAGTCCAGCTACTTTGAGGAGTGAGATCGCAGTGCAGGTTAGGTCTTTCCTCAAATGGCAACTCCTTTCATATGGATCAAAAAAGGGTGCTTGGGATGTCATCAACAGACTGCAGCAGTCCAGAAATTTTACAGGAATTATCCCATATTCAGCCCTGCATGCTCTCGGCCCGTACTGTCTGAGAGTTGTTCTCCAGCAAAACAGCTCGTTGATTTCCACTATCCTCATTCGTATTTATGCATATTATTCAGAAAAAGCTCCTGCTGCTGAGGGCATATTTGATTACAATTGATAAAAAAAAAATCAGAAAAATGAGCATGTCCTACATGGTCAGATTCTAGCAGCTTAACCCTAAAAAAGTTGAGTTCAGTGAATGGCTCACTGCTCTCCAGTTGTGTTTGTGCTCGCTGACGGTTCCAGAGGGGTCTGGTAACTTGCAGAGCTGAATATAAAACGCAGTTCTCTGCCTGCTTGTGAAGTGTGTGAACTAAGGTGTGGAACAGCTTTTGCTTGATCTGTGAATCCGTTTGCACAAAGGCAGATCATGCGGGTTTAAACCCACCCGGCCAGGTTTTGATCTCATTACTCACGTTAGGTATTGTCTTTGTGTGCAATCCCATGGATTTTGTGGCATTATCTGATATGAATAAGGGTATCAAAATCCAAGCCACCAACAGGAAGGGTTTGTCTTTTGTCGGGGAAGGGTTAGAAATTTCTGCTGCTAAAAAAGGCACCGCGTTGTGTTGGGGTTTATTAATTTACTTTCCGTCCGCTCTCTCAAGTCTGAATGCCCCACGTTTGTTGCTCTGACAAGCCGTAGCCTAAGGTTGATACTCGGTTACAGCGCCCTCACCCAGGGGCCTTAATTCCAGCAGAGCCTCCAAAGCGAATTCAGCCGACGTGAAACGCATCATTCTGTGTGGGAGAACAAGTGGTGTAGGTGGTGTCTGCAGGAATAGGTGTCTTCTGCTTCCAAAGCAAACGCGCCTGTGTTAATGTTCCCTCCATTTTATAAGTCTCAGTTAGTACTGTCCGTGTCCGTTTTGAGCTTTACTGCTGCATTTCAAAGTGTGTGCTAGTTTTTTTCCTACACGGTAGCATCTTTCAACCTTTCAGTGCCTCAAGCATGGAGAAAACCTTTTCAGCTTTAATGTTAAAAATAAAGAAAAAAAATGAATTAATGCTTTCTTTGGTGGCATTAGTTTAAAATATGAATAATGGTAAGTGGAAAGCTATGATTTATATTTTTCTGAGTGCTTTTAGGACAGTATTTTTCTCATTTGCTTCTTAATTAAAAATGTCAGTGATGTCCTACGTTTCAGTCTTGGAGAGGGCAAGTCAGCATTATTCAACAGAAGCAGCAGAGCTGTACAGAAGCAAGTCAGTGAGTTTGAGCACGTATTTAGGTAACAGGCATTGCAGGAGAGGGCGCATTCATTGCACGCACAGCACCAGGACATTATTGCGTATGTTGTTCTCAACTGTTTGCAGTCTTGACTGACCCAGCTGTTACTCCCATGTGCAAGAGAGGAAAAAAAGCTGCAGCAGTGCCGTGCCACCCAGCTGAGGGTTCGCCCGTTGAGTGGCTGGGGCACAGCTATCCTGCCCTTCCTTCTGGCCCATCCTCCTGTCCTGTGACTGTCCCAGAGACCGCGGTCCCCAGGCTCTTGGGCTTCAGAGTCCGGCTGTCGACACAAACTGCGGTCAACAGTGGCTGGTGGTGGTGCTCTGAGCTGTAAACCCGGCTGGCTCAGGAGGAGACACGCGGTTGTTCAGCGTTGCCACAGAGGAAACGACGAGCTGGGCTGGAGGGGCAGTGTGGGTGCTGCGGGGCTGAGGGAGCCGTGTCTCTGTGGTCACCCCAGCAGGCCTCTGTGCGGCTCTTGTGGAGGGAGATGGGATTTGAAGCACAGTTATTTCAAAAATATGGCAGCAATTAACAGAAGAAAAAAAGACTAGCAGACACTCCTGTAATTTTTATGCATTAAAATAATACCTTGGGATCCCTGGATGCATGTCTTCCTGGCAGTTTGTACCTTTTATGGCATACTTCTGAGAGACTTATTTTTCTATATTTTTTATTGTAGTTACTCTTCTAGACCTAGCCTCTCTCCATAAAACCAGCTTGCCTTTGTTACCTTTACAGCTCTGTATCTAACAGAACAAAATAGTATTAACAAATACTGATTTTTTTCTGAAGATGGGGTTTAGCAGTTTGGGTTGCTCTAGGTCTGTGGAAGGGTGAACACTCTTCCCAAGCTGGGCATGAGGTGGAGTCCCTGAAGAGCCCTGGAGTCTCATCGTTGTTTCTAGAAACAACAGATCAGAGCAAAGCTGAACGAGAGACCGTGATCCCGCAAGCAGCAGTGCCTCTCCCCGCTGGCTGCCCAGCTGCCACACTCACCACCACCCTGTCTTGTGTCTGTAGGTTGCTGCAGGTGAGGAGGGAGAATTGTATTTGAAGGCTGGAGGTTTCTTGAAAGCAGTTCGCAGGGTCAGGATGTTTGTGGAGACGCTGCAGGTCACTCCGGTTATGTTCACTTTCGGTGGTGTGATTTGCTGGATTGATCTCGGCCTGCGTGGTGCCAGTAGGTGAGATTATCACTTACGTCTGAGATGAATGTGGTAGCATACATGTACTTTAAAGTAAACTATGTTTTGACCAAAACTTGGCAGGGATTTTTCATACTCTGTTACATGATGTGCTGATGAGCAAATTACAGGTTTTTGCTTAGGATGAATAGGATGGCTATATGCTAATCATTTATGGATGAAATTGCTGTTTGGTGCAGAACACCCAGTTAGAACCAAGTATTTCTTCGTATTGGTACCTGGCAAACTGTGCCCTGCACACCACAGCTCACAGTCAAACGGGCAGCTTGTTGAGTCGTTATCATTTAGATATGGCATAGTTTTGTTTAATCAATGCTTCATTTAAAAAAAAAAAAGTACTTTAAAAAACTAGTACTTGAGTGTAAAAGGTGGTAGTAGTTCTTCAGAAGAAACAAACTTCTCTGGATATTTCTCAGGTCATTCTTCTATTCCATAAATGCTGATGAATATTAACTAACGTCACTCCAAGCTCCTGTGTGCAGTAGAAATGTCAACAGTGCATGACTACCACAAGGTGGTACATTTGGAAGTCTGGTGAGTTTGATTTGCCCCACAGGAAAGGTTCATTCCTGTTGTGAGAGAGGATGGTTGTGTCAGGAGGGACCCCCACCGTGTAGGTGGGCGATGGGGACAGTCAGGCTCCGGCACATTGCAGGGAGGGGCTGCGTGAAAGGTGTATCCTGGGTACCCTGATCGTGTCCGTTCTTCATTCAGGTGCTCCTTCCTCAAGGACCATGGCGAGGACTCGGTGTCCAGGCTAAGGCAGAGCGTTTCTGGGAAGCAGGGTTGTGAGCAGATGGCACTGCACCTCCCGTGTTTTTCCAGACAAATACTCTATCGCAAGTACCCTCGGGGAGTAAAACCCCTCAGGCCATGGCAAATTTTATTCAGTAATGCTTCCACTGTTACCTGCTTCCAGTTGCTGGCACTCTGCAGCCTGGGGACTCTTTGAGTTGGACGTCACATGCACTTCTTTGCATCTAAATAAATCTTTCTTCAGTGATTGTTTTCTAACTCCTTTTTTAACTCATTTATGTGTTTGGCCTCAACATCAGCCTGTGGCGATGCGTTCAGTAATACAGTTACGTGCTGTGTGGAGTATAATTTCCTTCTGCTTGTTTTGAGACCTTCTGTCTGCTCATTCCTCCTTGTCCTTGCAAGAAATCTTGAACACTCGGTCCTTGGTTTGGATGCTCGTCTCGTAGGGTGCCCAGATCTCTCACATATTCCCTCTTCAGTCGTGTTTTTTCAGGAGGGAGACTCCAGATGGGATTCAGTTGTTCAAATCCTGATGCCTCTGTCATTTGAGATGCCAGAGGGTGTCTGAGACAGTCATAGAGGGCTGCAAATCTGACACAGGCCTTGCAGGAGACCTGCGTCAGCTGGAGACCGGGCAGGGTGTGCCAAGGGCCTGAAATGGCAACTTCTGGCAATTTAATCTCCCTGTCTTTGAATCTCTTTAGTCTCTAATTGTGATGAAGCCGTTTCTTACTGCTGATCCACGTGGCTGCCTTTCCTTTGCATTTGCAGCAGTGGTACAAGGAGTGTGAGGAGAAGTTAGAGGGTTCGTCTCTGGAATTGTACTCTGGGTTTACTTCTTGCTTCTGTGTAGGAGGACCACGTGCTGTGGTTATACCATCTGAGGACTTGGCAGCGGTTACGGGTGAGGAGAAGTGCACAAATGAACCCCTGTGTAGTAGTTGCTCGGTGATTGTGGCATCTTTGTTTCTGCTGGAGTGCTGTCTGAAAAGCAGAGGGCATTTTAAAAACGATTGGATAAACCGCAGCCGTTCAGTTTGGTCGTCATTTTAGCTATCTGTGCCGGTATCCTGCTGGGACCTCGTGGGTTTAATGATTTTAGTTAATTACTGCTGATCTGTTTGTTTCTGTTTTTCTTCTCGATAGAGCATTGGAGGGTCAAACACTTGCAGCACCAGTCGGAAACTTTTCTGTGATGTCGATGGATTTAATCATTGCTTTCGGTGAACATTCGTACCGACGAAGCTTCCTCGCTGCAGGGACTGGGGGGGGTGGTTTTGGAGCACAAACGCTTACTGTCAGCGTAGTTGACTGTAGCCATTCATGCCAGTATCGCTGTTCAGTGTTCTGCAAAGCCGACAACCTGTGCTAACGACGAGTTAGACTCATCTCGGAGACGTTTGGGAAGCGCACTCTCTGGTGTGCCCCGCTGGGGGTGGCGGCCAGCGGTACCTGGAGAGTGATGGACCTGGGCTCGGCCTGTTCCGTAAAACGTTCCTGCCAACATGCTGCCGTGCCTTCTTCATTTAATTTCCTCCTCTTTGGCTTTGTTTTTCAGGCCACAATGTAGGGAGCCTTTTCCACATGGCGGACGACTTGGGAAGAGCGATGGAAACCTTAGTGACAGTGATGACCGACGACAAGGTGTTAGAATAGCAAGATGTGTTTTACAACTTCAGGCATCCCGCATGGTTTTTATAATATTCATACTACAAAGAGGATTAGACTGTAAGAGTTTACAAGAAAACAAATCTATATTTTTGTGAAGGGTAGTGGTACTATACTGTAGATTTCAGTAGTTTCCTAAGTCTGTTACTGTTTTGTTAACAATGGCAGGTTTTACACGTCTATGCAATTGTACAAAAATAATAAGAAAACTACATGTAAAATCTTGATAGCTAAATAACTTGCCATTTCTTTATATGGAACGCATTTCGGGTTGTTTAAAAAAATTTATAACAGTTATAATGAAAGATTGTAAACTAAAGTGTGCTTTATAAAAAGAATTGTTTATAGAAATCCCCTTGAAAAAAACCACAAAAAAAATACTGAGGCAGTGCATTTGTTTAGTATCATTTCAGCTCTGTAACTGCATCAAGGAGATTCATGTCCTGTGTTCTTTTTCTTGAGTATCAAAAAGAAAAAAAAAAAGTATTTCCTGCAGCAACACCAAAATGGCCAACTACATTTCTCATTGGTTTTGTCTGACTAGGGCTGGCTTAAAAAAAAAAATCTGAACTTCCAATGAAGGTAGTTACGTCACCTCTTTCCAATAAAATTAAGAATTACATGAATCACACAGGTAGTTTGCAATAATTAAATGAAAGAGCACATTACATGACAGAGCCTGCAAAAAACTAATTGAAAAAAGAAGTAAAACCCCAGAGGAAAGAAGGAAAGAATTTAATGACCATCCTATGTGCCAGCGTTTCCTCTGCTGACTAAATTCCTGAATGCTCTTAGTAAAGGAACGTAGAAACTGCCTTACTGGATTAAACCTCTGGGCCTCGGAGCCCGGCTGGCTGCGGCCAGCAGCCGGTGCTTCGGCAGGAGCCGGGTACGGCCCCTGCCACCGCCCGCGTCCCCTTTGCTGCAGAGGGGAGCAGAAAGGGAGAAGTTCCCTCCTGGCCCGCTGTGGGATCGGCTTCTGACCCGAAGCGCAGGCGGGTCACTCGCAGAGCATCTTCGCTTGTCCGGCTCCCGCTGCTCTGAACGAGCGCGAAGCTCCTCGAAGATCCTCTGGAAAACGAAGCCAGAGCTTCCCGCAGCTCTGTGTGTGTCTCAGCCTGCTACAGCAGCCGCTCCCGAGGAGCTGTGACGCTGCCGGCGACCTTTGGGAAAGGCTGTGGAAGAGTTACTGCTGTTCTTGCGCGCGTAGGGTGATCAGGTGAAGGTAGCCACACTGCTCCGTGAGGTATTTATCGTCGAAACAAAGGCCCTGGTCCTGTCTCCTTCCCCTTTCCTCCCTATGAGTAATTCCGCAGAATGAACGGTCACGTGAGGAAGAGAGGGACCGATAGCGAAACAGATTGGCCAGCTTGACTGCAGCTCGTGAGAGGTAGGTTTGGGTATGAGGTGCTGTCAGCAAAAGCTTTACCACTTCATTTTCTTAACCAGCTCTTAATTTTACCTTAGAATACGTAGAAACAAACCATCTGACTTTATATATTGCAAGGGTAAAAAATCTGTTACCTCTTCTTGTATGAAGTGTAATTAAACTTGGGAAAGATTTTATTTTGAATGCTAGTTAACATTGAACATGGCTAATCATGCTATTTCTACCTCACTTTGGTTTTGTGGTGTTCCTGACAATTACGTACAAATAATGTTACATCGTCACCACGTGTCCATTGTGTGACCAGGTCTCATCATTTAAATAATACCAACAACGATAATCATTTACAAAAATATAAGTACAATCTCCCCAAACCTCTGCTTTCCTAATAAAAAGCTTTTTTAACACTTTATTACAATAGGAACTGTCGGTTTTTCTCATGGTCTTTTTTTATCGGAAGGTTTAAATTGAGATCTGAGGAAGACATGGGTTTCTTCTTTTTTTTTTCCTCTTATACGTTAAACCTTCTCTTCAGAAATAAAAAATGGAGGAAAACGGATTGCACGGTTGTTTTCATCAGGGTTTTGTTTGTTTTACTTTCTAGATCTTAGTTTTGGAGTGAGTCTGTCAAAAGAATATTTAAGAAGTTGAAAGCTTTATCGCTGCTTTTTTCAGCATAATTTGGGAATTATTTCATATTCCTTATAATGACAAAGTATTAAACTGTAAAACATAATCAGTGTAATTGAATACATAAATACCATATGGCATGTTATTTCATTGTTACTCCGTACTGGTTTATTACTTGGATATCATAATATATTGTGTTCTAACACCAACACTGTAACATTTACTAATTATTTTTATAAACTTCTGTTTTACTGCATTTTTTCACAACGTATCAAATTTCACCAAATATATGCCTTACTATTGTATTATATACTGCTTTACTGTGTATACCAATAAAGCACGCAATTACGTTATAAAGGGAGCGGTATTTTTCTCTGAAGCTCAGCGGTGCCCCAGTGCGTCTCCTCGCCGGCAGTCCTCGCCTGAGGCGGGCGCCCAGCACCCCCTTTTGCTAATTGCCAGGTCCCCTTGTTAGCGACGTCTCGGTGCCTCAGCCGCCTCCGGCGCTCGGAGTCGGCTGGAAGAGGGAAAGCGGCTCTCCCTGGCTCTGTGGCTGGGGTTTCCCTGCCCCGGGAGGCTCTGAACCTCCCGGTTTTGTGCTCCCCGGCGCTGCTCAGAGACCACCGGCCCCATGCGTTCTGCCTGGTCGCAGGGGGAGGCTCGGATCAGGCTGATCTTCCCTGATCAGACCAGCACTTGACGGTCTCCTGGCCAGCAGGTGCAGCGCTCGCAAACCCCTCTCCCTCTGGGCGCAGGGAAGCGTGTGGCCCCGTCGGAGAGGGTGGTCACGCGTGTCCCGTCCCCTAAGAAACACGCTCAGGCTTTAGTGCTCGGCCTCGGCTGTGTCGCGATGCAGGCTGTGAGCTACCGCTCGGTGGTAGGAGGAACGTAATGAAAAATAATAAAAAGGCAAAACCAGCGTATGTTTGTGTACGATGTTGATAACACAGTGAGGGAGGAGGCGGGAATTTCCTCACTGCGTTCACTTGAGGAAATAAATACGCATCCCACTGCCCCAGACTGGAGTGACTGGATGCACTCCCACACACGTGACTCAGCGTGTGCCTTGAAGTCTCCTCTGAAGATTACACGATCCACGAACCGCAGCAGCCACCAGTGTGACAAGACGACTCCTACGTAATTCAATTAAGCGAGAGGGAGGATAGCGCTCTGCCTGTCACCAGCGCTGGAGCTGGCTGCACATCAGGAGACACAGGCTCGGTTGGGTTTGAAGCCTGGCCGTGAGCCAGACGGATGGGGCTTGTGTGGATGGTCTTAGTGAACGAGCTGGAGCATCACAGAAGGGCCACGAGCAAGGCAGAGGAGCGGTCGTGTGCTGCTCATCCCTTCGATGAGCTGGAGGGAGCAGGGAAGGCAAAACCACACACACACGTGCCCCGGCTCCGCTCCACGAAGCTGGGGCTGCGACAGGCAAACCCACGCAGCCTCTCTGCCTGAAGGGGGGCCTGTAGGAAAGATGGGGAAAATCTTTTCAGCAAGGCCTGTTGCGATAGGACAAGGAGTAATGGCTTCAAACTAAGGGAAGGTAGATTTAGACTAGATAGAAGGAAGAAATTTTTTACCATGAGGGTGGTGAAACACTGGAGCGGGTTGCCCAGAGAGGTGGCAGATG
>Ga0181612_118446_pt1 | contig 10820 bp, 7 predicted proteins | sample HoacroProtozoa21_FD_119630 | JGI IMG/M metagenome (GOLD analysis project Ga0181612, IMG submission 119630) | Hoatzin crop microbial communities from Cojedes, Venezuel. Combined Assembly of Gp0051906, Gp0051904, Gp0051908 | reverse complement strand
GCTGCTGCCCGTCGTTAGCTGCTACCATGTGTGCAGCCGTGGGGAGTTTTGGTATTTTGACGTCGTCTTTTCATCGAGGAAGAAGGACTAATTCCTTCCACTTATCCTAGATATTCTCTGTGCTTCTTGCTTTTTTTAAAGAGCTATTCCTTTGCTTCTGTGAAGCCACAGATGTAACAAGTCCTGTCTTCCCTCATGCAGCCAAGTGCTTTTCCCTTTGGGCTGGAGACAAGTCACTTTTTCTCCATATAGCTGAGAAAAAAAGAACAATCACATATGTAGCCAATATAGAAATGTTTTACTGGAAACTCCCAATACATGCTAGCTCCAGAAGACATGTCCCAGTTCTATTTTATTTTTAAGCAAAAGGCTGTGTAGTAGTTGTCTCTGTACTGCCTGTGCCAGCCTACAGTTCTCAGCACCAGTTCTTGCCTGTCCTAATCCCATATGTGAGCCAGGCTTGAACATACATGCTAAGGAAGACTAGGAAATTCTGCTTGATTTGGCACTGTCCTTTTTATTCTTAATTTGATTAAGCTGCTGCTAAAATAAGCCTTTCCTTCTGCACTGCCCTGCTGTCCCCTCCAGAGCAGTGCTGTAGCCTACATACCTGCCTTCCTCACGTCTTGACATTCCCAGTGCTCCCTTTAGGCTTGTCTCCTATCCCTCCATTTCGGGTCTTACCTACTTCTGCCTTCACATTTTAATATTTGCTGTTGTGTGTTCCCGGGAGAATCTCCCCAAGTGCCTTCCCCGTCTCAGATGGTACCGACGCTGCTGCTCACATTCTACATCAGGGGTCGGTCACAATCCCTGAAAACTGCGAGCTCAGCAGAGGCTTGTCTGTCTCTAGTTCTTGCACCTTCAGTCTCCAATCCTGCGTCACTCCAAACCTTTCTTCTAGGGCGTGAGAGTAAGAAATATTTAAAAAAAAATATCAAGTAGACTTGCAGTGAATCTAAGAATTGAGCAAGTAAATACAGAGCAGTCTGTGATGAAACCTTGAGCGTTCCCGCCATTGCTATTCCTTGGACTTAGGTACCAGTTAAATGTCACCACTCCAGTTTTCTTGAAAGGCTGCTGTGTTTTCTTACGGGACAGCATGGGTGGAAGTGTGGGTATGTTACAGCTGAGGGTGTTGCTTTAAGGGTTGAATCAAAGTGTGGGAGATTTCATTAATCTTTTTCATTCAGTCTTTCTGGTTGAGCTTTTTTTATTTATAATTATATATCTATTATAATTATATATCTATCTGATTGAGAAAGATGTTTATCCATTCGATTTGATGAGGCATGATCAAGAAGAAAGTATGGACAGGATGCTTTTAGAGCCTTTCAGCCCCGTTGTTGTAGCTACTTACACTGATAGCTCGCACTGGAGGATGGAATGTGAATCAGAAAACATGGGAAATAATAGGAGGAAAATGCAGAATCCATTTCTGATGAGTTGTATTAAACCCAGAGATCTTCCACTTCATAGAGAAATTATTTAAGTTTCACGCAGCTTTTGAGATTATGACAAGCTGAACAACTTGTTCTGGCTTGGTGCTCAAGCGCCATATGGTACTACTTCAGCAATTTGATGTGATATTATGAATAAGAGCGCCTGAGTAGTGAAATGTTTGGGGGTTTTGTATCATATTGGCCTTCTGCAGTAGACATTAAAAATGAATTCCGTTTACAGTAAGGGAAAGAGAAAAAAACCCAGACCTGCAGGTTTCAATAGCGTAATTGCAGCAAGCAAATGGAAAATGAATTTGTGGTGATTAGGAAGCCAGTTGCTGACAGAATCCCTTGGCCAGGTGGGGGTGACCCATGTTCTGCAGGCCCTGCTCTCCTTTTAGGTGTTCTCTGGTACAATGTTATCTTTAAGGACAACTCTTTATATGCTGGTTTCTGTGTTCAAGATGAGTGGTTTGCAATTAGTAATTGTTATCCAAGTGGAAATTAACTCTGTGTGTGTCAAAATAAAATTTTATGGTAAGTACATAATCTCAAACAAGTATATGAAAGTAATAGTCAGCAAAAGATAATGATAAAATCTCAGTGTACCTGTCTGAAGAAGGGCCATCAGTATTCCTTATGTTACTTTTCTGTTAGTTATAGGAAGTTCATTCCTTATGTTGTGTTGCTAAAAGCAGTTCATGGGTAGCAGAATGTCACTAACGAATTTTGGAGAAGTAATGTGAGGATGGGAGACCTGGTACAATTCGCAGGTAGTGATCTCTCTGAGTGTGTTAACAGACAGTCTGTAATGAATTCTGTAGATACAACAAAGCCCACTTCTAAATATATGCAGTAACTAGGGTGGATTTGAAACTATTATTGGTGTAAAGATGGTGGATGGAGAAGACCATGTTGGCACGTGGCTATGCAAGACCATCATGAGCTCTAGCTGTCAGTCCTGGTGTGCCCAGAGGGGACAGGGACTGGTCCACCAGTCGAGATCCGATGGGAGGAATCGCTGGGCAGTGGAGTGGTAGCACATGGGCTGTCTGAGGATCCGTGGCTTTAGTCTCTTTCCTGTAGCTGAAAGGTTTTGACCTGCTGAGAGATCGAAGCTGGGGCTTTGACCTGGCAGCTAAGAGAATATCGGTGCAGGGTAACTTTATCTTCTCTCTGTTTTCAAACATACCTTAAAATGGACAGAAGAATTATTTCCCAGCCTGTCCAGAGCAGAGACCCTTGAGGCTGTGTGTCAGGTGCCGGGTAAAGACAGATGAGCCCAGGGCTGTTGCTGTGGCTCTTGAAGGGCTTGCTCTGAAGCAACAGAAAGGTCTCCTGACCCTTGGGGTGTAAAGGAGCATTTTCTATGCATTCACCAAATGTTGGTGTCTGTGCCAGCTGCAAAGGAAGGAAGGTCTGTCCTGTGGGCAGCAGGGCTGCTGTTCCTCCAGAGTGCAGGCTGGCAGCTGGAACCGACTTTATCTGGAGCTGTTTGCACAGAAGGTTGGTGCTGGGGCCCAAAACTATGGACCTCTGGAGCTGTGGCTGCGTGGAGCCTGCCCTGATGTAGGTGCTGCAGCAGAGAGAGGCCCTGGCAAGCACATCACCCTGAAAGGCAGGAGCTGGGCCACCTTAACCTGTGCGAGAGAAAACTCCCAAGTATTAATACCCTTACAGACTCCTGGAAGTAGTTCTTCTTTGTACGTTTTAATTTCCTCAACGTGCCGTTAATAAATAATAAATACCCTCTTGGGGGGGAGGAAGGGACAAAAGGTTTAAAAAGAAAAAGAACAGCTGAGACCAAATTTTCCATTTTTTGCATGCAACTTTTGTGAAAACCTGAGTGTGAACTTCGCCCCAAGGCTGTGGGATGAGCAGGGAAACACGGCCGGCGAACGCGCAGGTGACCGGTTAGATTGACGCAGGGCTGATCACTCGAGTGTGTGTGGTGCTGGAAGGACTAGCTGTGCTGGATGCATGCCTTGGAAATTTGGCCCTGTTTCTTAGCCTGAGTTAGAGCTATATTAAGAGATTTTTAAGGGACAAATGCTACTTTGAACACAAACTGTGCATATGGAAAAATGTCTGATATATTTTTAAATTATTTTCAGACAGTAATCTAGGGAGTTTTCAGGTCTGGATGTTTCTCTGAATTTGTTTTTCAGATGGCTTTTGGTTCAGAATAGAGCTTTAGTTTATAATGTACATAGTGCCTCCACGCCACAGAGCTGACTGGTTTTCACTCGCTGTTTTGCATTGGTTTTCTACTCAGAGGATTTCTTTCTTCTTGTTCTTAATATATTCCCAGTTGGAATTTAGTTTCTGAAAAAATTCTGCATTGCTGCAGTGATTTTTAGCAGTTGTGTCCTTTTATGCATCATTCTCACACAGTGTGAGCATTTTAACCTTTGCTTAATTATTAGCATTTCCATTCCCGCTGTTCATTAATCTGCGCTGGGCAAGGACCATGATGTGTCACCCAAGGATGCTGCGGTGGCAGCCGCTCAGCTCTTGCTCTGTGGAAGCCTCTGCCTACAGAGAATTTCATGGGGCATCTACCGCTTCCTTTTTGAAGTCTGAACTTAAAACTGATTTATTTATTTTGTAATGAATAGGTTGGCTTGCCGTCTTGGTGAGTTATCTCCTTTTGTTAAGCTCTTTGAAGCGCTAGATATGCTAAAATGTTGTATAAATCCAAGTTGCTGTTACTGCTCTTGAGTAGTAAACGGTGCATAGCGTATTCATAATACAAGTACACAAAACCAATTGCGGGTGAATTATGGCTGGCACCTGGTAAAATCTAAACCGAAGAACTGACAGAAATTAAGCAGTAAATTATCCAGCGAGGTTGAGGTCCAGCCTCCCTTCCTGTGGCTCCAGTTCTCACTCGCAAATTGAACTGTGGCTGAATCTATAGCTTTAGCTACCTGGCTTTCGTTCTCAGATATGTAGTAGTACATGGTCTCAGACTTCAGTTCATGACTGAATTGTGGGCACAAATGCCGTTGGTGCAGAGGAAGGCTAAATGACGTGGTGAAAGTCAGAAGGGAAATCCAGGGTATATCTGAGAACTGAACAGTCTCCCAAATCCACCGGTGTAATCCCCCCACTTTCCTTTCTTGCATTTGCTCTGGAGTTGTTAAAATGTTGTTGGTGATAACTTAAAAGCAGAGCTGATACATATTTCTACAAAATCTAGTTTTAAAAATAAAAGTCAGCCAGCCAAGCTGAAACTTGAGTGTTCACATTCTATATTATCATGAACAGTGTTATACTTTTCATAATGAACGGGGGTCCCAGTGTTCAAAATCTGACCGTGTTTTGGCTGAAATTAAGATTCTAATTTTTACGTAGGTTTCATGCTTCGTTAATTTTCTGCAGATAAAGAAGAAGCCCACTTTCTGAATAGCTATTATTTAGAATACAGTTGGGTTATGCTCCTGAAATATTAGTTGGTAGTTCTCACATGCATTCAACTCCAAGTTTCCAAACGATATATCCTGAAAATGTAACCACTTTCCTCTTGGTGAGAGTGTAGTCTTTACTATTTTTTTAAATCTAGCGCTGGGTGAACTGTGCTGGTCTTGATGTTGATGATAAAGCTTTAATTGCGCTTCTGAAATCCCCATCATGTGTAAGATAGTACTGCTAAACTAAACAGCAATATCATCGCATAGAAACTAGGCGACCTGGAGTATGATTAAGAGACAGTAATTTTTCCTTATTCCAACCAATACGGGTTCAGTTTTTTCAGTTTTCAGACTCTGCTTTTTAATACTTGCAGAGAAGCGTGTATTCCCTACCACCCTCCAAAGATTTCCATACAGTCTCATAACTTTGTCCCACTCCCTCCTGCACAGAAACAGTGCAAACCCTGCTTGAATCCAAACGGTCTTTAATTTCCTGAAGATTTATCTGCAGCCAAGCCGTATTTGAACAGCTTGCTGCATTCACGGCTTCGCTATGTTTTGAACATGTTGCCGTGTTTGGATGGCAGGAGGTCAGGAGAAGACGGCACCGCTCGAATGCCTGCCCTCTTTGGAGAGGTGCTGTTTGACCCTGAACTCCTTGTTTTCACGCCTGATGTGGAGTGCTGTGGTACATATGTAATGATATCAGCTGCGTGGTAGTAAAGCAAAATTACTTTAAAAATTCTTGGTAACTGGAAAACAGGAAGAAAAAACCATGAATATTGAAAAAAATTCTGCTTTCTGCAGTGGGTGCTAGAGCTGCACCTGCCAGCGAGCACTAATAGGGCTTAGTTCACTGCATTGAACATTTCTCAGGGGACATCTAGGGCCAAGTTTCCAGTCTTGCCGACAGATTCTTTCTCCACTTTCATTCATTAATTAGCAGCTATACCTGTTTACATAATGAAGTGTGGGGGAGCTTTTATCGGTGTGTTGCCATATGAAATGTCATGGTGTCCTCTTGATCAGATTAGAAATGTCTGACCAGAAAGTCTCCAGCATTTCAGGATATTGCGTGTGACACATAAAAGTGAGCAGTTAATGATGGTGCTGTTGAAAAAGTCAGTCCAGGCACATGTTCTGCATGTAATTTCCCAATGCTCAAATATTTGGAAGTCAAAAAATTTCATACTTTTATGCATGCAGTGTTTAAATTTAAACTTGTGTTCTCAGATGAGATGTTTTCATTCAGTTGCTCGGTTTTGCGTGGAACTAGAAAGCTGTCGGCTGATTACAAGTCAGGGTGGCTGGGGACAAGTGGTGTCAGGCACTGGAGCAGAGGTGCGGAGGGAGCATGCCAATGCCCGGGGACCGGTCCTGCGCGGGACTGTACAAAGTTGATGGGAAGCTGGCACCAACCTGTGTGCAATTTTGGCAGCTCCCAGCCAGCGTAGTGCAGATGATCCGGTGTATGCCAGCACGCCGGGCAGGCAGGGCAGACACAAGCATGGGCGTTTTTTCAGACAGGAGCTGCACAGCAAGCAAGCTTCATCCCAGGACGTCCACCTTTGCACTTCAGCCACTGCCAGCTGTGTACATAAACTGGTGCAAATGCCAGTGTGAAGCCTCTCCAAACTGTTCAGCCTCATTAGGTCCTTAACCAGTTTATAATATATGTGGAGATGCCAGCTTTACCTCGGTTTTATGAGTGACCGTGATGGGGTTTGCATCTGCTTAGCTTTTTCTGAGAACTGGGTACTGACATCCTCAGAAGTGGAGCACGGCATATGGTACCTACATACCGAAATCACAGCTTGCAGTGGGGTTGCGGTAATAAATTTTGGATAGGTGCATATGGATTTCTGTGGCTTTGGTTGGGGAAAGATGTAGGACTGGCAGCACAGAATATATTTAGGTGTGGGGTTTTTTCTTTGTCAAGGGCCTGTCTGTTGTGATGTGACTGGAGATTAATTTCAGTGGATATTAGTATTTAAAAGGATTTTCCACTCGTCTTTCCTTTAATCCCTTTTTGCTGAATGTATGCTTCGTTTCTTTCTGTTCTAGTCTGAGATTTGTTGAAAAGGATGGGGAAGAGAGTTTGTATTTCCCTTTTTTGGCAGCCTGAGCTCTGTGTGGTTTGTGTGAATTCATCATTCAGGATAGAACATTTAAAGGCAAGAACTCCTATTTGTGTCTGTGGAAGGATAAAATCAAGCTTCTCCTACAGCGCATTTCAAAGCGCTTCATTAGGAAACAAGAGCATTTTACATTCACATATCCTAACCAGAATTCGTTTTGAAGAGGCTTGAAGGCAGTGGCGAATAGAAGGATTTTATAATGTGTAACTCGGCTGAACTGGTGGCGTTCTGCAGAGAGGCATCTTTTGTGCGAAGCTAAAAATGTCATAGGCTAGAATGAAGTAACAGTATAAAGTAAAATTCCGAGATTTTCCTTTAAAAATATGCTTCAAGCGTTCACAATAGAGCTGTGCTTTTAAAGCAGTCAGACCTATCCCCAACAGATTAATTAGTAGTACAATGCTTGATTTTGAAAAGGAGAAGATGGTAAAGGTGGCTTTGTTGAAAAACTTGCCAAATGTCTTGAAATTACACGGAGAGGATAACCAGCAAGGAGGCTGTGCAAGGGAGCAGAGGGATGGTCCAGAGCCACGCAAATCCCTCCGCTGCGTACCCGCTCCAGAGAAGCTGGCGTCACCCTCCGGCACGCAGTCTCTGCTCAGCCCTTCCTTATCCTCAGGATGCTCGGATAAGTGATTCTTTTACTTTCTTTCGGTCTGGGGATTGTGATATCCCTTGACCACAGCAGCAGGTCTGTAAAGGAGAGAAACCAAATCCTCCCTGTACTCCAGCCTCTGCCTTCCTGAGAAAACAGGTCACCGTCTGATCCTGAAACATGTTAGTATTAAACTTTGCTATTAGTCTAGAGGGAAGAAACAATATCAAACCAAACAGCTGGGCTTTGTGGAGGATTTACCGCGCTCTCACAGTGACCTCATGTGGAACAAGGCAGGTGCCTTGGTGCCAGACCCCGGCACCTCTCCTGCACAGCTCCGGCCGATGTCCCCCGCCTTCCCTTTCTCGTCGCGGGGAGGGAGAGGCGATTTCTTTCCAGCTGAATGAACTCTCACCTGTAGGAAAGACTCCTCCGTTTATTGTTTCAGAGCCACGAGCCGCTCAGCGTGTGCACGTCTGAGAGGGCAGAGCTGGCACTTGCCTTCAGCAGTTCAAGTATCCAGCCTCTTCTTTGCATAATGGTTTTAATAAATGTTATATCAGTTTTAATATCGTGGGTATTTCATTTACAAGGTGATGATGTGTTTGTAGAGCATGCAGTGCATTTCATTTAGCAGTTACATGCACTGAGGGAGACATTGAATAAAATATTACTTTAAAATTAAATGATTTCTTTAATTCTATATACAAGCTCTCCGGGTTGATGCATATTACATCTGATTCAAACGGTGATGTTCCTTCTTTAACCTAGTTCTTCATGCAGTGTAATTTTTTCCATCATGTTGTCCAGTGAATTTTATGAGTATTATTTGTTAATATGTTCATTTTTATGCTATTCAAATAAGAAAGCAAGTAATTCCAACACAGTAACTGACCATGCTGTGAAATTAGACCTTGAAAGCAGGCTTGAAAGAGGAATATGGGTTCTGTTTGCTGTTTTTAGAGAACTGTTGTTCCTGTGGTGTTGGCTTTGCCTTTGCGAGAGTGTCTGTAGCTCTAGAGCAGTTCCGTAGGAGATGCTGCAGCAGAAGCTCCTCAAAACCGATTCCCAGCCCAGGATGGGAACATGCGGTCAGAGGAGACACTCGTCAGTGCAGGGGCCCCTTCGTTCAGCAGAGCCACCACCCGAAGAGCAAAGTCTGGGGACAAGGCCACGGGGACACCTCGGATCGCGTGAGACAAATGAGTGCTTTGAGCGGTGCCGGCCTGAGGCAGGACAGGAGCGGGCACAGGTTCCACTCTTCGCAGGAGTGGGACTGGGGACATCCCGTCCTGCTACCTGCTGGCTGAGGCTGTGAGGACTCCTCCGTAGGGCTCCAGCCTTCCCTCAGCGCTACACGTCGCACCAGTAGCCTGCCACATTTGGGATGCACTAAACAGTATTAAATTGTCAGCTAGCTGAGGGCTTTCCTGTTGTCCTCTACGCTCTTCTCTGTTTGAGGGTATGTGGAAGGGAAATCAAGGTGTTCAGTCTCCATGGTACGCGAGTCGCTTGTCACTTTAAAGAAACGGAGGAAAAAAAAACAACCCCATCCTGGGCTTTGTTGGGCTTCAGTGTGCTGCTGAAAGAGTCCCCAAGACCTCTCAAGTACCTCCAGGCACAGTTTCTAAGCCCTTGAAAGTTTCATTGCTGTGTTGTTTGATACATTATACAACAGAATGAAAGATTTCCAGTTAATGTTTTAAACATGTGTAGCACTAACCAGCCAGCGCGGAGAGGCCAACAGCTCGCATGGGCGAGACAGCCTGCATCCCAAGCTGCTCCTGCTTCACGCTTACCAGCAACGAGCCGTGGGCAATTGCAGTCCCCTCGTGAGCTGCTTTCATAGAGGATGGGGAGAGGAAAGCCAAGGGAGGGGAAAGCTTTTTGGGAGCTGAAGCCGCCAGCCCCGTGCTTTGTGTGTGCTCCTGTGTATAAAAGGGAGAGAAGTGGTTCTGCTGCTGGTGAGTAAAGGTGTTGTTGGCAGAAAGTTGAACCCTCACAAGAGTGGGTTCATCCTGCGGGTTCTAGTTTGTCAGTTTCCCATCGAGAAGATGGTCCTTCCCTCCCTAAAATCTTGCTAATTGTGCAGAGAGATTAGAGATAGGCCCAGCCTGGATACTGGGAGGGGAACAGCAGTGTTTGGGGTAGGGCATCGCATCTGACGGCAAGCTCTGAGTCCCTCTCCCATCTGCAACCGGGTCTGCGCTAGAGACAAGGCTGAAACTGGGAGGGAGGTGCTTAGGGCTTAGGTCTGGATCAGTCCAAAGTCCCCCTAAGACTCACAGATTTTCACATTTTTGTTTGTGTGTTTCGCTGGGGGAGGCCAGCAAGACTCCACAAGCTGAAATCATCCCTGCCGTGTCCTGGAATTACTGCTGTGACCCAGGAGGTACCAAAACGCTCTCCTTGGCAAGGAGATAACATCTCTGATTTCAAACGCAGCGCTCTTATCTGAATAGTAGTAGATTGGCTTAAGCAGATGATACTTCTTCATGCCCTTGTAGCGTGATTTCTATTGCTGTGTGAATGAGCGTGTGACACAGCAGCAGGTGTTCAGCAAGTTCCAAGCAAATCATTAGTTGCTTTGTAACTTGTCTGATGAAGTGGAGGGAGAGAGGAGAGCATTTAACCCAGTGGCTGGAAAGCTGACCTCAGTGAAGCTGTAGAGGAGTTGCATCTTCTGATGATTACATTAATTATATTCTGAGGGATTTCTCATTTTCCTTGTATTTAAATCAGGTGGAATTTGACTTTTTTCCTCCCATTCCATTTTCACCCTTTTTTTCCACGCAGGACTGCTTATCTAATCAGCCACTAGTGTTTTCTCTGGCAGTCTCGCAGCTGTAGTGACACTCAATCACATCAAACAAGTAAATGACTTTCATTCACAGCACCTTTTGTCTGATCAAATAGGTAATTACTATGTGAAATTAAAGGCTTCTTTAACAAAAAAAGTTCTATATTGTTCCTGACTGACAGAAGCGAAACAAAGAGAAAGTGCCATGATTCAAATGGTGGCACCAGCCCCATCTTTGAAGCAATCAAAGGCATTATTTATACACGCTCCACTCACTGGAGTGAAAATACAAACCAGGCAGAGCCAGACTGACAGTCTGCCTTTAATCTTTGCTACCCCCCAGAACTCTCTCTTCCCCCCCCCCCACCTCTTTTTTTTTCTTTAGCAGATGCTTATCAGTTTTTTCTAAATAATACAAGCGAGTCATATATT
>Ga0181612_118426_pt1 | contig 10820 bp, 6 predicted proteins | sample HoacroProtozoa21_FD_119630 | JGI IMG/M metagenome (GOLD analysis project Ga0181612, IMG submission 119630) | Hoatzin crop microbial communities from Cojedes, Venezuel. Combined Assembly of Gp0051906, Gp0051904, Gp0051908 | reverse complement strand
CTTTAGCCTGGTCTACTTACTAGTGAAAGCCCATGCCCAACCTTCTCCACGGTTTAGGTGCCCATAAGTGCCCCAGGCGTTATGTGAGGCGCAGGCTGCCGACCCACCGGTACGCAGAGCAGACAGCATGGCACACAACTGAGGATGCACCCTGCATTTTGTCTTCCTCTCCAGGTGTTCAAAGGACAAAAGGAATTGTTCAGCTTTTCCATCTGTGTCTGCTCTCTGTGAACCCAGTCTTTAGCTCCTCTAGGGAGAGAGTTGGCAGACAAGAGGGAAATATCCCCCGTGCTGCCAGCTGGCTACAATCCTGATTTAGGACTTACACTCCTAGACCCAGATTAACCTTTTCCTGAGCAAGTATCTTGTCTAGCTACTGGGGAGGTAATTTCAGCTGGAACTTCTGTAATGCAAACAAATAGTAACAAAATACTCTCTCTGTATCAGGAACACGACAATGGCCATTTAAAAGATTATTTTTCAGCTGAATCATACACACACACATAGCTTTTCTGGTGTTCAAGGCAGCAACGTGCAAATAACTAAAGGTATTTCAAAGGCATTTGAAATAAATAACAAGGATTTGCCTCGGTTGAAAGCATGTTTACTGAATAGCAGCCTGAAATCCTTGGAAGTCTAGGACCTCCTCCTCTCACCTTTGTAAATGTGCTTGACTCACACGAGTATTCGGACTATGCTTTGCTCCATCCTCTCTTTCAAATCATGATCATTTGTTTCAGAGTCGACAGGAGAAGCCCGCCTTCTCTCCAGAGGGACGATTTATAGAAGTAAGCTTGCAACAGTGCTTGTTCTTTTTAATTGTTTTCTTCATGCTAAATTACACAAGTCTGCAAACAAGATAGGAATCATTAAAACTCTGAGATGGAGAAGAAGCATTAGATTTAATCCCTTCCCGTATCAAATTTCTGTACTGTGTATTTCCTAAGTGATTCAATGTCAGGTGATGAGCTTTACTTGTCAGGTTATCTGAGTCTCATCATCAGGAAATCTGTTATGGAAGTTTTAGTTTCCATTCCTTAACTTAATCCTATTACTCCTTAATTTAATCCTATTACAACCAGGACTGTTGCTGCTAGCCATGTCCACACATCAGCACTGAGATGAAGAGTTACTTCAAAATGTGGAAACTCCAATAATTTTATTACAAGTCCCAGAGCAGCACAATTTCTAGGTGGGGTCTGTTCCAGGGGGTGGTTCATCTCATGCATGGAGGGCCTGGTATGCTAACACTAGTTTACCTGTGCCAGGTAATTGGTGTTATTCAATTAGGATTGTGTAAGTAATTTTCCTGAGCATACAGCAGAGACTAGACCTGGCACAGAACATTTACAATCATAGCAAAATAAAGCAAAATTGCTTCTGTGTACTCCTGGATATTTCAGAAATTCCCCATGGGCTTGTCTGAGCTCTGAGGTATGATCTCAGGTTAATAGTTTCCATTAAAGCAAAGGAGGAAAAGAAAAGGGGAATCAGAACAGAAATAATATCTCAGATCAAAACAATCCTTTCTTCAGCTTTATTTCAGTGTTCTGTATAATTTGTTTCCAACTGCTACCGAAACAGAGGTTGGCTGCTTTTCAACAGCAAAGCTTAAATATATATATTGTGTGTATATAGACACATGCATAAATATATATTACACATATGCTATTAAGACCGCAAAGCCAAGCATACGCAAGTATCATAACACCAGATTTAAGGTTACCCATGTTCATGCCATGCATGTGTTACGACTCAGTGGTAAATGACACGATCACATGCTGTTTGCCTTAAGACCTCTGTTCATTCAGTGCTTAAGTATGTACCTCTGTGGTTCACAAAAGTGTGGGTTAGCCCCTCACTTGCAGAAATGTGATGAACTTGCAGCATCTTCTAATCTCTCCGTTATACAACACAGACATAATGGAGAAAGCAAAGGGTTTGACCCAAGCTAACGCCCTGCCAACATTCCCACGTTGCTTCGAGATGTGGGAGTACCAGAGATGTCTGCTTAGAAAGACCTGAACCATTCTGCCTTCAGTTTTCAAATTCAGCCACAAACAGAATTTCCGATTTGGAAAATTTCAGCCCAAACTACTAAACTGTAGTAAGCAAGAGGATTTTACACCAGGAAGAGATTAGACCCTGGCATCGCAGCCAGAAGGCCTCTGTCTGCCACCAAGCAACTACAGACCTCTAAGGAGCATCATGCCCTTGTTTCCTCAGTTGTTCTCCCTGTAAATGGTACAAGCAGGCAGCGTTTCCACTCTGCTCCTGATAAAAGACCTCATGTGTTGTGTACAGCCATGCTCCCTCCTTCCCAATGTTCTAATTTTACTGTATTTTTTACATATATACTGTAATTACTGTATACTGTAATTTAAAGTAGTCTGAATTCCACCGCAAGCCCTCCCCCAAGTCAGCTTTCCCTTGGCATTCCCTTACTTGATCTTTTTGCTCTTTTGATCTTGAGCATCATTTCCCCTCTCATAGACTTAGGCTGGAACTGATGATCTACCAAATGTTTATTCAGAAGTAACTCTCCTGCCACATCAAACCTTGGAGGTTTATCATGGAATGACACAATGTTTTGGGTTGGAAGGGACCATTAAAGATCATCTCGTCCAACCACCCTGCCATGGGCAGGGACACCTTCCACTAGATCAGATTACTCAAAGCCCCATTCAGCCTTACCTTGAGCACTTCCATTGATGAACACTTTGAACACTTTACATAAGTTTTAAAAAGAATTGTCTGTTGCACTGGGAGAGAGTTCAGTTTTGCACATCACCTGTAGATACTGAGAAGCATTTAATTTCTGAGGAAGGGAACAGAGATACCTTAAGGTAGTCTGAAACCCTGACTCTGCTCCATCGTTGTACTGGTGGCTGGGAGGCCTGTTTCTTCATGGTTGGATCTGTTCCTCATGTCCTTGCATGTACATACATGGTGTTGATATGGCATTTGCATCTTTCTCAAAGTAACCGCTTTATGTATTCTGTAAATTGAGACAGCAATTACCATGTGCTTCATAGCTTTGAGCTCTTCTTCACAACTCCAAAACCTGTATTTTTTCATCTTAAAAGGAGCTGAGATTGCAAACACATCACACAACTCGAAGAACCTGAAAGGGCAGATGACCATACATTTGAGATTCTAACACTCAAGCTCTAATTTGGCCTGGAACAGGAAACTGAAATCGCCAAAACCTAGTTATTAAAGAGACTTCTTATTAGCTCCCATAAACCTTATTCCTTTTTGGGACAAACCTGCTGCCCCTGACATGAGAAACAGCAGAACAACCTGATCAGGGAGATGGCTTACACTTTCTGCACATCTGTTACGTGAAGTCAGTAACACTGTCAAAAAGGAGCATTATAACCTTATACTGGATTGATTGTTGGGGAATTGGAGCGACGAAGTTTTGCTCCTTTAGTAGAATAAAAACCAAGTCTATGGTATTTACTTATTCATCCCCACGCACAATCACTGCAGCAAACCAGCGTGGAGGTCACCGATGCAGAAAGCCTTTGCTCACATGGTTTGCGTGCTCTTGGCCAGGAACAAAAGACATATTCACGCACTGTAACAAAGCAGGGGCCAAACTTCCTGTTGGCAAAAATTATCAGAACCTGAATGACACCAGCAGAGATTTGGTTTCAACTGAATTTCAACTAGCACTTTGGAGACTGCCACCAAACGAGCCTAATAGTTTTGCAGTAAATCCACTCCTAATTTACAGCCATGCTAATGGGAACCGAATTTACCTAACTGCGTATGTGTTCGCATCATTAAGTCAGCAGCTCCATAATTCAGTTAGCTACTGAGTAAGACTGGCTCCTGGGGACTGAAGGTCAGGCGTGGGCTCTCTTCTTTTGGTGGTTTAGACACTTCATGTTTAATTAACATTTGTGTAAGATGACAGAGCTCTTCTGTGTAAACTGCTGTACCTGGAACAGGGGACAAAAATGACCCCATTTAACTCTGTTATGCAACGGCACATATGACTCGCTGCAGTCATTTCTGAAGGTCTTATGGCATTTTGCAGTCGGCTGTAGCCATTCTGGCATTGCTGAGAAGACAAACGTCCTTACCGGCAAATGTAGTTAACAGCACGATGGCTTGCAGGGCAGACGGGTGAAACAAGCATCTAGAAATGAGCAGCTGCAGTGACACGTCTCCCTTGACACAGCCTCGCCGGCCCAGGATGACTGTACACTCTGCGTGTTGAGGGAGCTCTAAATGGAGCTGTCTTCACATCTCCACTTGTCTTGAAGCAAGCAGTGTATCTTTCTGAAGCTCATCTCTTAAATCTTTTAAGATCCCAGCTGGATTTATATTAAGGTGCAAAGAAATAGATTTGTTGTGTTTCCAGGCTCATAAATACTTGACCGCTTTGCGAAAAGCTCTTAGTCCTGGTGTAACCTATTCAAGCAAGAAGATCTGTGGAAACAATGGTCTGCAAGCTGTTCCCATGATACAGAGCACTGTGGTTAAGTAGGTGCTGTCTGTGCCTACATGGAAATGCCTCAATGTCTATGTGGTCTCAAAACACCAAAAGTGCACTGTGTAATCCAAGGCAAAGTATTGTGGACTCCATCAGAATTTCCAAGTAACTTCAGAAGCCACAAAAACCTGTCTCCCTGGGAGCTGTCAGCCATTTCTGTAAGAACTTGTAAATAAGATCACAGTCACCTTTATGAACTTGTTTATGAACTTGTGCCAGCTTCTCCAATGCATCTGGGTCCTTCAGGATCTTTCCTAGACAGCTGTACTGGATTTGGCTGGAACGGAGTTACCTTTTTTCCTAACAGCCCATACAGAGACATGTTTCAGATTCGTGGCTGAAACAGTGCTGATAACACACCAGTATTTTGGCTGTTTCTGAACAGAGCTTGCACAGCATCAAAGCTTTCTCTTTTTCCTACCCTGCCCACCCCATCTGGCATGTAGGCAGGAGGTGGGCAAGGGGCTGGGAGGGGACCCACCCAGGACAGCTGACCCCGACTGACCGAAAGGATATCACACACCATATGCCGTTCTGCTCAGCAATAAAAACTCAGGGAAGGGAGGAGGAAGGAGGCATGTTCGTGGTTATGATGTTTGTGCTCCCAAGCAAGTGTTATGAATGCTGAGGTCCTCCTTGCCAAGAAGTGGCTAAACATCTGCCTGCCAATGGGAAGTAGTAAATGAATTCCTTTCTTTTTTCCGCTTTGCCTGTGCACTCAGCTTCTGCTCTTCCCATTAAAGTGTCATTACCTCAATCCACAAGTCTCCCCACCTTTCTTCTGTTTTCTGCCCATCCCAAAAGACAGTGGAGTTCGTGAGCTGCTGGGCAGGTGTCTGGCTGCTAGCCAGGGTCAACCCACCACAGTTCTTTTTCAAGCACAGCGTAGGACTTGAGATAACAAGTTTTGATTCGAGCATACTATAGCAGTTATAGTTGTTAACTGGCAGGGTCCTGTGCTGGTCATGGATCTTGCTTGCTTTACTGTATATTAGGGTCCAGGGGTTGTCAGTGGCTGCTTTTGCTGTTTGCTGTGGTGCTTATCACTTCACTCCACTGTGCCTGGACACATTTTGATAAAACCAATGGCCATGTGCCAGGGCTGGCATATGGCCCTGCCACTGATGGTGTTCCTGTGCTGTGTGAGCTACCTTGCGGCAAGCATGAGAGATTACACCTCCATCGGCTCACAGAATGTGAGGGGTTGGAGGGGCCCTCTGTGGGTCATCTAGCCCACCCCCCCTGCCAAAACAGGGTCACCTACAGCAGGCTGCACAGGACCTTGTCCAGGCGGGTCTTAAATATCTCCAGAGAAGGAGACTCCACCACCTCCCTGGACAGCCTGTTCCAGTGCTCCGTCAAATCCTTTGATGCTTCGTTGGTAAAATCAAAAGCTATTTAGAGCAAATTAGAGTTAGCTTGATTTTGAAGTAATTGAAAAAAAATGAGAAGTTTGCAGCAGTGATAAAACAGACTTTTGCTCTTGCAACCAAGGCCACAGGTGTTTGAACTACAGTCTTTATTCTTTCCTCTGTTTCTTCTGACCCAGTATTATTTCTTCTTCGTCTTGTGTTTTTGCATTACAGTTTAAGAGAAAAGCTTTGCTGAATGGAACAGGGTTTGTTTGGGACTACAGCTTTGTATGTATTTCTAAAGGGATTTGTAGGCAATCTTTGAGCGCTGCTATATTTTTAGTAGTACTCTCACTTGCCTATTAAATACAGTGCTGAACGATAGTAATTACTGCACAAATACCAAGGTCCTAAAGTACCATTCATTTCAATGAAGAGCTACTGTGAAAGCACATTTGAAAAATAACCTGTGATGGTAAGAGATGGAGAAGAAGGGAAAGAAACTGTGGTTTGAATGGCTTTTTCTGAGGGAGCATAATTCATTCATGTGTATACAAGATTCCTTTCCCAATTGTTCGCATTTTCACTACAATAAAATGGGCCCGTGGAAGTGCCTTGTGAGCAGAAAGCGAGTTCTTTAATGGAAGAGTTTGTATGACTGAAGTAAAGAAACCTGGATCAGCTATGCAAGGGGTTGAAGGGAGAAGATTAACTGTGGGATCAGACTTAGAGAGTAGCAGGGGGCAACAAAAGACCTGCAAGGTGTAGCAGGAGAGATGTCAAGGAGTGTCAGTGAAGACACAGTATGTTTTCTAAAATGGAAATTTTAAGGCCGTCTGCCATCAATGTCCCTGTGCCAGTGCAATGCCAGTGAGGGACCTCCAAGGTATTCAGGCATGTGCTGGTTTAACTTCTGTTTTGTTTGTAAATCCAGTATTGCTTTGGTGAAGGTGAGTTGCTGTAGTGCCATAATATTTTCATTATTTGCGAGGTTGTACAATACAATGGAAAACTGTATATTCATTTGTTTTTTTCAGGTTATGTTTCTGCTCTTTCAAGACTGCTGCAAACTAAGAACTTGATTTTATTAAGCTTTTCCCGTTTTTAGAAATGAATGTTTTCTTGAGAAAACATTATTTTAGTTTTTTTTCTCGAGAAAACATTATTTTAGTTTTTTCACAAAATATATGTATTTTTTATTCCCATAAGTTTTTTCTATGTTTATGGAGCTTTTCTTTTAGATTATGAAAGGAATTAGTGAAGGAAATAAGGAAAGAGGAAAGGACATGCTTTTCCTTTTGTCCCCAAATCTTAAGAATATAGAAGACAGGACATTTGACATTGTTTTCACTCATTCTAGCATTTCACATTTTGACTTTCTTTCATACATTGTGTACTCCAGATCTCAAACAAACTTTTGTGTACATGATAATACTGTCTTGAGACAGGTCTTCTGCTTGGTTCAGTAGACTGCACCATCATTAGACTCTGGCATTAGGGGAAAACAAAAAGAGTCAGTGGCTTTGCTCATGTTTCCCTTCAAACAGGAGAGTTTTGTAGATCTGCCTCACCCAAAGTTTAACCAGTGAAGTAAAATTAATTGTAAAAAAACCCAAAACAACCCTACACAAGAAACCCCCAGGCTTGTAAAAAATGCTGTCTGAAAATGCTATATGGGAAACCTATTTATAACTAGATTTCTACCAGAAGGGTTGAAGACTCCATTCTCTTCCCTGGTGAGGTGTGGGTGTGCTAACCAAGCAGCTGAACTGGGTGAATGATACTCTGATATTACAGGCTCGTGGAAGAGGTTTCAAGATTTATAATGCACAGAAATAAAGCTGATGAGACTGTCATGACATAAACACTTAATATTCTTTGTAACACAAGCAGGAAATTTCACAGTTCTTCAATTACTGTGGTTTTCTAAGTGCTCTTGAAATGTGGGTTGGGTAACTGGACTAACACGTGCATTCCTGATTCTTCTTAAGTGATTGCTTTATTTGCCAATATCAAATTAAATTCTAAAGCCTAGGAAAAGTTTAAGGACATATAATTTCAACGTATTTTCTGCTTTCTTTTGACCAAAAATGTAAGACACAGTCTGAATTATTTATGATTTGAAACATGCTAGAAAAACCCACGTGACTTTAATTCAGGGTAAATTTATTATAACTCCAGTATGGGCCTCCTTAGTTTGCGGTATATACCACCTTTACCACAGGACATTTTATCAGAATTTATTCTAAGCAGAGAGCGCCATAATAGAAAGTTCAGTTTACAGAAAGATTGTTTATTTCAAGTATTTCATGCATGTAGATGTTTTCAACATGAGCTGGCAAAAACACTTTACATAAAATGTGCAACAATACCACTACCTTTTCTAACCAAAACAAGGTTGTTCTGTTTGCTTGTTAAGTCAGCTTTAGCAGCTCTTAGAAATGTCATTTATTAAATGTCAAACTAATTACTTGTAATATCAACCCTGAACAGCAAACCTTTGTGGGTGCACTTTGAGAAGCCTTACTCTGCCCTGTTCACAGTCTGTTTGATACATTTCTAGTAAATAAATTGATGTTTTTCTAAAGATACTAAGCTATTTTCTAAATATGTATCTTTGTTTAGAATATAGAAGGATGTTTAGTAATACTTTAATGAAAAGAAATGCACAATATCTTTTTATTTTAAATAACCAGGTTTTTAAAACGTGGCTATTATACACAACAAATGAATTCTAGCAAATATCCCATGTGTGGCAGGGACCAGTTCCACGTCTGTGGGGTAGCAGGGATTGGTTTTGTTCTTGCTGCTGGACCTGACACCAAAAGTACAGTTGGTGCCGATTCAATACCTATTTCTATACCATGAATCATTACATCTTACATTGGCTGCTTGGCACTGGAAGTGTGCTACCAGCAGTAACTGCACTACTAGGAAGAGTAATGGACCTCATTTTGTTAAGAAAAAGAGGTTAGTAGAAAGAAAATAAATTCCAATGTTATGGGTGCTTTGTCTGCAATGATATGTAAATCAGTAAAAATGAAATGAAAGTTGTGAATCAGTAGAAATAAAAGAAATGGATTGAGAATTTCTGTACTGTTTAGACTACAAAAACAGAATTCTTGCATGTGGAAACTCTTTAACAAGTTCTGAAGTAGCCTAAGTATGTATCTGCAAGGCAAAAATGATATGAGCACTGTCATGGCATGTTAGTTAAATCTAGTTTACATAGGTAACCATAAAGTCAAATTGCAGCAGTTCAAAGGAGCTAGTATAGGATGAAAATTGAAAGTGGAAGTGACAAAGGTTGAAGCTTGGAGATGAAAGAGCTTGGGAATAGAAACAGTAATTTTGACATTGGTAGCTGTTGTATCTACATGTGGGCACCAGTAGTTCCTGTTCTGGAAAGTTTGCATTCTGCATGTCAAAAAAGGTAAGTAAAATTAATGCATTCACAAAATAAACCAAAACTGAGGCTAAAAAGTTAGACTTTAGTAATGTTTTGGCATGTCAAAATGCGCCCTGAGCACTGGATTTTTTAAGAAAACCCATCAAGTTTTAATTGTTTGTAGATCCATATGGGAGTTAAGGTCTTAGATGGCTCAAAATTCCATTAGACAGATAGCCAAGTTTTTGTATACTTTTAAAGTTTGCCCTGAAGAAATGACGTGTCAAGGAAAAAAGTTAATAAGCAAGTGTTTTCAGATGAAGTTTTGAAAACAAAAATAGTCCATAATGAAGGAATTTATTAGCATATTAGATCTTTAAATGTTATGAGTTTCTGATAAGATCTTGGATGCTCTTATGTCTTCTATTACCTGAGAACTGCAAATACATCATAACATTATGTTAATTCTGGGATATTTAAATACTTTCTTGCTGCACTGAAGTTGTACTTTTAATTCTTATATATGTATATAATCTCTTACTATACATACACATAAAAATACATTAAAATTTACATAAATTTATATAAAGTTGCATAAAAATTTCCTAATTCTATTACAGCCTCAGCCACTGGAGACGTGCAGAAAATACTCATTTCTTGTTATTGCAACTTTATTTGAAATAAATGTAATGGTAGTAATGTAGACAGGGAATGCAATCTTCTCTTTTGGTGCTCTGTTGAGCCACAATCTTATTTATGCTGTTCTGGCAGTGTAAAAGACCGATATCAGAGTAGATGCAAACTTCAACTTCATGCATTCTGTGGCTGCCTTATATTTCTAGATCCTGGCCACTATTTTTCCTGTTCACTGTTTCAAAGCACTCATAGACTGACTTTATAGATACAATTGAAATGCTTTGAATTAATTCTCTAACACAAAGATATTAAACTAGCCCCCGCCTTTGAATTATATATATAAACTATGAACTGCTAATTCTATATTTTAGCTAATAATTGCTTGTAAGTACTACGGATTAAAAATGAGTGTCCTATTTAAAAATGCATTAACTGCTGTGAATTTTCATCAACTTCCGTCTCTTCCCTCCATGCACTCATTTTTGGAGTGAAATGGTAACTGGGAAAAAGAGTGCTTTTGTGAGAAGCTTGGTTTAAACTCTGGCTTTTCCCACCTATTTATTGGATCACATAGATGTATCTTTCACAAGATTCCTGCAACAACCTTTGACTTCAAAAAGGGTCCATGGAAGTTAAAACCACTCCTGACTGACCTTACAGAAATGTTCCTTATGGGAAAGGGCTAGATAAAAATGCCTGATATCAAAATGGAGCACAATGGGAATTCAGCAGAGAAGTTAATTCAGGACCTGATAAAGTTCAATAAGTGTCAGAGAACTTGGGAAGGTATAAAGAATATTAATTTGTTTATTTCTTTTTTTAAAATGAATTTTGACTCACTGGAATTGCAAAGGGATGTAAACTCATTGTTTTTTCCGCACCAATATTTTTTTGATATTGCTGATGTTTATTAAGTTCTCAGGCTCCAATGTAAATG
>Ga0181612_183385_pt1 | contig 10821 bp, 6 predicted proteins | sample HoacroProtozoa21_FD_119630 | JGI IMG/M metagenome (GOLD analysis project Ga0181612, IMG submission 119630) | Hoatzin crop microbial communities from Cojedes, Venezuel. Combined Assembly of Gp0051906, Gp0051904, Gp0051908 | reverse complement strand
CTGGGTGACCCACAGAGGTCCCTTCCAACCCCAAACATTCTGTGAATTTCGTGTGCTACTGTAGATTGACTCTTCTCAACCAAATGCCTCAATTTGAAGGTACCCTGATACTGAAAGAGGGGAAGAAGACTAGCTTAGGCAACTACCTTGTTGCCTTCGAACACGGAGGTGGTGACTGATAAATATTGTGGTTCCTTTAGGTAGTGCTGACTGCAGCACTAATTAAACGTGCAGCTTATGCGATATATTGGTGTATTAAATTGGATTAGCAGATTTGCTGTATGGTAATGTGCTGTTCGTATTTTGGGGGATGGGCAGGAAGGAACACTGACATCAAGGTGCATCTTAAATCCTCAGGGTTTAAAGAGGGTGGAATAAATTACTGTTAAACCTGTTGTAGTGTTTGATATGAAAAACGTTTTCCTCAATTACCTGAACATATATGTGCGATGAGCCTAAAATAGACAATAGTACACAAGAACCAATGAATTGTACAAATCACACAGCATATGGTAAGGATTTCTAACTGCTAACATACATTGACAGTAGCTAAGTTTTCCAAGGAAGTGTTCAATTTATGCATTTGTGTATCTGCTAGATGAGCTTTATAAAACATGGGATTAGTAACATCATTAGTATGAAAGCCTAAAACACTTGGCGTGGATTGGATGCTTTGCTGAAATGAATAAATACATTGTCTCTGGTCGGAACATCTGTAAGGGAGGCTTCTGGTAAATCTCTTCAATGTATGTTTATATCCTCTAGGCTCTGTCCTGCACTAGGATTAAAACAAACCATTCCTGTCATACCGATTTTGCACATTCTTATTAGAAGAATTGACACGTGATAGAACAGCCTTCAAAATCTTCTGTTTTTCAAAATTGGTTTTAAGGCAGCATAGTGCCTTCCATCATCAGGAGGTTTTGGTGCCATAAACCTCTGTTTTGAAAGCACTTACATTTATTTTAATGTTAAGTTCTCATGTACTTTGGAGTACAACAGCAAAATGCTTAAATTGATCACTTGGTTTACTACAGGTGTTTAGCTTTTCTCATGTTGCCAGGTATTGAAATAAATGGTTTCTGTGTTAGCAAACAGCGCAACAGTTTTGCTTTATTTGCACGCTTGTTTAAAATACATGTGTATGCGTGTTGTCTTCTGTATTTTGCTTTCCATAAAGGCTGAATAACTTTCTTCACTGGGATGCTCAGGGATAGTGAAGGTTTTCAAAGTACTTTTCAGGGACTGGATGAAAATTCTATCCAAAATGGGTCCGTGTTGAAGTTCTTCCGTCCTTCACATCAGCTTTGGCGTCGTGTCCCTGATTACAAATGGCCAGTCAGTGAGCAGAAGGAATATTCTGTACTTTGAGACTGATCACAACTCTGTTAGTTGTTTATAACCAACTACCATGTGATTGTATTTGATACACTACATATTTGAACAGGAGATAAGCTCAGAGTGGAGAAAGTTCCTAAGCTAATTAACGTGTTGTTCTCTATATCTGTATATACAGAGTTTTTACACACATAGCAGTTTTTAAGATTGTCCCCCCAGTGTTTGAGTTGCTTCCTTTTTATCTAAGCATTAAAAGTATCTAAGTATTAAAAAGTTAATCTTCTGGATCAAGCTTGAAGCATTGCTGTTTCTGAATGTCTTTCTGGGATCCATCACCCAAACAAATAGGGCTTTAATTCGGAGCATCCAAGTAGTCTCACTGAGTAGCAGGCTTGGAGTCTTACTGACATGACATTGACAAGAAAACTGGCATTTCCTATATCAAAATGTTTTGACTGCTGTGGGTTTCTTCTAAATAAAAGAAAGCACTGCTTTCTTTGCTTAGTTTTTTTACAAGAAAGAATGTATTTTTTTGTAATTGTCTTAGATTAGGCACATTGATCAGTAGAGTCCATGTAGGACTTTATAGCGGTTAAGCCCAGACATAATTCATATTTTTTGGCTGTTACTGGTACTGACCGTCTGGTCCCTATGCAGTATAGATATTTAAAAAAAAAAAAATCCAAATCCTAGTCCTCTTGTCTGTGGGTATTATTGGACAATCTGGAAAGAAATGTTGAGGCTGGCTTGCAGTTTTGTTGGAATGAACCAACATGACTCCTAAGTACTGAAAACTGATAGAAAATGGGTAAAGGACTGGTATTTTTCCTGTTAAAACAACAGACTTCAACATTGGAGAGTGACTAATATTCTGGCAATATAGTGCAGACTGTTAGCAGATGCCACTTTCTGTTGTGATTTCTACTTTGATTCTCTGAAGAGTCAAGCCTTAGCTTAGAATAATAGAATAATTTGAGTTGAAAGAGACCTCGGGAAGTTGTGTAGCCCAGCCTCCTGCCCAAAGCAGCATTGGCACTGAATTCAGACCAGGTTGCTCAGGGCTTTGTGCAGTCAGATCCTGGAAACCCCCAAGGATGGTGGTGGCACCACCTCTCTGGGCAACTTGTTCCAGCATTTGACTGTTCCCATGATGAAAAAGTTTTCTGTGTGTCAGGTTCACATCTCTCATTGACTCATAATGGAGCCATAATGGAAATTGCAACAGAATTAGGGCAGCAATTACATTTGTATATTTTGCTTAATAGGCATCATGCAAAAAGACAAGTTAGTCATAGAACTGGCTTAAAAAAATATTTTTTAAACAAGTAGTATGCCTGTGTGTACTGTGCTGTTTATCAAGACTGCTGAACAGCATAACTTCATTTGTGCATTTCACGTGTGTCTTGTCAGAAAAATGCTACAGTGCCCAATCAGTTACTGCTTAATTTAATTTTTTTGTCCTCAGTTCAATGTCTGCCAGCACCAAATATTACTTGCAAAGATCACCTTGGCATAGAAAAAGTCTTTACGGGTCATGAAGTTGGATTTTACAAGCCTATTGCATGTCGCAATGTGTAAGTACATTATTGTTTTTTGTAATAATTTGTGTTTGTTTTCGCACTGAAGTTTTTCTAAAATAGTATGATGTGTTGGCGGAAGGAAAGAGAGAAGTAAGGTAAAATTGTACCCATGTTGCCCAGTACTTAATCCTTGAATAAACACTGTAAGTAGTATAGGGATACAACATGCATGTTTATAAGTAAATCATTCTCTGCCTTGGACACTTTTTTCTTTGTTTAGTTATGTTTGTGTCTTGGCTTTACCTTAGTATTTTACCTTTGCTTTAATTAGTACTTTACCCTGGTAAAAATTCGCCCCAAGTGCTGAGGCTACGTTACACGTATGCTTGAAATCTGCACAGCTGCTGAAAGGAGCTGTCGGGGGATGCCTCTTCCCTCCTTTTGCCTGACATACCCCGCCGTGTACTGAGTCAGGGAACTGAGCTGAGTTTCGCTAACTTGGATCGGTTCCCTGGTTTGAGTCACAGTACAGTTGCTTCAAGTGCTTGTGCCAGCACAAGGATGAGGGCAACTCGAGGATAAGAGAGTGGAGGAAGGAGGCCTGGGCTGGGCTGCTCTGTTCGTGGCCGTCCTGCTTCATACTGGTTTAAAGCGTGCCTGTAGCTGCAGCTTGAGCTGTGCTATGCAGGCATATTGGGGGAGTTTAAGCGTCTCTCCAGTTCCCTCAGAAAATCTCTTTCAGAGGAACTGTTCTCTATTTTCAAACAACCTTTGTATTTAATGAAGTCCTCTGTGTCTTTTGAGAGCCTGTTTCTGAAACGTGAAAATGATGGACCTAGTGTTTCTAAAGCACATTCTGAGCGATGGAGAGCTCAGGATACCAATAAATGTTCCAACTGGCCGAAGCTAGTGATCAGCGGACACCTGTCAGTACCGTTAGTTTCTCCTTTTTGTGAGATTCATGCAGGAGCCTTTTTCTTTTGTCCTATCGGAATCTTTGGAAACTAAAACTCCAGTAATATTCGCTGGGTATTCCCGAGCGCACTAGTGGGCAAATAGTTCTGATGTGATACTTACTGCTCAATAATTTGCTTAGCTCGGAAGTACAGCTCTGCCTCTTAGTTTCATAAATATTTTCTCTGTATTTAGTCTTCTCAACAGTCAAAGCTCAGCAAATTGAAGAAAACATATTATTACGTTTAATCAAATTTAAATGCTAGCAAACTAGACTTCAGTCACGTTTTTGTCCAGAAACAATTGCATTTCAGTCCCATCTGTGATGGGGACTGAGAATAAGATGAGCTGTACTAGTTTAATAGAATTCCTTCCTCTTTGGAGTAGACAGTGATTCTTATGTTTGGAATTTTTTGTATACATATCTTTTTGGTTTAATGTATTTTCTAGAAACGTTTTTTAAATGTAGTTTTTCTTTACATTTATTAATTAAAAAAGCAAACCTGTGTAGGCAGAAAAATGTCATTGTCCTTATGATGCCTGTTACATGATCGTGCCTATTATTTATGATGAAATAATCCATGGTTACACTACCAAAAGAACTTGCTGTGGCTTTTCCAGTCCTGTGACTGCTCATGTGGCCGGAGGGGAAGAGGACCCTTTGTGGGCTTGCTGAAAACTCCAGTAAAATACAACTGCAAATGTAAAAAGAGTTATGCAAGCATGCCCTTGGTAAAGCCCCAAAGCCAGTTAAAAATGGCAGCAAGATTGATATTACCATCCTTCATTTGTACACTTGTTTAAAAAGCAGTCTAATCACTATGAGCCTTGTGTGAGGCATTTTGAATGTTACCTAAGTGTTGGAAACATTATTTTAAGTGGGAATCTCCAGCTTCATATTACAACAATAGGCCTGCCATTGCTGATGCTTGCTGGAGATTTTCCAGCATCTTAATCTGAGTTTTGGTGGAAACTGTAACTGTCTTCTGGCAGAAATAACTGCGCATCATTTAACCAGAAAATGGGTTTGAGAAGGCATCTTCCCATAACAGGATTGTCCTAGCATGGGGACAGCAGGTTAGTCTCTATCCCTAGCTTTTGGAAGGAACAAATCAGCGAGTTGTCCTTGGCCAAAACTGTAATTTAACAACAGTCCCGATCACAGTTCTGGGATCCAGTTATTTCAGAGCAAGACCAGGAGATTTACGTTTGTACAAGTGGATGTGTTGAGGTTGCTCCTGGTATTAGTTCAAGGAGAAGCTAGTAAGTGCTGATAAGGTTGCTCCAGCGCAGAAGTACTGGGAGTCAGGATTGCTTTTGTTTGGTTTTAATTTGATGTTTTGGAGGTAGATTTTTTTGCCAAATTCTAGTATTCCCCAGACCGGCAGTCTGTCGTGTATTTTGCTTAATATGTCCAGGCCCTGATTCTGCAGACTTGAATTCAAGTATTACCATTCCAGGCCAGGAGTCCATCAAGTGGGCAGTCTCTGAAATTCATCGAGTTCAATGTGGACAGGTCTTTGAGCAGTGCTAAGAGACCCTGAAGGAGCACAGAAATAGCTGTGACCTACAGGAGTACCTGCATATTAGCAACTGGCATGGCAGAGCTGGAAGAAAAGTTTTTAACATGGCAGCTGGAAGAAATGTATGCAGTGAAAAATAAAGATTGGATGAGGCTGAGAAGCAAGAAAGATTCGTAAGAGCAACTGAAAAGAATCTACATCTTTTACCCAATTGTAGAAATTCCTGTAGGTGCCTGGGATGTGTTGTTTTCCTATTTGTTGGTTTAGTCTTCAGTGCATATATGTATCTGTAAGAGTGAGTAAGGCAAAGGAAATAGAAGAGTGGATGCAGCCTTATTACAGTATATGCTTCTGCTGCACACTAGATTTCTTCTGCCTGTCAGTTTGGTGTTGACTAAGTTGCAGACTTCTGCATTTCAGTGCACAGGCAAGTGCTCAGTTTATTACTGGTTTTGATCAGAAGTATCTCAAATTAAACTGCCTTCCTACCTTTTATGTAAGAGCTCTTTTTGTGCTTTAGTGTCCTTGAAGGGTTGTTGACACTTTGTAGTTGATAAACAATTCACAACAGTTTACCTCGACTTTTAAATAAAACCATTACTGTTCTTTACAGTGGAAACAGGACAATTCGAAAGATGATAATTTACATTACATTAGGTTCCAGAACGCCCAGTATGTTCTGTGTTGCTAATAAGTGCTAAGCAACAAATACTGAGGTAAGAGTCATGATTTAATCACTTAATGTTGCCATTAAGTTTTAAAGTCAGTAAATTTAGATAATAAGCAAAAAGGTAGATCTTTATTTGGCATGGAAAGTGCTTAATAAAGGTGCTTGGACCTTTCTTAGCTCCTGTCTTTGTGAAACTCTATGTTTTATTCAACTGTCAATCAAGAGTTTAATTTGGGCTTATTAAGTAATTGCTGGCACATAGTAGTGTACGTATCAAAACAGTGAATTATTGAATATTTTTTAAGTTCTAATTACATTTGGGTTTGCCTGTCTATTCAGAAGCTAGCTGTTCGCCGATGCAGCAGGGGATGCAGCAAGTTCTAGTGCTGATAGCGCTACGTTTCTAGCTCGCTTATTAGTGTGAAGTTCACATGCGCAGTGCCTGCAAGTTACAGGTGCTTAGGTGGCCACATCGCCCCAGCTGCTGGCAAGACTGGTGCCGGTTAGTAGAAACCTCAAAAAGTCTGTTGTGTCAGTGTATTTTGTATGACTAACCGTGGGATGCTCAACTTCAGGGCACCTCTCTGCCACTGTACATCTTTGTACTGCCAACAGGTCTTTTCGTTTGTGGGTTTGTGCCTTTGGCACACAGTAAACGGATACGTGACTTACCCTTTTTGTTGAATCCGTCCTGCAGCTTCTTCAGCCAGTGGCCATGGTTCATTTCTCCTTCAGATCTCGTTGCAATTACTGTCTCTGCTGACATTTCACCTGTCTATCCTGTTCCTCTCGATTTGGCTCCGTGTGAGACTAATGCCTACAGACAGTATGCACACACCTCTTAGCTTCCTAGGGCTGTCTCAGTAGGGCTGAACTGTGAGGAAGTGCTCTGTAAAACTGGGAATGCGTCAGCAACTGAATTGTGTCTCTCTTGACAAGAAATTATGATTTGGTTTCAGAATAATCTGTATTCTGCAAGAGTATACTGGAGTTGCAGCAGCTGAGGTTGCTTTATGGAGGATGCCTACCCAGTTTGAAAGCTTAACATTATCAATTCTGTGTCCGTTAATTGAAGATAAATAACAAGTCTGTTATGTGGGGTTTTTTTTTAAACTGAAGCAGCAGGAAAATGAGTCACTACTTTAATTCTCAAAAGTATAAGTGAATGTATTTTGCAGTCATTGTCTACACTGCTGGTTTCTTTTGGCAGAAATGGATACTCCTACAAAGTGGCAGTGGCTCTGTCCTTATTTCTTGGATGGTTGGGAGCAGATAGATTTTATCTAGGCTATCCTGCATTAGGTAAGTTTATATCTCATTTTTTCTTTGGGGCAAAGCTTATTGTTATGACTGAGTTGTATGTGTATACTTACATTTTAAGTAATGGAGGCTGACAGTCATAGTTCTAACATTTACAACTAGAATCCTTACTTTATTGTCAAGTAAGATAAAATCCTCCATTATCCTCAGCCTGCTGCCCTGTTGGAGTGAGTGGTGACAAATGGATATGTAGTTGTCCAACAGATAAAATCCTAATAAGCAAACATGATTATTGCTGTTCAGTAGTTTTGCTTTACATTTGTTTTGCGTTGATGTTTACCACAGCATTCTTTGTGAGGCACCGAAACAGAAGTGGTTTTGACTTATGTGCCAGCTACTTAAATGGTGCTTGATTTTACCGGGAAAATAGTGGACCAACTTTACGGTAAACCTAGTGTTTTGGGCTATGGAATTTATTCAGGCAAATGCATGCTTTCATGATAGCTCGTAATATTAATGACAGTTCTGCAGATGCTGGGACTTTTAGTAAGACCTACCTCTGGTTAGTGTTTTTAGGAGCCGGTTCCCAGGGTGATGGTGCCGCTGGCTTTGAAGTCATGGGAATATCTCAGTATCTTAGAACTACTTTCACTGGCTTTGTTTCTGAGCTGGACAAATTTAAGTCTAGATAGCATGGAGCAACGAATTGGAAAAAGCTATGCATGTTACTGTCACTTCAGCCAGGAATCTGGAGTTTCTGCCCGTTAAATGCAAACCTTTATTTTTTTAATAACGTTATCTGTCCTTCTCAATAATCTTGTGTTAACATCTGTGTCTGTTTTCCCAGAGATTCTATAAGTAGCACTTACTTTGTCCATCTGTTTCACAAAAAGATACATTTTTGGAAGTGGTCAATAAGGTGCATTTTTTTGTTTTACTGTTGTACATGGAATAATACTTTGCAGTAATTATTTTGTAATATATTGTAGTAGTACAGATTTATAGGTGCTCCATTCTAACAGAAAAGTTTTTTATGGCTCATGCTTGTTAACCCTACTGCAATACATTGTTGCCACCAGCCAGAGTTAGAAGACTTAAAATTATACTCTGGAAGTCAAGTTTTCAAGCTTTTAAAAGGTAAAGAAGACAAAAGCAGATAGGTAAGAGTAGAAAAGGAAGAAAAAAACCCAAAAACCAATAAATTGGATTCCTTGACAGTGATTGATTGGGGATTTTTTAGGTCATCCATGCCTTGGCAAAAAATGGTAAAGAAAGGTAATAGTACTGAAATATTTTGTGCAAGCATAATGAAGACTGTAAATGCTCTTTCGTTTATTTTTTTCCTTCTCTTTTGCTTAAAGAGAGCACAAGCACAAACAAGCTATTGAATATGAAGAAATCAGGAAGGCAGCATCTTCCTCTCCCACACACTGTGAACTAAGCCATAGGTTATCAGTGCGTAAGAGCACTATTTTTTCCCCCCGTGCCTTAGAGCAGTTTATTTTCTCGGTGTGATCTGCTTGTGGGGAGGGAAGTGAGGAGGAAGAAAAAAACCCTACTTTACCCTGCACTCCAGAAACATATGCCAGGTTCAGAAACAGTTGTAATTCCAGTCACATGATGGAGCAACCAGTTCCTCAAGTAGACTGGAGCTGCTGGAACCAGCAACGGTAAGAGAGCTGCTGGGCTTCTGAAATGCCGGCTGGCAGTGAGGTTCAGGACCAGAGCTTGAGAGGAGAGGGTAGAAGGAGCATCACAAGTAAGTATATAATAAATGTGGTGACTGCGCTTGATGTGGGTAGTAACAAACTGCTCAGCAGAGTTTGGCATTATTTAATCATCTTAACTGTTGTTTCCTAAGGCTAGCATTTGTGTAGCTGGCTGCTTCCCTTACATTTGGTTACGCTGCTGCCAGTCAGTACCGATACCCAGGCTATGTCTGGCTGCTGCAAGTCTCGCGCATCAGCCACTGAGAACAAGTTCTTTTAAACAATGATATACTTAGTTTTTTGCACGTTTAAGTGGCACCACTTTAATTGTAACATGCTCATAGGCTTTTCTTCTAATCAGCTGCAAGTCCATCCTGCCACTCTTGCATCTTTGTGGTCATTAGGTATATTTCCCTGTTCTCTCTGAGTACTGTGTTGTTCCACAGAAAGATTATAAAGTGTCTCCCTGGAGTTTGTCAGTCAGGCTGGTTTCATCTCCTCAGCTGTGGGAGCTCTGTCCAGACAGTGGGATGCTCTTCCTGCGGCGTGCGTGCAGTTACTCCCCCACTCCCCTCCCAACGCAGCCTCATAGCCGGGCACGGGGCAGGGAGGTGGTGTGCGGGGCAGATTGCAGCTGCCGAGAGAGCGGGAGCACGGAGGAGGCGGTGGAGGCTGGGAGACCTCCGGGTGTTTGACCGAGAGCGGGCTCGTTCTTCGGAAAGCAGCCGTGTGGTTTTACCAGCGGGTATTGCACAGCACAGCCAAACCGGGGGCTGTGGGGAAGAGGTGCTCCGGGGTGCCACGCTGGCTGGTGCTACCAGTGTGCTTTTCGCTTGCCTCAGAAGTGTGCTGGCCCCCGTAAGCACAGCAAGGATACACTTTTTAGCCGGGAACTGTGTTTTCCCTGTGCAGCACAGCCCACAACTGGCTCAAATGCAACAGGTAAGCATTCCTCTTCATACTGTCTCTGCCTGGGTAAAGAGACAAATGTCTTCACAATGAGTATCTCATTCTCAAAATAACCGAGATGTTTGCCTAGCTCAGCTGAAGTGTTACTTACAATATATATAGTACTCATTGTATTATGTTCATTGTACAAGAAACTACTGATATTAAAAAAAAAAAAATATGTAAGACAGCCTCCTTCTGAAGGCAGTTTCCAAATGAAGTCTGGCTTGCATGGCAACTTCCAATGAAACATTTATCTGTTAGTTGCTATTCCCATATATTTTCTATTAACCTTTCATTTATTCATACAAAATAAAACATTTTTGAATATCAGTTAAAAAGAAGTGCTTATATTAAAAATAAATTCCTATTTCAGCAAAAGTCTAAAAATGATAGAAAGGGTTGTTCTCCAAAGTAGTGTGTTCTGAAAATCAATGTGTGCTGCAACTCGTGAGATGGTAGAAAGTCTCTTTCTATTCATAAGTAAATTTTGCAGCTCAAGTTGGGATTTTTTCTGACTGTGCCTCAGTCAAGGAAAGGAATATTTCCAGTAACTTGGGTTATCAAGTTTGGCTTTCCAAGTTTAAGAATATTTATCTGTTAAGAAAAAAAATTGTTAATGTTTAAAACCTTTGAAGTATATTCAGGGTGTAGAAATATGAATATGTGTTTTGGTTTTTTCCCTGATAATTGAAGATCTTTAACTTTAGGTCTGTTTCTAGATGTATATGAGGAATAATAGTCTTAAACTAAAAGAGGATAGATTCAAGCTAGATATAAGGAAGAATTTTTTTATGATGAGGATGGGGAAACCCTGGCAAGGGTTGCCCAGAGAGGTGGTCGATGTCCCATCTCTGGAAATGTTCAAGGTCAAGTTGGATGGGGCTCTGAGCAACCTG
>Ga0181612_151082_pt1 | contig 10821 bp, 3 predicted proteins | sample HoacroProtozoa21_FD_119630 | JGI IMG/M metagenome (GOLD analysis project Ga0181612, IMG submission 119630) | Hoatzin crop microbial communities from Cojedes, Venezuel. Combined Assembly of Gp0051906, Gp0051904, Gp0051908 | reverse complement strand
TCATAATAGTAGAAGAACTTGAAACAAATTGCTGTCAAGGATGATTTCATTGTGTTTAAATCCACTTTACTTCAAGTCACTTTGCAAATTACTCTTTAATTTTATACCTAAAACTCCCATGTCTACCATGATGCTAGTTTACCCTCCTGTCTGTCCTACGCCTGATTCTTTCCGTTTACCGAAAGCAACACAAGCATGAACCTGATTATCATCCAACAACCTGCAGAAAGCTAACCCAGTTAGCTGAGTAAAAAAGAAATAAAGAAAAAAGTTCTGTCAGGCTCAGCAGGAGATATGTGATGCCACCACTGGAGATGGGGAAAGGAGAACGAACCATCTCATGTCACGAATTACCTTGCTGTCTCTGAAAACGCGAGTTATTGCAGCCAGAAAAGCATCCCCTACAACACTTTTACTTCTCAACTCTTTGCAAATCATAACAGGAAACACGTCCCGCAAGCTAACAATCAATATTTACCAACATAATTTAAGACAGAGTGCCAGCTCTGGAAAAATGTATGTTTACCTGCCTTTGCTCGTCAATCGCCCGCTAGACCCAACAGCCCATCGCCTCCGCGCAGCCCCTGGCAAGCCGAGCCCTGAGCCGGCCACTCTCGACGCGCGCCGCTGAAATCAGGGGCGTGCTTCCCTGGCGAGGGCTTAGGCAGTAGGACCCGCGTGCCGAAGGCTGTAGGAGCGTGGGTATCTAAGTGTTATGAAAATAAATGGGTCATACACCACTGCGCTGACAACCACACCACCCCCAAGCCGGGCGCCGAATGACTGTGCAGGGCTCTGCCAGAGGGAGAGGACAGGTTGAACCAGCAGTGAAAACAAAACCGATGCGGTGAGATGGATTTTACTTTTCACTGGTTTGGGTTACAGAGAAAGTTGATCTCGCCGTCACCATCTCTCAAGTCTTTTCTTAAAAAAAAAAAGAAAATAATGAAGCAACACACTGGCAGGTAACGCTGTCCTGTGGCGACGGGCTGGCACTTCGCTCGCCCCGGCAAGGGGAAGCGCTGGCGGCCGCGGGCGGAGGGAGGGCTGTGACTCAGTGCCCCGGGCTGACACACGCACGCACCGGGGCTGTCACCTGCCGCGGCGAAGAATCAAAAAGCCCTCGCCGCAACACGGCGGCCATGTGGGAAACACCGAGTAAACAGATCAATGGCACCGGGCGCCCACGCGGCCCGTCGCGCCGCTGGGGCGGCGAGCAAACAAACCTGTGGTCAACAGCAGCACCAGGGGAGAGCTCTCACGATGATTATGGTTTGCATGGTGCCCTGCGCTGCGACAGCCGCCGCCGTCCACCTCCGTCGCGCCAGTAGAATGCAAGCAGGATGCTCCTCCTGGCCCAACGGCCCGCGGTCGCCAGCTGTCCCGGGAGGGGATGCCTCCGGCGCGGTACTCCTGGTCAGAGACACCCTGAGAGGGACGTCAGCTCACCGCCCACGCACGCGGGCAGGTGTGGTTGCTGTGCGTGGAGCTACACCAGCGCTCTTCAGACGACATTGAATATATTTGTCCAGAAATATATATATAACCCTTCCATATATACAAATAAATATGTAGTTTTTATATATATACACACACATATGTATATATAAATAAAATAATATATTTAACCAACAGATCTACCCGCAGCACACAAAAGCCATCCCTGGCCACCCAGGCTGGAGGTGCAGCCTGCCTCGCATACAGACACGCAGGCAGCACCTGGTCACAGCACCGGACCGACGCAGGGCTGGCAGCAGTCAATGGCTTTATGTATTCTTAAGAGGGAGGCAACAGGAGTAACTAGATTAACTAGCAGCAAAGAAGATATCCCCTAGATCATAGCAAAATGCTTTTTGGTGGTTGTGAGCATAACGCCCAGGACAGGATGCCACGGGAGGTCATGGAAGCTCACTGGGGTGGGAGATGCTCCACGCGATGGTGCATGAAAAGCAAAGCCCTGCTATGCCATTACCATAAAATGGGTAAGCAAATGCCTTTTCCACTACAAAAACAGCACTCCAACAGGTAAATGTACCAGAAAAATAACGAAATCCAGACATGGCCACATCTCGCATCAAAATCCAGCAGGGTAAGACCACCCGTGTCCTTAGCTATGGCCGTGGCGCTTGGGAAGTAGGTTTGGTACTGAGAGTTAGGTGTGTTTGGTGAGTCAAGGCTCAAAGGGACGCAACTTCGCCTCCAAAAATCTGATTTCCTTCTCAATCCAGTCAAGTTACCTGACCTTTCAGTGCAGATTTAAAAAAAGATACATTTTTCCCAGGCTGTGGTGGTAGGCGGGAGACAGACATTTAATCACCAAAATCGTCATCTTAAAACTTTACATTATTTACATCTGCCTACAGACGTTTGCAGGACAGATTTGAAGAAATCTTTTTTTAAAAAAAAATTGAAGTGTTCTGAAGAATTCCTGTCTAGCAAATATGAAATCTGTATGCAGAGGTTTCTGAGTTTTGGGTTGCTTTTTTTCCCCCCTGAACAAAGCATTTTAAGGCCCTTGCTGAATTTTCAACGCTGCATAAGCGGTACAAACTCGGACAATTTATTAGACGCAGAATGCCATTGATTGGGATGTTATTTTTGCTGCTTCTCAAGGAAAAGACACAGGAGTAGAACAAAGCGAGAAATGCGAGCAGAACGTGGGAATTGCTGGGAATCGCTGCCCGTCTCCACTGGGACACCAGCAGCCCTGCCCCAGCACCTGCTCTAAGGCACAGCCACATCCCCAGCACCCAAGCAAAGGCCCGTTCGCTCGCTGCCATTAGCCATCGTTTGGGATAACGCACTGTGAGCCGCTCAGCAAAGCGCACAGCTTCTCCCTAATTCCTGTACTCTCTCACTCCAACACATGCGGTCTAACCTGCCCATGACTAATTCCCAGGGGACCTGGATAAATGGTTTTTATCTTGACACATGCACTGTAACAGAGTTTTGCAATCTGCTCCGTCAGAATAAGGAAGCAACCTTCTGCTTTGCATTCAAACAAATGAAATAATACATATTATTTTTATGGAGATCACATCCGTCAGCATCCTAGTAGTATTATACAAACTAAATAATAAATGGCAGGAGGGAGAAGGTATACTTGTTTACCAAATACACTGCACCCTGAGAAAAGCAAGGAGAAGACGGTTGTTACAGCTGGGTCAACCCTGTGCAACTGCTCTTTCCAACAGGGCTAATTAACAAGGGAAAGTTCGCTTCTTTCTATGGGAAGTGCTACAACATGGTAATTGTTACAAGCAGAGTTTGTTATCAAAAAAAGCCAGACAGCAGGAAACACTGAGAAATTCAGTAAGCAACCAGCAGCTTGCCCTCACATCTACCTCCGCCAGCGCGGATCTGCATGCACAACGGGTGCAACCTTGGCCAGCAAGTTGTGAGGTGACACACATGTTTTCCAGGAGTTAGAGCACAGATCCTGTTTTAAAAGCTTCACATATCTTTATCACATGACCATGGTGGGGGAAAAATTAAAGAAAAAAAAAAAGGAAAGCTTCCATTCGATGATAGCTGCTATATCTTTATGTTGGTACTCCAGTTTACTTGGTCCGCAGACATGCTTTTACTGATGGAAACAGGGACTTCTGATTACCTGCAGCACGAGAAGCATCAGGAGAAAACTTCCTATATATTTCCTGGAATGAGACGGGTTTTTTTTTCATTTCTGTCCATTCAGTTTCTGGCTGCTTTGTCAAGCCTGCTAAGAAGGATGCCGTTTTCAAAAGTAATTCCTCTCACAGGGTTTTTAATAGCAAATTTGCAAGATGCCTAATGACAAGCTTTTCAAACATCATGAGAAAAGCCTGCAAAAAATTGTGAATAGGGCTTCCAGACCTCAAGGGAATGGCGCTAAGTAGGACTCATGAACAACGCGTTGTTTCTGCCTAGCTGTTACAACTCGTATTTTCAAGTTTTCTTCCCTTAAGACAAGCACTAGAAACAAGCTTCAAGCCAGATCCAGAATTCTCCTGTAGTCAGATGACTCCTGCTATCGGGATTTGATTAATAACTGCACCATATATTGCCAAGCCCACAACGAAATGACAACACTCTCCCTTTTTCGGAAAACAAAATCAAACCAACACCTTGTAAGGCCTCTTCGACAGCGAATTCTGTTACTACCCAGCCTTTCTCCATTGCCTACTACTTCACTATTATTTTTGCTGATATTCATCACACCAGAAAAAAATTCTCCTCTCTTCAAAAACTGAATTTCCATACGCATTACAAAACTCCGTCGTCCTTTTGCAATACATTTTTCTTGCTTTAAGTAATACTTATAGTGTCATGTAAGCAAATAATTGTACCTCAAATGAATGTATACTTCTAATATAAACTCTCTAGTTCCAAAATACTCCTACTTTTTTTAGAAGCAGTATCACAAATCAGTTCCTAAGGTTAAAAATGGCATTAGTTAGCATTCAGGAAAAACTGACCAGCATCAAGGGCTTCACTGCCCTGTCCCAACTAATCATTACACTGTGTTGTACGAAATTATTGCTGCAGTGAACAAACAAGGGCAGGAGCATGCACAGTTCCACACCATGACCCACAATTTCATATTCTCTCTGGGTCAGACAGCCTTTTGCCAAGCTGCTCTATACCACCATCTGAAAGATAAGAACCTCCTAACTACAATGAGATTTGGTTTTATTAAAAAAATTAATGCAATAAAGTTGTGCTCAAGCCTTTTTCCAAACTTGGCAGCTCTGGGGTGTCACAGCCTCCAGACAGCACAGGCCACCACATCCATGCTATCCTCGTAATGGTCCAGAGGCTTCCTTCGCCTGCAGATCCATCCCAGAATTAGGGTAAGAACCGCTTACAAGTTAAAAAGGGTCAAACCAACTTCTCCCCTCTAGAACTGCCCATTGATTCTGTGCCAGGCTGATGCTATGCAAGGTTTCAGAGGAGGATTTAGCCATGGCGGTGGACGAAATGTGTGCACAGCACCACAGCCGGTCCCCATCTTGGCAGGAAAAATCAAAGCCCACAACATGCACCAGGAACTACTACCCCAACTGAGCAGACAGGAAGGGGTCTGCAGCCCCCTCAATCCCTTTTGTCCCTAGGAGATCTGCGCATGGCTTCCTCCACCCTCCTACAGCCAAGTGGAGCAGCTAACTCCACCTGGAAGGAGCCAGAGGTGGTAATGAAGATACTACTGACGCTTAATGAGCCTTTCAGGGCAGCAGGCTGAAAGGGGAAGCGGCGCCAGGGATCCTCCGAGGGAAGTATTCGGGAAGCCCCAAAGGAAGATGATACGGGTTTTATGATGGGAAAAATACAGGGATGCCTGCAGTCCTGCTGAGCAAAGCACGGCCTCCAAACTCGCACGGAGCATGTGCAGCTTCAGCACAGTACACCGAGGTACGTGTACACACGCCTACCCAGTTGTGGAGAAAAACGAAGCGTAGTTAGCGGGATGAGGTGAAGAGAGCTATTTTAAGTACTTCTCCCTATGGTTTACTATGGTAGCAGAACACTTAGAAAAGCCTTCAAAATGACAATCACCATTTAGGTTAAAAAAACAAGTAACTACTTCAGTAACAATTTATTCACCACCTAATGTTTGCTGTTGAATTACAGCTTTTACAGTATTTTTCTAAAGTATGATGTTTACTGCCTCCACCTTTCCTCCTCAAGACACCCCCCTCCCTTTTTTTTCCTTCTTTAAACAGAAAGGAATTTGAATCATGACTTACATGTAACTTTTCTAGATTCTGTGCTGGCTAAAATGTTCTCACGATGCAGGGAACAGGATCAATGGAGAAATTAAGAGGCTGCAGCAATCCATTAAGAAGTGGCACTCCAAAGCTTTGCAGGGCAATGTTCTGGCAACTCCGTCAACAGCAACCTGAAATAAAATAAAGGCAGGCATTAAAAAATTCAAGCATCAAACCTTCACAAAATCCCTCTCCTGACACCCCACCCCCCCCCATTCTAAAAACAGTTTGGGGGCCTTTTTATTTTAAACACAGAAGGTCTTTATGTCAAACGTGATAATCACATTATACCCATTATATACCTCCTCTTCCCTTTAAGCTGTAGACACCTTACAACAAAGCCTGTGTTTTTCTTGCATTCATATGGTGCCCAGACATATGAGGCCCCTGAGAAGAATCACAGAACAGATAAACTAACGCTTCTGTGATTATTCTACCAGATTGTACTGCAGGTATGTGCATACCTATGCGCACATACTAAGAAATTCTTCACGATGAGGGTTGTGAGGCACTGGCACAGGTTGCCCAGAGAAGCTGTGGCTGCCCCCTCCCCGGCAATGTTCAAGGCCAGGTTGGACGGGGCTGTGAGCAACCTGGTCTGGTGGAAGCTGTCCCTGCCCATGGCAGGGGGGTAGAACTAGGTGATCTATAAAGGCCCTTCCAACCCAAACCATTCTATGATTCTATACCTGTACCTCCACTGCAGCAGAATAATTCACTATTGATAACAAACTTCTGTACCTCTGTATTATGAAAACTAAGCTGAGTCTCAAAAGGTTGACAGAAATGACACTGTCTTGCATTTGAGACTTTCGGCCATTATCCAGATGCTCTAACTTTATAACACGATAAATAATATTTTAGCATACTGCATTGACCTGTGTTACTGTTGTAAGTTTTCTAGCTCATGGTTAATGAATTGCCTTTATCTTGCCCATCTGTTTTCCTGTTTGTTCAGGTATTGAGTACCACTTACCAAGGGAGAAGATAATAAAGAAAGGGCCCTTCAGTACTTTTTAAAAAAGCTGGACTTCCCCAGACTGATACATGAAAGAGAGGTGTAATCTTCCATCAGATTTTAAAGGTCTGAACTGCAGGTGTTTGAGTAGCTGATCCACTAAACATAGAAAACTGGTACTTGTATCCTGTTTTGATATTGTGCACTGAATAATTAAATAAAAACAAGAACGAATTTAGGTATGGTTTTCTTTAAAATATATTCTTGCTAATAATACTTGTAGTATTGCTTATGCTGAATGTCTTTTCTTTGCACTGTATTTTTTTATGGGTAACATAAAAATAAATACCTGTTATATGAATTTAAACAAAGGACTACAGATTTTTTCTTGTTTCTATGAATGGTATTATCATCATTTTATCTAGTATCTCATACACTCATAGAATAAATAATTTCATTTTTTTGAAATGTGTGACATATGAAATATAAACATTCGTGACTTAGAAATAATCAAGAACTTGAAAATGGATGCTGAAGGTATTAATTTCTTCAATTTTACCAGAGTAAGCCTCTTGTATATACCATTTCTGGCAATGCTGGCTGTAGTAGTTTGGCCAGCTTGAATCACTCAGACCTTTCCTAGGCTCCTCTTGCACACCAGTCCTAGGAGGATGTGATCAGCAACTTGCTCATGCAGATCTCGTACAGAAATTAGCATAACAAAGGACAGCATAAAATGTTCTTAATTTTTTCCCCCTCTCAGAAGTCAGTTCTGTCAAATATATCTTCATCACCATGTGTGTTATCCAGGGTCTGATTCAAAATCCAAACAAGAGCATGGGAATTTTTCAGAGGAAATTTTTTCAGACCTTTATTCTGTTTGTTGCCTAATTCTCTTCTCTCTTTAGCTGTTCCCTACTTTAGCACTAAACAAGCTATGACTTACATAGGCCAAGTCAAACAGCAATCATGTATATAATGAGTTTCTGTTCTGGTTAGGCGTGTTCTTTCCCAGTAGGAAAGAGAAGTACTGTTTAAAGCTGGTGGCCGAATGATGGAACAGTGCCTGTTGAACAATAGCAGATACATACAATTAGGGTAGATCCAATTAGGAGTGTGTGAATGCTGGTGCTTAACACTTTCGTTCCCCTGTCAGTGGCTTAACTTGGTTTCTGTGGGGTACAGCACAAGCTATAGTTGTTAAACCTATAGTTGTCATAAATGTTACAGTACTGTGAAATGTGGTGAAGACAACAAAATACACTTAAACCTTTCTTAAGCCCTAACCTTACCAAAACAACAGTATATCCCAGAAGTTATTAAAAATTCATTAGGCTTATGATCCAACTGTCTCAAGTACAAAGCTTTCTATTCAGTTGAGGAAAAAATGGTCTGCAGGAGGGAAGGTTCCTTGGAAAGGCAGAACGCGTTTCTTCCTCTTCCCTGGATAATAGGTGCCTCTCTATCCAGAACCCTGTGCTCAGATTTAGCCTTTGTTTTATTTGTATTTTGTGCTTACTTTTTCCCCATTTATGTGCAGATCTCATTCTAAACCTGTAAATTTCAGATTATTTTAAAATAGCCTTAGTTAATCCACTCTGCATTTTCATAAATTTAATAGCAATATAAAGTATGCTGAAATAACATATTAGTCTGAGGCTTTTGTATTACTAGCCTTCAGTTTATTCACAGAACTGTTTCATATCCCTTCAAACCATTCAGTATCAAATTGGGTTTATCTTGCCTTTTCTCCCAGACATGTCCAGTATTTTTAGGAACGTTTTGCAGAAGCTGAATGCTGTAGTCTATGATAATAAACTTTTATTATTTTTTCTGGCACAGATTTGGCATATTTCTAGCAAAACATTTTCTAAATAATACACTGGCATAATTCAGCAACTTTCAGGGAACATTTCCTTTCCTCTCATTCCAGATGAGACCATAGCATTTTGGCATTTTTTATCTACTCTGTCTTCTGTCCCCCACATTCCTTCTATCATTTCACACCGTGCAGGTTGTGCTTTAGTGGCTTGGTATGTGTAGCCCACTACAATGCAATCACTTTCACAAAGACAGATATGTCAAGAGCTCTAGACCATGGGAGAACATGGCAAGATCAATCCTTTGTATTCCTGAAAAGCTAGGCAAGGATCAAGGCTATTCAGCTCTGTCTAATTCCCCCTATTTACTGGGCAGTTTCCAGATGAGTGGAAGTGGTGGAGTTTCAGAGTGTGCATAGACATACTAAAGAAACTCAAGATGGGCTGTGTCAAGGTCCAGGGTCAGGACTGTACACCCATCACAGCTCAGCATAAGTATCTGCATTGAGCTGTGCTGGACTGAATCTTCAGAGGGAGGTACTGCAGAGTCTCCCAGTGATGAGCAAGACCTGGAAATCAAAGGACTGCACTTCAGGAGTCTCTTCTCCTACTCCAAGGTACCACCTTCCAGTGAGATCACATGAGGAATGGATGGAGGAACTGTTGCTGCTATCATTGCTACTACCATAAGACCCAGTGGTGAATTCCAATCCAGGGGCTCCTCTGATCAATGAAAACTGCATCTTCAGAAGTGAGAATCTGAGAGCTCTTCTGCTCATTGCCTTCCACAGCAACTGCAGCAGACAGAAGCACCGGCTGCTGAAAGATATGTCCTTAGCTGCTAGCTAGACCACACTGCAGGGTCCTGCCACCACATCTCACCTGGTGCAGTTAAAGTAAACATAACCAGGCATACTTGTCTACCAAACAAGAATGATCCTGGCAAGCATCTTTATATGGCTATGTGTGTGCACACATCCTAAATGATCCAGTCCTCCTCTACTCTGCCTCCTCCCAACAGAGGACGTGGTAGCAATCTTGGAAAGTGACAGCGGATACCCCATCCACAGTACAAGGTCCTTCTCTTGCATGCATTTCTGAGAGCAACGCAGAGCTGAGAGGTAAAAAAATCCAATTCATCTGATTTATATGGCACGTGGAGATGTATGCAGTGCAGCAGGTTTCTCTTACTGTGACCCCTTTTCACTGTTCAAGCCATTTTTCTTAGCCCAGACCCAAGGCTACTACATACAAAACCAGCAGCTTTGTCAGCCTTCCTCTCCTCACCCCAGAGCTGCTTCCCACATCCCCAACATCTGCCCCATCTTCCAGACAGCCCTATCCATGCCTGGTGAGGCCTGTGACTGACAAGTATGCCAGCAACGGAGGGTCCATGCCTGACCCAGTGTTGTAGAGCAGTGTGGTCACCAAGTAGCTCCTCAGCTAGGGCAGGGCCTGGATGCATGAGAAATACACATACATATCCCAGGAAGGATTTCTTCCAGTAATTGCAATTCAGGCTGTCCTTGGATCCTAGTCTTGTAGTAGAACATGTTCATGGGAGCTACCCCGGGACCCCACAATGTAGGTGAGGCATGTTAGCATATTTTTGCAGTCTTGCTGGTAAGGCAACAACAGAATCAGCCTACAGAGGTTGGAGCAACCCAGCCAAGCCAGGTTAGCGCACCCCACCTTACCACTCGCTCCTGGATCCAGATGGGTAGCAGCATGGCAGGTGCTACCTGCCTTCTGTGAATCTGTGCTATGCTGAGCAACAACCACGTGCTGTGCGATGATAGCTTCAGACAGGGTGCATGACATAAAATGCAGCTAATCAGCTAGCATACCTAGGCTTTTCTGGAAACCACGTTCTGCTTTGCAGCCATGCTCTAGCAGCACCAGTTAGATTGCTTGAGTCACTGAATGTACAAAACAGGCTCAGCAAATGAGCACAGGGAGCCTCTCACAGCTCCGGTCATCCTTTCTCTACTCCCTTTGCCCACACCTTTCTGCCTCTCTTCCCACAGTCTTGGCAGTAATCTATACGCCACAGGCATACGTGAATCAAAAAGCATGGCCCAGAATAGTTCCTGTGCTGGGAAATACTCAGACCTTCTTGGACCATCCCATCCTTACGCTGACCTTATTAGGGGCTGCACTGCTGCAGGTTTCTGAGGGATGTAATACAGCTGGGCCTTTGCCATGAAGTATTGTGAGTGTAAGAAGACCAGGTTTAGTGTGCAGCAGCTGATGTGCCTAATCACGCTACAAGTATTCCATCCAAAATTACTCATTC
>Ga0181612_144817_pt1 | contig 10821 bp, 10 predicted proteins | sample HoacroProtozoa21_FD_119630 | JGI IMG/M metagenome (GOLD analysis project Ga0181612, IMG submission 119630) | Hoatzin crop microbial communities from Cojedes, Venezuel. Combined Assembly of Gp0051906, Gp0051904, Gp0051908 | reverse complement strand
TTTTTTTTGGGGGGGGGAAAGTGGTTAAAAGAAGATGAGAGCAAGGAAACGTTTGCTTCATTCTTTCAGAATTTCAGTTCTGAAAGTTTTCCGCAGATCAGCACAAGCGGCTGCCTGTCAGAGTCTGGGACAGATTAAGGGCTTTTGGCCTTTTCTGAGAGCACTTGGATGATGAATTCTGCTCTGTGCTACTGGAACCCCAGATTGGAGCCCAAGCGCGTCATCGTTGCCTGTGATATCTTCCACATCAGCTGGAGCCGGGAAGTTGGATTCTTTCCCTGGCGTTTTGCTGCGTGCTCCTTGCACTTTATCCAGCAATTAATCTGGTTCCTCCCACTGCTCGTGGGGTTGTGTACTCCTCCCACAGCTGAGATGACAGGGTGGTGGTAGAGCTCCGCTCGTGCTCCCTGTGCTGGGTGTTACATGGAGAAATTTGTGACTTCAAAGGAGCTGACCCATTACTCACAGTCCAAACGATGAGAAACCATTTTGACCTTGTGGTTTCATCCTGCCATTTCTTGTGCAAATGGCCACCTCAGAAGCAACTCTGTGTCATTCTCCAGCAGTGCTGGTTCACTGCTCTTAGTCAGAAAGCAGAGTAAAGTTGAAAACGGGAGAGAGTACTCTGTCACAGATTTGCTCATGCTTCTTCAGTCACCCCTTGTAGCAAGAAAACCTGATACTTCAAGAGCCTTGAAATTCTTAGTTACGAACAAATTTGGGTTTTTCATCAGGAAAAGAACCCCAAGTATCTGGGAAGCTTAGAAGGGTGAGGATCTGTAGCAGCCAACATTGCCAGTCTGTTTTCATGTGCTTGCACCACTTTTCTGGTCTTCCTTTATGCTGTCTAACAAGCCTAGAAAAGGGTTAAATTCTCAGTCAGAAACTGGAGTATATTTGCATATAATTGTTTAATCAGGAATTGAATGGCCCTTTGGAATTGTGCGCTGAGGTATATCTGAGAAGGATGTCTTGGCTGGAACAATCAGAAGCAATATTTCCTGGCTGTTAACAATGAACATGTCAGTAGGCTGGAGGGAAGTAACGCAGGTTAACCACAGAAAGGTTCGAGCGACTCGCGCAGAATGAGGGCAGCTTGGAGGTTTAGGCCTAGGGGTAAGAGAAAATCCGCAAATGTGGCATTGAGATGCAGTCTTGCTGGCCTGAGGACTGGGGGTTTTTAATTTCATTTTTTTATTTGGAGGGCATATAATAATACTGTAAAACCAGCCAGAAGTGCTGTTGGCTGTAATTGTTGTTGTCTGCCTTACCTTTCTGTACAAGGAGAAGTCCCTGTTTCAGGATTGGTCCAGGTACCTCTGAAGCGTCGTTAAGAACGGGGGTTAAAGTCTGGTCAGCATTAACTGGATGGTGAACTTTAATGAAGAGCTCCTCCTTTACAGCATCTACTGGCAGTAACCTGGGAGCGTTCGGAGTGTTCAGGCATCAAAACATCTTTTGTGGATTCCAAGCAGAATATTTATTAGTCTTGTGCTGCTATTTCAGTCTTTCAGATGTAAAATATAATGGTGAATACTGAGAAATTTTTTTAGTGTTTTGAGGAGAAGAGGGAAATTGGAGAAGGTTTGCACAAATGTAGTAGCAAATGCTACTGTGTTCTTTTTTGTGATTGCAGCCTGCTTCCCAGTGTTGTTCTCCTGATTTAGTTGTTGGTCTCCATTTATAACCAGCCTGAGACTGCAGAGGATATTTTCCCTGTGTCTTTGATACGTTATTCTGGAGCCTGCTTGTAAATCTTAGTGGTTTGTGTCATAGCTATGACCAATGATGGCTTCGGGGACATACTCATTACTAGCTGAGTGTAACGAGTAATGAAGCCTTTCCATCTTCAGTGTTCTGTCTGCCTTAGACTAGTGTAATTTTTGATAGTGTCAAGGGCATCCATTTCCTTCTTCAGTGACCTGTCAGTTGGAGTTCTTGTAATGGAATTATTTAGAGACTAATATGTTCCCATTTAAAAATACATGATCAATATAAAAAGTATGGAATGAGATTAAGTACTCTAAATGATAACATCTCCTTTAAGCCCCGTCCTGCTTAAGATACTATAACAATCTAAAATTCTGCAGCTACCAGTCCTGGGTAAATTGCTGCATGGAAAGAGGTATTGGATTTTGTAATGGTGCTCTCTGCAATAAACTATTTTTCTGTTGTATTCTGATAGTGATATTTTGGGGAGATGATAAGGTTGTTTTCCTGGTTGTGAAGCATTGGACACATGGGAATTATATTCTGTCTCTGTTGCAGATCACAGAGGCCTTGTTAAAGGAAAGAGATAAACAAGCAAAATGGAATGGGATTCCTTTGCTGTTGCAAAAGCTGTATGAACATAGCCACCCGAACAGTGATTTCTCCCAGTGCCATAGCATCTTAAAGGTAATATCTACACTGTTCTTCCTGAAAGCTGGGGGTTATTTTGTTGTTGCTTTTTTTAAAGTCTGTTGTGATCATATTCCAACCAATTTTTTAAACTGTTTGCTTGATAGTATCTGTGAATTGGCTGGTATATAAGAGCTGGGAATTCGTGTAATTGATTAGTCAGTAGATCACACAGATAGTCAGAGACAATTGTGTTTGTACTGATGAACAGTTTTCTTTTTGAACTTTTTTTACTGCATGCAGGAAATTTCTCCACTTCTTTCAATGGAAGCCATGGCGTTTGTTACAGAAGATAGAAAAGCTGCTCAAGAGTCCGCTTTCCCAAATACATACACATTTGACTTATTTGGAGGAGTCGATGTAAGTTGTGTTTTTTCAACAATATAAAAACATTTCTGCATGATAGTTATACCACTAAGAAATCTGTAAGTGAGGTCTTTTGAGGAGTTTGAAGCTTCTAAATGCAAGCTGCAGAATGACTTTACCAATTTGGTGCCAAGCATTAGAATTATGCCTGTTTCTGTTAATCAAAATGTGAAAATAATGTATATTCTGAGGTATTATGTCATCAAAAGTGAGGTAGTTCTTCTTACATGATAGACAAGACCTGGCTGTTTCTTCAGGTAGTCTGTTTTTAACTGAAAAAAGGTGAGACCTCTAGGTTCTTAATGAAAACAGTTTCAAGTGATTTCTAGTCGTGCGATTAAATACTACAGTCGGTACTAGAGCACTGAGAATTTCCCTTATGACTGAAGGAGATGTGGCATTTTAAGCACACTAGGGCACTCTCTTAGCCAGGTTGTCCATGTTTATTGCTGTCATGCAATGCGGACTGCTTCATCTATGGAAAATTTTTTAAAACAGAGCTGCAAGATTTCTGTAGACATTCTGGCAATTGATCTTTTTGTTTATTTGTTTTAATTCTACATTATGCAAATACCCAGTTTTATGGTGACAGACTCTGGGATCTTAGCTTTCCTTGGAGATGTATTATTTGTATTTTCCAATGAACTAATTGACACTTTCTTCCCCCTCCCTCTTTTTGTCTGACTGAACAGTGTCTTTGCTACTTCTCCCTTGTTATGCTTAGCATGCCTTTATTTAAGTAAAATTTGTATTTAGGTTGTGTTTTTTTGAAATTAGCACTGTTTTAGTTGCTGGTGTGCTGTCAACTGAGGACAGAAGTCTTCAGCTAACCAAGCAATTCAGAACATTGTATGAAAATATTCTAAATTTCACTTGTTTTTAAAGGGAAGTAGTGATACTTCCTGTAGAAGTGCTTTTAACATAAGAATGCACAGAAAATGGCTTTATGTTTCATATTTAAATAAGTGTGTGTGTTGGGGTTTGGTTGGTTGGTTGGTTGGGTTTTGTTTGTGGGTTTTTTTTTCCTTTGGGCTGGAAAGGGTAAATATCAGATACATTCTAATTACCTGGTACTATGGCCAGAGTTGACTGATACAAGTGGGTTTAATCTGGTTAAAGGCAGTGGTGGAAGCCAGTGCTATGTGTTCTGAAAATCCTTCTCTAGGACTTGAAAGGGAAGTGGTCTGATCTGCTGGTTCTGTGTGCCATGTGCAGATTCTCTGTTGCAGCATTTCGAACTGCAAAGCACGAGTCACTTAGAAGGATACTAAATTTGCATTGTACTCTGTATGCTATAAAGTATGATAGTATAGTCCTTAAATATTTTTGGATTCTGACAGCCTTAACATCGAGGAAGAGCAAAGGCACATTTGTGTCTCCTCCCTTTATATGAATACATGTAAAATGTTACCTGAGAGTACAAACATATGAACTGATGCATGAGCCTCGTGGACTTTGGACTCGAATGCAACCCCATTCCAACAAATAAGGTCTCATCCCCCCACTTTCTGCTCCTTCTGCCTCTGGGGAGGCACCTTCTTACCTATTCTCTTTCCGCCATTGGACTCTTGCACTTCTTGGTGCATACTGTTGCAGTTTCAGTAGGATGGCTGAAGAAAGCCCGCTCCAAGGAGTGTCTCACACCACTGCAGTCCAGTCCCTGGAGTGTATGTGAGGAGCATACCAGTTCTGCAAGAATAAGGTGATAAATACGTGGTGGGTTATAGTATCGACCAGGAAAAATAAATACTAGCTGAAAAGGTTCACTCTGTGGCAAGGCAGGAGCGATCATGACTGCAGCCACCCTTAAAAGACAGACTTGTTGCAGTAGGTGTTCTTTCCCAGGAGAAGAGCAGTGCCTAGGGATATCTTTGGATGCTTATCTCGGGTACCGAGCCTTGATGTGTGCCTTCTCCTCCTAAAATGTAAGCCATTAATATGAGCACTACATTACTGCTGCAGTCATTTTTCTCTACCCTACTGATGCTACAGCTACTATTACAAATCTTGCTGGAAAATGTATATTCCTCTTTAAAGTTCCCTGTTTATTTATTTGTCAGTGCTGAAAATGTGGGCTGTGCCTCCAGTGCTATCAGATGTTTTCCTCTGCGTCTGGCTAGATAGTTCATTAAGACAGAAGTAAAGTTAAGCTGGGACAAATAGGCAGAGCAAGTTGTAAAATGTAAATATCTTGTCAGTTGGCATGACTTGACTGGGTGATGCCTGCCTTGCTCTTGACAACTTTAAACTGTTAGTAACAAATTAGGGGTTTTTTGCAATACTTCTTGCAGAATTCATCAGTTCCTTCTAGTGGTTAACTCTCATTTCTGAATAAACCACTATTTTTTAAAATGTTTGAAAATAAACCAGTGTTATAGGCTAGAACAACTGTCAATCAGCTCTACATCTATCAGAACCCTAGTCCCAGTCATGGAAAGCTGACTGTTACATTCCTTAAACAGAAATGCGACAACACGTCACCTATCTGTAAATGTATATGTAAGTATGCGTATAAGTTGCATCTACACAAGCAGTGACTTGCTCTTTGTTGGTGAGATTAAAATCTGGAGCAACTAAGTTCTATTATGTCTGGACCTGAAATGTATTTTGAAGCCCTGCAAGATTTAGGGAGAGCCTTTGCAAATTTTGCGTCTCTTCACAGATTATTGCTAAAGGTTTGTTATTTTGGGAGATGGGTGATAGCCATCCTTGATGTGATCTGGATGCATGTGGAATTGCATTCTTTGCAGCCTCAAATTCTTTAAAGCTTGCCAGTGGGAGATTGTTTTATATAACTGTTATTATTTCTTCAGGGTAAATACAACTATTTTTTTGTGAGAGTAATTTTGACACCAGGGGGGTTGTGACTGTAGAGCTTCCATTATTCACCTCTGACTTCAGCAGAGACAATTTGTCACTGACAAATTAGTTAGTTATTTGTATCCCAATGGTTATTCCGTTAATTCTTTATCATCTTGTTGCAGCTTTTAGTAGAAATTCTCATGAGACCAACTCTTATTACGCAGAAAAAGAAACAAAAAAGTAAGTAAATAGGCGTTTTATGTTTTTTTCATTCTTTCCTTGCGTCCTTATTCAGATAAATTATTCTGTTTTTCTGTTACTCTGTTTCCATACCAGCAATTTCCTGTTCCTAAATGAATCGTTGGTTTCTTTGTTCGCTGAGTACTGATTCATGGTGGGATTTAGGATGGTGACCTGTTGCAAAGCACAGCTCAGGAGTATTCATGCACTCAGCATAACATACTTCTCTCAATGCGGTAAAATCTGCAGTCACTGGAAATTTTTACTGTAGCTATAGCCACAGTAAAAACAGTTATTAATAATAAGCCACAAAACATTGTTTATGTAATAGGAGTTACAAAGATTGTGAGATAACGAACAGTATGCTGTTTTCCTGTCCTAGTCCTAGTAACTACTACTACAAGTTGCTATAAGGAGAACTTGCCAATGGGGTGCAGTGGCTTCAGCACAACTTTCCTGCTGGAGCAGCTTTAGTTTCGTGTTTTCATTTCTCCTGTCTGTGATTCTGCTGCTTCCCTGAACCCTTCCGAGGAAGGGAGATGTCACGGTACGCTCCATGCCCGTCAGCCAGGGAACTTCTAAGGTGAAGGAACTTGAAGCAGCTGTTGTACGACTGTACTGAAAATGTATTTTAAATATTAAAATGCTGGAGTAAACCAGATTGAAAGCTTTTCTATGAATTCCTGATGCTGCCTGGAGAAAACTGCATGAACTGTCCTTCCTCCCTCTCCCCTATGTTTAATAATTGGAATTAATATGTGTCTCAGCAGTTTCTCATATTGACAAACTTTGAGTTGATCTGTAACATTTTTTGTAAAATACTGTTTACACCCCTATCATTTTCTTTTGTGTGTGACTAAAAAGCGCACTAGACCACAACGACATCTCTGCCTGTGGTCCTACTCAGTGCTGGTAGCAGTTTTGGAAGCAAGCAGGTGAACGTGTCAGGTATACAAGGTTTCTTCCTCTGGTTTTTTTCCTCTAGGGCATTTGCACATGTGATCTGAGCTAGCAGTTAGCCTGAAATTCTCACCTGTTTCATAGCTGTTTGTGTCACTACTGTGGACATTAATGTTCCTTTGCAATGTAAAGCTAGTGAATGTCTGTTTTCTACTTTGCAGTAAGCGATGACCTCATCAAGGACTGTTTAAGCATACTGTACAACACGTGTATATGTGTAAGTACAGCTGCTGTGCAGAAGTGTTCTTCTGTTGGTCATGCTTTACATGTGCTACTTGAGAAGACAACATGCAGACTCTTCTAAGCATAACTTAAACTTACTGTGAAACTTTTCATTAAAATTCCTGCAGTTAAATGTAGGACTTCCCTATATGTTGGTGTGTTACTCATTTTCTGTTTGCTTAGCCACATCATGAAGTTTAAATCCCCATTTGGATCTTTCTGTATCTATATTTCCTTAGGAAGGCTGTGTCAGCCTTTGTTGTAGTCAGACGTAAAATTTGAAACTGGAAATGGATGCCTACTAACCCGAGCTACAGCTCATCTTGTTCAGTAGTGGTGCTGGCAAAGTGTTTAAGTTTGATCCTGCAACTCCTTCATGTGCTGAATATTAGTTCAGTTCAGCTGGTGGCAGATCAGTGCTAAGGAAGACGCTGGGTTAAAAGCCTGTTGAAATACTTTGCCATTAAAATTCTGAAGCTAGAAGCACGTGCTTCAGATTATGCGTGCAGGGAGCATCCTCAGGATTGTTTACTTAATCACACATCTTATTATGTCATAACTGAGAGAGCATTGTTTAACAAAAATTTTTGAAGGAGGCAGTTACTGGCTTGGAGCTCTTCCAAAGGCATCAGCCTCATCTCGAGAGTTTGAGTCTTGGTAGATCGTGTTCTCCTTGCTAACTATCTGTGTACACGTGGGAGGGGGAAGAGAGGGAACACTTTTTTCTTGACTTACATGATTTTTATTTTGTTTTAACTACAAGTAGTGCAACTTTTACAAACTGTGAATAGCGTAGTACACTAAGAAATAATTTGCAATTTATAGACTAGCTGCCGTTTTATTTTGGCATTACTGCGCTCTCTTGAATGAGAAATGTTCAGGATAACAGAAGTGTTGTGTGCGCAATATTAACTGTTCTTACGCTTCTGTGGAAATATTCAGGAAGTACCTAAGCTACTCTAGCCCTGTGAGCACTGGTAGTGTGGCAGTCGTATATGACTAACAGACAGCTTTGCAAGCGGTGAGCATGTAGTTTTAAGTTCCATTTAATTCCAGAAAAGACTGGCCATGGTCTCAGAGATCAAAGCATGAAAGCTGTCTTCGGCCATCAGAACGTGAAAGCTGGCCTTAACAAACTTGTTAAGTCATGTTCTAGCATGACTTTTGGGTTCGTCACCAAGTTCATTAAGGCCAATGCTTGATTCTGGTTGCTCAGACTCTGCCCAGCTGAGAGCAGTGCTGACAGCTGAGGAGGCATTTGGGTGCTGCATTTACATACCGTGAAATGGAGCTGGTTACAGTTTGTGTGGGGAATGAGAGACAAGCCTCTCTGACGTGTTTCCAGGCATGCAGTGTTTACTTTTGGTTTAGGCAAGTAAACAGTTGCCTTGAGATGGAGCCTTTCATCCTGGAGCCTGTAGTTTTTGCAAGCATGTTAACTTCAGACAAGGACTAGAGCTAGTTTTGGTCATCGTAAATAACAACATTTCCTGGTTTTGGTAATAGCTGATGGGATAACACCTCATCTGTGAAACTGTCCTGCATGTGCCTGTAACGTACAGCTTCCCAAGGCGGGCTCTGACTCCTGGTCTGTGTGTGCATCTTGCTGCTTTCTAGACGGAAGGAGTCACGAGGCGACTGGCGGAAAGAAATGACTTTGTGTTGTTCCTGTTTACACTAATGACAAACAAAACGACATTCCTACAAACTGCAACGCTCATTGAGGATATCCTGGGAGTTAAAAAGGTTGGTTACTGGTTTCTTCATTTTATTTGTGTGACTTTTCAGGCCAGGAAAGACAGCTGTTTCTTTGAAGAGTTGCTGAAGACAATCTGGCATTCTCACTTCTTGTAGCTTATTTGAAACCTGTTTGCAGTGGTGATTAACTTCAATCACATGTCATACAGAAGCCAAATCATGCATATGGTATCATACTTGTCATGCTTTTGCATAGCTTGCAGAGGATGATGGGGGTGAGTACCAGGCTGTCATTAAAGTACAAGTATTTCAAATAAAGAAAACGAACCTCATATAAATTGGTTTTTCATCCTTGCCTTCTCATTACGCTTCAGATGTTTTAGCAGTCTTCCTAACATCTGGAAGGCTTCCCATGCTTCTCTTATCTTGGGGTTTGTCATCTCTCTGAGAAGATGTAGGCTGGCAACATGGCACTTAGGTATTTCTGCACAAACTAGGTTTCTGAACTTGCTTGCCAGCATCAATACAGCTTAGTGCCCTGATGCGGTGCAGATAAAGTATTAGAGGTGTCACCCTGGGAAACCCCTGAATGAAATGTGTCTATGTACTTTTTTTTAAAGTAAATTTGAGAACATTGTACTTCTGAGATAGAAAACAAGCTTGGTTTATCTGAACACAAATGCTTTTTGCTGAAAGCTGTTTTCAACATCTTTTTTATTAAAAAGATCTTTTGATGAAAATGACTGAGAAAAATAATCTAGAAGTCTGTTCTCATCCGAGTTTCAAAGAAAATACAGAAGTGGAAAACAAAATTGAAACTTCCTGATACCTAAATGTAATTTGTGTGTTAAATTAGCTTGGGGTGGGCGTGTTTAATAATAAAAAAAAAAAGGCCCTATAGTTTTATGTAAATACTTAGTCTTAAAAATATGGGTATCTATACTATTAGAATTGATAAACGTAAGTGACACCCGTTGTAGATCACGTCTGTTTGCAGACTTTACACTTGTCACTGCCTGCTTGCTTCTCTGCTACTAGCATTGAAATAACACGCAGATCTCGCCAGGGAAGAGCTGTAGCTGGAGCCTTCTGGCTGTGTCTGTGTTCCCTTCTTGAGCATCGCATGCCCCTTACTCAGTTGGTGTTCCCTTCTCCAGGAAATGATACAACTGGATGATATTCCCAATCTTGCGAGCCTTGTGTCCAGTTTTGATCAGCAGCAGCTTGCAAACTTCTGCAGGATCCTTGCCGTCACAATTTCTGAACTTGACACAGGAAGCGATGACAAGCACACCCTTCTTGCCAAAAATGCCCAGCAGAAAAAAAACCTGGGTCCTTCTCGAGCTGAAATTAATCAAGGTAATTGTTACAATGGGAACAAACGCAGAAGAATCTCAACAGTGTGTAGAATTTCCCTCTTCATAATGCCACATCTGTAGTGTATGTTTCTAGAGGATACTGTAAGCATTCTGTCTGTTACAAAGCATTTTTCTTTATTCGCTTTCCTGGAAACAGTCTCTTCTGTTAATGAAACTGACTTTGTAGCTTTCTGTTTCGTATGGTGTTGGTAATTAGGTGAGTTACTTTCTATCATTTCAGCCCTCTCTGATGAACTGAGTGACTTAAAGTAGTTGGGTTTGTTTTCTGTACCTCAGTCACCTCCATGGCCTTCACTTTAGCAGCTCTCAGTAATTATATGTCCTCCTTAAAATATGAAATCCTGAACTGAAACTGCATGCAGCATGGTGGCTTCCCTGATTTTATCTGATTTTGTCCTGAGCAGGATGTCTGTCTTCATCAACAAGGAAAGTGTGTTTAATATCGATCACATTGGCCATCCTTACCACACCAGCCTTGGAAATCTGTGGGTCTTATCTCGACTTTAACTTTGGGCACAGTGCAGGTTTCCTTATTTTGCTGAGTGCATCTCGGATGCAGAAGTCTTGCCTAGAAGGATGAATATGAATTTGAGAGATTTAAATTAAAGTACTCTCAAATGTAGAATCTGCTGTTTTCAGCTCTTACTGTGCTGAAAAGCTTTCGGGCTTCTGAAGCAGAGGTTTGCATAGGCCCATGCCGAACAGTTTTGGGAAGTGCAGAAAAGGGTTTTGGAGCTCATTCTCCCAGCTCCTA
>Ga0181612_110457_pt1 | contig 10821 bp, 5 predicted proteins | sample HoacroProtozoa21_FD_119630 | JGI IMG/M metagenome (GOLD analysis project Ga0181612, IMG submission 119630) | Hoatzin crop microbial communities from Cojedes, Venezuel. Combined Assembly of Gp0051906, Gp0051904, Gp0051908 | reverse complement strand
TACATACTCCCCAATGAGATTTGTTTCACTTTCCCTGTCAATCCTCGAACCCAGTCCCACGCTTCTTCCGTCATCTGTCTTCCAGCCGATGAGGGTATAACCGTCTTTCCTGTATTCTTCGCTGGTAATTGGTGTGTTTCCGTTTACGTGTCCCTCTGGCGCGTATGCGGTTATGTTCTGATTCAGCGTCAGCTTCGTACCTGTCTCTTCCGTTTCCAGTCTGATGAGCTTTGAAAACTGTACGTCTTCCAGAGTGACTGTGATGTTGTTTTCTTCTTCATTGATAGTCAGGTCCTGATCATCTTTGATTTGATATCCTTCCTCCATGGTTAAAGAGAAAGAAACTTCATCACCCGCCTGAATTGTTTTGGAATATTCTTCCGCAGTGAAATGTTCGTTTTCTTCCAGGATAACGGTAATAGTGTTCCATGGGGAAAAGGCGGATGATGTATGGCATCCGCCTGCGAATAATGATGATAAAGCTGTCAGAATCAGAATCTGTTTCCTCATACGATCATTATCCCCTTTTGGGAAGAAAAAGGGAATTCCGAAGAACTCCCTTATTGTGTCAGTCAGCCTTTGCAATTCTGCAGAAGGATGTGATCATTCCAAGCAGTGCCGCAACCAGCAGTGCGCCGATTGCCACAAGTGCGCTGGAGAGATCCGCCATGTTCTGCGCGTTGTTTGTGAAGGTCATGATTGCCGCAATGGCGTTGACTCTGTCACTTAACAGTGTGGCAAATGCCAGGATGAAGGGAATCGGTGCGACGGCTCCGAGGATATCGGAGACTACGCTCTGTCCTTTCTTTTCCAGCACTACCCTCAACAGAAGGCATGCGATTCCTGCAATGGCGAATACGTAAATCATGGAATTGGTTCCGGAGGACTTGAAGTAGTCCGTTCCGGTGTTGACCATATACTGGAAGATTCCGACGATGCCGGCAATCAGTGCCAGAATGCTGAGATAAAATCCTGCACGCATGTTTTTCATACTAAGCTTTCTCCTTCCGCCTTTCAGGCTTCCTCTTCGTCTTTTTTCAGAGACTTCACATAACCCAGAATGCTTAACACTAACAGCAGTCCGGAGCCGATTTCAATGCCTGTGATCAGGTTGTCATACCATGTGCGTACGCTCTCGATGCGCGTATTGCTGGAATAGCCGTCCATGGCATTGGAGTTTGCCAGAGCGTAGTTCTGCCACTTCATGCACTGCTTGAGGGCTGTCATCAGCTGCGTATCCTGGGAAACATTCTCCACTGTCCAGTAGCTGTACTTTTCAGATACTGCTTGCATCGTATTGTCACCGGTGTTGCAGGACATTGTGACACCGCACTGTACTGCTTCTTTCAGCATGACGTAGCCGGCGTCCATGATGAAGTCTTCGGACATCAGTCCCTTGAAGCCCCATTCGTTTCTGAGGATGTTCATCATCAGACCTTCATGGGCATTCACAGCGTAGAGGCCTGCTCTGTTGTACGCTGTCATGACACCCAGGCACTCACCGTCTTCGATGACGCTCTGGAAGCACCGCAGCTCGGTTTCCCTTGCCTTCTGCTCTGTCATGAACACAGCCACACCGCTTCTGTTCACTTCCGTATCGTTGAAGGCAAAGTGCTTCACAGCCTGAATCAGACCGTATTCATTGCCTGCCTTGACCATGGCTGTTCCTTCCGCAGCGGAGAGAACAGGATCCTCAGAGAAGTACTCATGGTTTCTTGCGTTGTAGGGAAGTCTGTGGATGTTTACGGAAACATTCCAGAGGATGGCCAGATTGGACCAGAGAGAGTAGTTGCCTAAAGCCTTTCCGTATTCCGCGGCCAGTTCCTTACTGAATGTCTGCGCCACCACTGTAGCGGAGCACATCACATTGTCATAGTAGCTGCTGTTGGGATCATTTTCATTAATGGCACAGGGATCGCCTGTGGAAGAATCCGTATTGGCATACTGTCCGAGAGGATAGGAACCGAAGCCGTTGGGACCGTCGTTCTGAATTGCCTCAGGGCTCATGATGGACTCAATGGCCTTCGTGGAAGTACCGCCGAAGCCTGTGCGGATCATGCACTCTTCCAGAGTAATCTGATCCATCAGCGTATCCCATCTTTCATCCTCAATATCATCCACACCCTTGAGATCTGCCAGCGTCAGGCCGTTGTTTGCGCCGAATGTCACGGAGCTTGTGTCGCCGTTCGCATTGATTTCATAGATGTCGTTGTCCAGAATATCAACCATCTCATCTGTTGCAGTGAGATCTGTATACGTCTTGGGCCATGTGCCTTCCCAGTCGCTTCTTGTGAGATACGTCACAGTATCTTCCAGATAATAGTTCAGGTCCATGTTCTCCAGATGATTCTCCACTGCAGTACCATTGTCCGTCATAGCGAAGGATGTGTGATCCAGCTCAGAGAGCTCCCATGTCTGCACGTTGTCCTTATTTCCATCAGCTGTCATGCCGTCGGCTGTTGTCTTCTCCTGTGCAGAGAGAACATTGTTCATCGCCTCATGGGAACCGTTGCCTGTTGTGAAGTAGTAGGTTCCTGCATCCAGAATGTAATTGCCTTCCGTACCTGCAAGGTTCTCGCATGTGGAATCCCAGGAAGCCATGTTCTGTGCATCGGCTGTAATGGTTACGGTTGTGGAAGCACCCGGTTCCAGAACATCCGTCTTCTCATAATCCAGAAGCTGGATGGCACTCTTTTCCACATTGTGCTCCTTGTCATAATCTGTGTAAGGAACGGACACATACAGCTGTACAACATCCTTGCCTGCAGCGCTGCCTGTATTCTTCACAGTGACTTCCGCAGTCACTGTCTGATTTGTAAGATCCACACTCACGCTGTTCAGCGTCTGTTCGAATGTGGTATAGGAGAGACCGTATCCGAAGGGATATGTCACTTCTGTCTCATACTTCCATGCGCCGTCTGTGGAAGAACCCACTGTGCTGTCCGCATTGCCCTGTCCAAGAACACTGTCTGCGTATCTTGTCTCATAGTAGCGGTAGCCCACATAGATGCCTTCTGCCTCAACAATGGCGTCGTTCATCATGATTTCCGCATTGGCATTTGTCCACTGCAGGTCGCCGTAGTTCTGCGCTGCCGGGGAGTTTGCGTTTGTGACAACGTATGTATCGGACAGGTGTCCGGAAGGATTCACGTCACCGGACAGAATGTCCGCAATGCCATAGAAGCCGTACGCACCGGGCAGGCCGATCTGCAGGATGGCATCAACGCCTTCGTTGTCTTCGATTTCCTGCACTTCCATCGTGCTGGTGTTGTTCAGAAGACGATCACCTTTCCGCCTGTGCTGTTCTTCAGTTCCACAGCCGCATTGATGAGATCTCTTTCATCATCGGACAGGCCCAGAGGATCTGTCTGATTCAGGTTCTGACTCGGATCCACGCCGTCCGTGCCGGGTGTGTAGTTTCTGTTTTCACCGGCAGCTCTTGCGATGGTGACGATGATCGTATTGTAATCATTCACAGAGCTTCTCCAGGAAGAAGAAGCACCATCCAGAACGCTGGGATTCGGCTCCTTGCTTGTGAAGTAGCCGCTGGTTGTAGGAGCTGTGATATGGTAGACGATATCCACCTGACCCCAGTTTTCGTTTTCTGTCTTGAATGTGTCGGACAGACCTTCATACATATCCTTTACCGTGCTGTTGATGGAATACCCTTTGGCTGTAAATGCCTCCACCATGTCCACGGTGTCTGCGTCCGTGCCTTCGTTGTCCGCAACCTTGGATCCCATATCGCCGCCCAGTACCGGGTAGTAGCTGTTGAATCCCAGGAGCGTCACATTCAGCTCACTGGAGGACAGCGGCAGTGCGCCGTTGTTCTTCAGAAGAACCGTTCCTTCTTCGCTCATTCTCTCGCCCAGATCTTCAATGGAATCCAGAAGCTCCGTTGTGGAAGAATAGTCTGACTTGTACGTGTAGTTGTCAGACGGATCGCTGTTTTCATCTGTGTCAGTCACAACCACTGTACTGGATGTGCCGAGAAATTTGTCAATATCCGTACGGAAGCCGTCTACCAGGGACTGGGCCATGACGCTCAGTGCCAGAATAGAAGCTGTAACGGACATTGCGCCGCGTGCGGCGTTTCTCTTTCCTGTTTTGCTCATATTTCCCTCCTGACATCCGCTGCATGCGGATGCTCTTCGTGATTGTATTGTAATGAATGCGCTTACCGAAAACCGGAGAATGACGTGAACCGTGATTTCTTTGGCGTCAACGGTCATTGTCTGTGCTCCTTTAATTTCATTCAAAATTAAAAATCCTTTCCCTAACCGCTCAAAAAATCAAGTTAAGGAAAGGATTTTTTAAATACGAAACAAATCTTCCGCTGTGATGACAGCCTGAACATTTCCCATATAAGGAGAATCTCCAACACCATACGTTGTAATCAGTATCGGATGAATCGCAGATTTTGTTTTCGTCGCTTTCATAAAATCGCTGACCTTGCGGCGCAGAGCGCTGTCAAACGCAGCATCTGCTTCAAAATCATCTTCACAGAATTTCATCTCACACACATTGATTACCTGATCTCTCCTTACAATCAAAAGATCAATCTGCGACCCCTTCAGCCCTTTTTCCGTATCTTTGCTGCATCTCCATGCGTTCACTTCCGTTGATACACCCGTAATACCTAAAGCCGCCTTAATCTGCGGAATATGTTCCAGACATACTTTTTCAAATGCAAGCCCGCTCCAGGAGTGAATCTTTCCTGCATCAAACTGATTTTCCCAGAATTTTTCATCAGAAGGATTGTTCTTCAGAAATTGATGATAGAAAAGCGTATAGTTGTCGATCAGCTGATAGATCGTATTCTTTTCTTTATATCCGAACGGCACATACTTACGGATAAAGCCGCAGTTCTCCAGTTCTCTGAGTTTCTTTGAAAGATTGCCTGACTTTGGAATTTTGGCAGCTTTGGCAATATCTTCCCGTGTCACTCCTTCCTTCACTTTGCTCAGAGCCTCAATGATTTTGATATACTGCTCCGGACTGTCAAAAAGGGAACGGTACAGATTTTCATATTCCCCTTCCAGAACTGCATTTTCTTCGAAGAACATATGATCGATATTCTGCGGAAGACTTTTCCCTTTTTCCATAAAAGTCCAGTAATAAGGAACGCCCCCGAGAATCATATAAGCCTGTAAAATCTGATGCCGCGTCAACCTGATATTTTCAGACAGAAGATATTCTTCACACTCTTTCAATGTAAACGGCTTAAGGTAAATCCTTCCGGTCAGCCTGTTATGAAGGCCGCCTTTTGCATTGACGATTTTATCAATCATCCAATACGTGGCAGAAGCACAGACAATCAGAATCACATCTTTCTCTTTTCGTGCAGTCGCCCATCCGTTCCAGAAACTTTCCAGTGCAGTAATTAATCCGCTCTGTTTCGTATCCATCCAGGAAAGCTCATCGATAAAAATCACTTTTTTCGTTTCTGTTGAATTGCGGATCACTTCCTTCAGGCCGTCAAACGCCTCATCCCATGATGTGATCTTCCCCGCAGAAACATATCCCGCTTCCGCAAGAGACTTTTCAAACCGTTCAAGCTGAGCCTTCTTTTTAGATCCTTTGATCTCACTGCTGCTGATACCGGTATGCTGAAACGTAAAATGATAATCAAAACTTTCCCGCACAAGATACGTCTTGCCAATTCTTCTTCTGCCGAATACCGCCACAAACTGCGATTCGTTCTTCTTAAGTAAAGACTGCAGATATTTTTTTTCTTCCGTCCTTCCGATCATAGCTGCCTCCAATGATGATGAAACATGTAAAATTCCTGCGGTAATATTATAAATTTCCAACGCTAAATATTCAAGAATCCTTTCCAAAACCAGGTAAAAAATCACAGTTTTGGAAAGGTTTTTTAAAACGCTGAAAAGATCGGAGCGTTCTGTTCATATGAAACTTAAAGAATATTTATATTTTTTATGACTGTTTCTCTTGATTATATAAATCATTTATATGTATTTATTATAAAGGTATGTTATAAAGCCATTTCTTATTCATGGCACAAAAAATCTTTTCCCTAACTGTTCAAAAAAAGCAGTTAAAGAAAAGATTTTAAAAAGACACTGCTTTACAGTGCCTCCACAGGGATCGGAATCCTCTCTCCGTTATAGACCAGCGTACCGCCTTCCTTCGTACTTGTGACGGTCAGTTCCGTATCGTTGATTTCAATATGCACAATGCCCTCATTCACAGGAATATCCGCCTTCAGGGACTTGAAGAGTTCCGGATGAGGCTCCACCTCAAAGGTTTCATAGCCATAGGAGGACGGTCTTACCCCGAGGAAATACCTTCCAAGAAGATAAATCGGTCCCGCACCCCAGGCGTGGCATAAACTCTTTCCGAAAGGATCGCCATACATCGCATACCTTGCATTGCCTGTTTCCGTCGGATCATAGGCTTCCCAGAAGGTTACTGCACCTTCCTCAATCATCCCGCCCCAGTAGGAAAGGATGGCATCATACACTTCCCGCAGCCGTCCTGCTTTCGCTAAAGCATCCAGTTCATAGAAGCGGAAGTAAGGCGTTGTGATGGCAGGCACTTCATCATTGAGAAGCACCTTGTCCAGAATGATTTCCTGCATTTCCGACTCCACGAAATCAAAGAGAATCGCAAGAATATTCGCATGCCTTGTGACATGGTTCTTTCCGGACACAAAGCTGTCAATAAACCCTCTGTCCTTATCGAAGAAGCGGAAGATAATCTTTTCCCGCAGCATATCCGCTTCGTCCTCATAGCTTCTGTCCTCAATGCCGAGAATGTCATAGATTTCCTGCATCGCCAGCAGCGTTTCCCAGAAGAAAATCTGCTCGCCGCATAAAGGACCTTCATGGTCAAACTCCGCCCAGTCAAGATAAATCCAGTCTCCCTCTCTTCCCACAAAGAAACCTTCCTCATCCCTTTGCGACATCAGGAATGCCATCATCGTCTGCAGCTTCATCAGCTGCTCTTTCAGGAAATCCTTATTCCCGTCCATCCGGTATTCTTCCAGCACGCTGATGACCCAGATCATGGAATAATCCGTAATCGTATTGATGTGCTGCCGGATCAGATCATTTCCCCTTAAAGCACGCACCGTCCTCTTGTCAATTTCCTTATCAAAGAGAAGATACGGATTCACCTTATAGGACTCATAGGCATCCCCGCTCCAGATCCATCTGTCCCGCTTAATACCGTCGATATGAAACAGCTCTCCGCATAAAAGATACGTATCCACTGCCGTCTGATAGATCCGGTTCATCTTCTCATCACTGCATTGGAAGCTGCCTTTCACATCATGAGGGAAAACCCAGTCATCCGCAGACACTTCAGCTTCCTTTACACCCGGAAGGAACACATACCGGAAGGCACGTCTTTGCATATCATTTTCCTTCGCATACCCTTCCTCTTTGTAATAGCACCACTCTTCATCCAGAGCTTCTGCTTCGCTTTCGCCATAGCAGACGTCGAAGCCATCAGATGCTGTATCAATGATCACCAGTCCGTTGATCACATGATCAAACTCCACGAGAAGGCCTGCATTTCCCTGTACGCTCTCAGCCATTTTTTTATTGATCGGCTGAATTGTCTTATGAACATACGGCACCTCCTCCACAGAAACATTTTTGTCCTGATAGAGAGAAGAGAAGCCCACAGGATGCGTCTCAATGAAATCATCCACTGTCCAAAGGTCCGGATCACTTTCAATGTCCCCTTCCACAAAGATGGCAGGAAGACCTGTCATATTTCCGATGCATACGGTAATGTCATGGTTTCCTTCTTCCAGTGTGATTTCCCTGTCCAGACGGTACTTCTTCCCATCACACAATACATGGCCTGTGCCGTTTCCGTATACGGTGAAGGAAATACTTTTTTCTGTATTTACCGTCGTATGGAACCGCAGATTCTTCCGCCAGTCATCCATATGCCAGTATGCCGGCCAGCCGTATCCTCTTTCTTCCCTTATGAAATTCTGGCGCATCCCATGGTAAATCTCAAAATCCCCGGGATACCAGATCCAGCACGCTTTCCCCATCTTACGCCTCCGTTTCAATCACAATCTCCGTACTTCTTCCGGTTTCATCCTCCGCTCTGACTTTCATCACTCCGTTACCGCGAACCACAGCCAGAGCTTTTCCGAAGTACGTATCCGTTGTATCATCCGTATAATTTCCGTACTTATACGCATTGGCAGAACCGAGACCCATCAGCTCTCCGTTCTCCACAGTCACCTTCACATCATGCTTTTCTTTGACTCGTACGATGCCGTTTTCATCCTCATAGGAAATATCCACGTAAACAGGCCTTCCCGCTTCTGCTTTCTGTACTTCCGTATTCAGTTTTAATATTGTTTCCGATCCACCGGTCTTCAGTGCATCCTCGCCAATCTTATTTCCCTCTTTATCATACGTCACAACAGACAGCGTACCGTCTTCATATTTCGTATGGAAAATAATACGGCAGCTGTTTCCAATCTTCTTCTTTCCGACGCTCTTTCCGTTCACAAACAGCTCTGCACTGTAAGCTCTTGCGTACACTTCCACAACAGCCTTCTTCCCATTGCATCCAGGATAATCCCAGCTGCGTAATGCCTTCGTCAAAGCCCATCCGGTAATGGCAGGATTTTCATCCTCATACACCGGCTTCACTGCAAGATAGGGTCCCTGATCTTCTTCAAAGGCAACTCTGGTAAAATAAGCTTCCGCACGCAGATTTCCAATCAGATCCACTCTCCCGTTACCGCCGGTCATCCTTGTCCATCCGTCTTTCAGGCCATAGTTATAATCGCTGTATTCCGCATATCCGTCTCCTGTCTCACCCAGATAATCCATACCTGCCCAGACGAAATCACCTATGATTCTCGGATTGTCCTTGGCAATCTCATAGAACGCATACGCATCCTTGCAGAAAGTTTCACTGCCTAGGATCAGGCGTTTAGGATACTTCTTCAGATCATGCTTATAGCGCCAGAGGCCGTAGTTATAGCCCGCAATGTCCATATTCGCAAAAGCGTCCCTTGTCTTCAGGTCGCAGGGATACAGCGTTGCCCCGAACTTCATGAACTTATCGCCCACAGCCACAGCCAGCGTATTGTAGAATTCAGAACCCACAGGCTTCTTCGCCTTCGCCTCTGCTTTCTTCACTTCCGCATCGGCCTTGTCGTCACTGTATACACCCATGCCCATGGAATAGAGGAAATTGAAGAAAATATTAATACCGCAGGTGACAGGCCTTGTCCCATCCAGCCGGTGCAGCTCTTCCGTAAATTCCTTCGTCAGTGCAATGCCCTTCTTTTCGGAAGTCTCCGCCACTTCGTTGCCGGTGGAATACATAATCACGCAGGGATGATTGTAATCCTTGTTCACCCAGTCGGTGAAATCCTTCCGCCACCATTCTGCCAGATCATTCACATAGTCGTATTTTGTCTTATGGATATACCAGCAGTCCACATACTCATCCATCATATACATGCCCAGTCTGTCGCATGCCTCAAGAAGCTCCTTCGAGCAGGGATAGTGGGAAGAACGCACCGCATTATAGCCCGCTTCCTTCAGCCTTCTGATCCTTCTTTCTTCACTTTCATAGTATGTGGCAGCACCCAGTACGCCATTGTCATGATGAATGCAGGCGCCTTTGAGAATCACACGCTCTCCGTTTACCGTAAAGCCATGGTCACTGTCCCATCCCACCGTACGGATGCCGAAGGTTTCGGTGCTGGAATCCCCTTCAAACTCTGCGGTAATGGTATAGAGGTAAGGATTCTCAGCAGACCAGAGCTGCGGATGATCAATTGTCATCTCTGTTCTGGCAATGCAGTTTTCCGTAGAAATATTCACTTTATGATCATCTGCTATATTGAGAATAACAGTCCCCTCATGGGACGTCTTCACCGTCACCTCAATCCTTCCGGTTTTCGCGTCCAGCGTCTTCACCTTCAGCCCATAGGGAAGAATATGCTTTTCAGGTGATGTATATAAATGCACGGGACGGTAGATGCCCGTACCGGAATACCATCTGCTGTTAGGCTGCTCGCTGTTATGGGCAATGACTTTGATTTCATTCTCCTCACCGTACTTTAAAAACGGCTTCAGATCCACCATGAAATTAATGTATCCGTAGGGGCGGTATGCGGCCTTTTCCCCGTTCACATACACTTCCGCTTTCTGATACACGCCGTCGAATTCCAGCATGGCTTCCTGATCCTTCCATTCTGCGGGGACAGAGAATACTTTCGTATATTCGTAGTCTCCTCCCATATAAAATCCGATGTTGGCTCCGCCGATGCTTTCATCGCTTCTCTTCTCTGAAATCATGGCGTCATGAGGCAGTGTCACCTCTTTTACCGTATTGTCCGCAAGACTTCTGACAGTCCAGCTGTCATTGAACGCTGTCATTTTCATAGGGTTCCCTCCTGACATTTTCCTGAGTCTATCTTACGGAGTAAAAACAGTTTTTTCTTTTTCCTGTCGTCAACGGATCGTTTTCTGCCGTCAACGTTCCTGGTCAGGTAGAAGGATCCGCAGCTCAAACCAGCCGTTTTCCGCATTCATGGTCACAGAGCCTTCATACCGCTCTGCAATATCACGGATGGACCGCACACCAAAGCCATGGTAGGCTTTGTCTTTCTTCGTTGTCTTGGGCAGGCCGTTCTGGAATTCCGGCATCTCCTCGCAGCAGTTTTCCAATCGGATTCTCACAAACCCTCTGTCCCTTGACACAGCAAGGTTGATCAGACGCTTTTCCTTATCTTCAATCTTCTCCACGCTTTCAATCGCATTGTCCAAAGCATTGCCGAAGAGCGTGGAAAGATCCATGTCACTCATG
>Ga0181612_156618_pt1 | contig 10822 bp, 8 predicted proteins | sample HoacroProtozoa21_FD_119630 | JGI IMG/M metagenome (GOLD analysis project Ga0181612, IMG submission 119630) | Hoatzin crop microbial communities from Cojedes, Venezuel. Combined Assembly of Gp0051906, Gp0051904, Gp0051908 | reverse complement strand
TTTTAGTTATTGCTGAGCAGTGCCTATGAGCAGAGAGAAGGCGTGTGTAACTGCTACATGTGGTGGAGCCCTGCTGTCCTGGAGATGACTGAACACCTGCCTGCCAATGGGAAGCAGCAAATTAATTCCTTGGTTTGTTTTCTTGCTTTTGGACAGCTGTTGCTTTACCTATTAAACTGTCTTTATCTCAAACCCAGGAGTTTTTTCACTTTTGTCCTTCTGATTCTCTTCCCCATCCCGGGGGCAGGGGGTGGAGCAAGCGAGCAGCTGTATGGGGCTTAGTTGCCGGCTGGGGCTAAACCATTAATTCCTAAGGAGCAACTGATAAGTCTTCCCCTTCTAGAAGATAAAGTAAGATGATGACTAACAGTATATGCTCCTTCTGCCCACTGCAAACACTAAAGCAATTTTTTTCATTCCAACCGTGCAAGTATCCAGATAAAGCAGCACAAAGCTGTAAGAAACTAACAACGAAAAGACAGCTTACATACAAATATACTCAGAAGTTAGAAAAAAAAAAAAAGTGTGGCACATTTGCATTTAGCAAGAGAAGACCTCAGTTTTAGTTATTTCTACATTTGAGAGATGGCAATACAGATATCCACAGACCTTAAGTTGCTCATCCACAGCCCTTGTGACTTCTCCAGTCATGGATTCAAGTGTCTCTTGGATTGGATTGGAGAGTGAACCATTCGCTCCTGCCCAAGAAGCTCCGCCGAGGTGATACAGATTTGGTAAGAGCTGTAAGAGAGAAAGAATATCTTCGGAAAGTAGGCTCATCACTACCTGTTTTCAAATCTGGACAAATACGAGTAAATGTCTCTGCTAAATCAAAGTCTTTAGAAATATTTTGTCACTTTAAACTTTGTCACTAATCAGCTGAAGAAAATACTCTTTCGTGACACACTGTTATTTTAACTCCCCAGAAAGAGAAAAGCTGCAAACACAGACTGAACTGCTCTCAGTATTACTGGTATGCTGGGAGAGGCTTACTGTTTTGGAGTTCTTAGCATCTCGCATAAGCCGTTCTGCAGATTTGACATCTTCCTGTACAGCATCTACACCACAGTTTCTTAAAGAGTTGAGATGATCTTGCACTTTTACACATATTCTGTCAATCATCTATTTAAACAAAAGAAACAGGAAAGATAAAACATCAGAATGTTGGTCAAATGCAAACTGAATTCAGCTCAGGTAGCAAATCAATAGTAGCAAATCAATAGTAGCATGATAAGATTTGCAGTGAAAATATAACAATCTAGAAATGCATGATCAGAGCTTGGAGGTACATCAGTGCTACCCAAACAAAGCATTATATCTCATAAAGATACACCCAAACACTGGTAAAATAAATAAAATTTTACCATTGAAAAAAAAATAAACAACCCACAACTTTGGAATACTCCCCCCAGTTACCTCCAGGATAACTGCCCAAAACAAGTTATCCAGTTCAAATGTTGTTCTGTTTTTTGCAGCAAGTTTAATGCCGAAGATGTTGTCAATATATCTAACACTTCGCTCTGAAGGTCCCGAATTGTTAAGAAGTTCAGAGAGTAAAAGCAAGGTCTGTCAGTATCCATTCAACAAACACCAACAGAGATTTCTCCTGTCTAAGCAAAATGCAATTGCACAGGCTTCTGGGGTATTCTTTCAAAATGTAAATATTCCTAGTTGCAAGGGAACTGTAACTATCAAAGCAGAAGTTTCCATCAGACCTTTCACAGTGGGGTAAATTGAACCTAATCTGTAGTTGCAACGCAATTCATTCCACATGCTGCAAATACAGGGCAGGCAGTATATCTGTATCCTTACAAGACAAACTAACAAGAACGCCTGACACATAGCCAGTTTTGATTAAGATACGCAGGGCAGGGAGGTATAACAGTTTAAAGTCTGTATCAGCCCACATAACATTCATTAGAATTGGCTATTTGACAATTTGAAGCAACAGCTGAGTGCATGTGTCATTATCATATAAAGTCTTGAGCTCTAGCATTCTATCATTAGCAACAGGAACCAAAATAATTTCACAGCATGCTCCTTTTCTGCTCCACAGGACTATTCCTCTTCAAAGGGTTTTGGATGTTTTTTTTGTATAAGTACAAAAAGCTAACTAATTATTAGACTTAGTGGAAAGTCTCACTGGGACATCTGCACTAAAAAAAAAAAAAATACACTCTGGAAATAACAATGCAATTCCACCATACTAACTAGAGAATCTGTTCCAGCTCTCTTTAAAAACTGTTTTTAAAAATCCATCCTTATTGTACACAATTTAATACAGGAATTAATAATTTTACTTTCAAAATAACAATAAATTACATTTACTGAAATCTGATGTGTGTGTGGTTGTTGGAGAAAAGCACAACTAAAACCACAAAGCCTTAAAAAGATCTAAACTTAATTCATATGGAGATTATTAACTTGGGGTAAAAAGGTGGCATTGGAACAGATGAATTATTAAAATAATAAAGTGATGCTGCTCTTGCAGTTTTTAGTGCCAGTACATCTCCACATACCATTTGCTCTGTTAGAGAGGTTAGAGTATAATTTCAGGCTCTAGTAATAAAACTCTGTCCCATTACATTTTAATAACACTAGCAGAAAAAGGCCACTTTGAAATAAAATTCATGAAAAACAAATGCAGAGAACAGAGAGAAATGTCACTGACTTAGCTGCAGAGCCAAACAGATATTCCTCTCCTGTTTGCTGGCGTCTCCCATTTGCATGGGAACACAACTGGTACAAACAGACATTGAAGTAAATTTAAAACAAAGGCCGTGACAAGTTTTATTCTGCTTATACCATCTTGCTTCAGTGGTGTACTGGAGCTGAATACAGCCCTGAGGGGTACTGGTAAGATGTGGAGAGAATAGTGAGCTACCACAGAAAATGCCTGTAGTCCTTGCAAGAGAAAGGAAAAAACCCAGAACGCCAAGTGGCATTCAGGAAACCTGGCTGTGGTTAACAAAATAGAAAAGCTTCCCACCTCCAAGCAATATTTTGGGCAGTGTCAGACAAGCAGTCTTTTCAGCTGACCAGACTATAAAGATGACTTCTACCTTCCTTTGCACCCTCCCTCTAAGTAAACCTTCCCAGGACACTCACAGTTCTGAAGTTGTAAGGTAGATGAGGACTTACTGTCTAAGGCTATTTACTGTGGTGGTATCTAAGGGCATGTTTACATGATTGCTCAGTGCTAGGCAGACAGACTGGAGCTGACTCAGACACCAGAACTGGCACAGCCTTATGATGCTGCTTGTCACGCTGATGAGAGCCTGCTGAAACGTCAGACTCCGGAGCACGAACAGACTAAACTGTTCCTGGTTCCAACAGTAGTTCACTCAGGACTAGGTTGGGTCTTTCTCTACACAGTACTACTAGATACATAAGACCTCCCCCTCACAAAAGCTTTTTTTTTCTTCCAAAAATTTTATCATTGATAATTATTGTTTCTTGGGAAACGAAGTATCACCCACAAAGCACAAGTTGCTTCAAGCTACTCTGACAGAATGAGAACTCTGTCCCCAGGCAGATTTCAGACACCCAGAAGCACCAGTAAGGAACAAGCTCTCACCTGCTGAGTAGTGCTAGTGACAATGCCTTGCTGCAGTCGGTACGCTTGCTCCTGCAGGTACTTTCTGGTCTCGTGATTACGAAGCAAGTAGTTTTCTATCTAAAAACCAAAGCCAGATTAGGAAACTGATTCGACTCACTGCATTGTAATTTGCCGCCGTATCCGAAATGGGGACTGACAGGAAAAACTGCCTAAGTATTTGTATGTTATCTGCAAACCTTATTCTGTGTGTCTCAATGCTCAGCAACCACATTGGTAAATACTCATTCGCTCACTTTCACTCATCGTTACTATGAAACATGACGACCATGCCCCACAGTAATGCAGGGTTTATCCAGTTTGCCCACACTGTAAGTGAAATGTGCTGCAGAGATACCGGAGCTCAGGGGGTTAGCTACTATGTCCATCTGGTGCTGGACCAGGGCCAGGAGCACTCTCAAGCTGTGGTGTGCTAAAGCTTACGGACCCTCCTGAGACATCAGTCAGTCAGTTCAGGTGTCCCTGCACCGGGCTTGACAGCTCAGTCTGTGCAGGCAGGCATTCCTACGTGCATGGAATTCACTGCGTTCACAGCGCCGTTCCCAAGACCATTACCTTTTTCTGGGGAGAACTCGTTCATGTTGTGTAAAGAAAGCCTGAACCACACATGTTAAAAGAAACCCAGGGTCAAACAGTTTTAACAACTTTTAAACGAATAAAAGAAAATGCACGTTGTACATAATGCCTAATTAACACAGAATTTAAACCCCCATCGCCAGTAGCATCACGATATTTTTTTCAGAGATGCATCTATCCTTCTAGATGTGAATCTATCTAAAATTATATTAAATGAGATGTAAGAAATATGTCCATCCCCCATGACTCAGATTTTAAAGCAGAATTTAGATAATTTTCATGCATCAAAGAAAAAGTCACTAATCACCAGCGCTCTTCCCTGTGAGAATCACTTTACTGAAAATTTCTTTACTAATAAGGATCACAGACGTTTGCTTTTTAATCAGTTATCAGTAAGAACTATTTATAAGCTTTTTATGACCTTAGCCTGACTGAAGAAAAACTACTCATTAAAGAGATTCGAACTTTATGCTTTCTGATTGAGCAGGAGGCTCATTTAGAACTCACAAGATTTACTATATTAAAACTCAGCTGGGAGTTTTATAACTCATGCAAGTGGAACAGCTACGGATACTGTCAACACCTCTTCAGCCAAAAGAACATGTTGGTGCAGTTGTTTATTTAGGGCAACAGTGTGTGAATTTTAGATGTACAATACAAAACACAGGCAGTAAATGTTTTTATCCTCCCCCAAATTAAAGAGCATCCTTTGTCTTGTACAGTGCTGACTGCACTATTTATGCCAAAATAAAAATCACGTACTAACAGTTCTACGCCCATGGAAATACAAACAAGCACGTATGTAACAAACATGCCAGTTTCTAACTCTCCCTTCCACAGTTATGCATACAGCAATACAAGGTCTAGCTTGCACGCACTTAGTTATGACTTTTCAATATTACACCATGGCATTCCACCACCTTTCACTGCAACCATTCTTTGGAATAAAAAGCCTTATATGCTCCTGCAGCACTTGATTACCACATATACGTCCATGGAAATCAAACAATCAATGAATCTAACCTAGAATTCTTACTCAGTCAAGCATGAAATCACACCCACTTAAAATTATTACTTTATTTTTAGTGGTTTTATTTCTGTATGTTGGTGGTATCTGTAATACCTTTTGCAGTGCCTCTTCTGTTTTCTCAGGATTTGTTTTGAGTGCCTGGGAAGCATCATTCATTGGTATAGGCATGAATCTCAAAGTATAATTCCTGAAGAAAAAGAAAATATTTTTAATAGTAAAAGTTACGTAATTACTGTATATCTTTATGAAGAATAAATTAGAAGGGAGAAATAAGATGCATCTAGCTTGTCCATGGAAGGTACTAAGAATGTATTTTTCACATTTATAACTGGAGGCATGCATGCTCCTTTTTGCTTCTAATTCTTCTTTGCCACTAGATAGAGGTGCAGATTTTGAAAAGAAAAAAATGCATTAAAGTGGCCAATGCCCAGTGGCTGTCAATTAAAGGCCTATCTGTCCTCTGTACCTTTGTGCACAAGGTTGGATTACTTTTTCCTATATCAAAACAGAACAGATACCATCAGTGCCTGCTGGCAATTCTCTCACATCAAAGTCTAAATGGAAATACTCCATAACAGATAGATAGCGACTAAAAGACTGAGTTTTGAAAATTTACTATTTAATAACTTCTTGTGTTTACAACAATTTGAGACACTTGCTGAATTTTTAATAAAAGCTGACAAGACAAGCGTAGCATCTCCACATTGCTTTATGCAAACAATTGCTCCCTGCATTTTACTCATTTGTTTACAAAATACTTCTGTAGCTTTGTCCATCTGCTGCAATATGAGGATAAAGATAGGGTTTTGGTCTTGAGTCAAAATTGTATTTAAACTGTGAGAACATAAATTGGCTAGCATGACACAGTTAAGCCTAAAATGCTACATGCAGCGGGATGTCCACACATCTTCAAATTTGAATAAATGAAAACAAAAAGAGCAGGAAGTTCTTAAAACCTGGAAAGGAAATTATTCTTCCTGCTTTCAATTAGCCTTAATTTCCTGTGTACGTTGCTTCCTCCTCCTTCAGTATTCTGCAAATGTCCCACTATCTGTCTGTCCCTGTTCCATCCAGAGCAACATAAATACAGTTGGAATCCTCTATTTCTGAGCAGTTAGAAGTTGACAATTTCAATTCAGTCAACTCCATTGACTTCAGTGGACCCATCCCTCACTAAACGCACCAACTCCCACAGCAGACACCTTAGCTACTGTGAAACTCCAAGGTTCTTTCTCTTCCTCTCCCACCAGTTGCTTGGCCACATGAAACGCCGCTCTCTGAAGTACAGCAGTCATTTGAACTGCCAAACACACTGATTCCTCATTGATACTACCCAACATTTTACCTTAAATGATAACAGAAGTCTTTCATGTTTCTTCCCCTATGTAAACATGGCAACGTATAGCTGTTGGTGGCAGGCGGTTACTCACGTGGAGTCAGCAAGGTCCCTGTCCTTCCACAGTGTCCAACTGCCTACTGTATCACTGCCAGAAAATTAACTTTTCTTTCTAGTTCTCTTGTCCTTCAAAACAACTGCACAAACTACACAGACTCTGTTTTGTGTCCTCACATAATACTGAACAGCGAATATCTGGCTATTCACCAGCATGGGGAAAATTTTAAAATGGCAAAGATACCGAGCTCAAAGACAGTTCATAATTACAAATCTTGCTGGTGGCCTGACTACTACCTGGCAAGTGGGGTATTTATTCAGTTAAACAGAAACAAAGGTAGATTTCCAAGGAACCCTACAGCTGTTTGACATTTAATACCTCCCATTCCTTGAAATCTATAATTGTCAGCTCTCACGCTAGTAATTATATGCTAAATTCAATTTAGTCAAAGGCTTAGTGCACTCTCCCTCCCACACACAGACGAACGGGGGTCGGAAACGCAGGGCAAGGAGATATCACGGACACAAAGTCACAGAGGCAGCAGACCACTACCCTAAGGAAAGCTCTGTACTTCCAGACAGCCGGCATTGTATCAGAATGCTACTTTATATTTCATCTAAGAATTAACCAGCTCTTAGGGGGCAAAAAAAATCAAGAATTTAAAGCTTGCTTTTCAACTTTGATCATCTGAGGAATATTTATCTTCACACTTCATTTTAGTCCATTTCCTTTGAAGCCTAAAATATTCCTCCATTCTTCTTTTTATTAACACTCCACTTGTCTCTTGTAACAGAGTACATTTCTCTACCAACTCAATAATCCAGTAATTTCATAACACATTAATACTCTCAGCAAAATACCTATATTTAAAGGATGCTAAATTTCCGAGAGGTGCTCAGAGACTGGAAAGGTTGTCCCAAAAACCTCCTGTCTGTCCCACTACCTACGGCATGTGTGACAACAGTCTTACATGTCATCCCGTTCTTTCCCTTGTAGTCACTTTGGCTCCGTCCATGACACACACTCTCTGCTGCAGAGTGATGATTTTATGGCTTATCTTGCTTAAGAACAGGAATAAGATCACGTGTTCTGCAGTCTTGGGCACGCAAATATCATGTCACTCCTAAGGGAAGAATTCATAGCCCTCTAACAATCCCAATATTTCCTATCGATTTTTGAACTTGAGTTATTTCTTCAGTCAGTCCATACAGAGAAAATGTCTTTTAGAAATTAATATGGGGCAATACTGTACAGTTCTATGACAGAGTGGGCTCTAGGCTGCAAAGTACACAAGGACATGCTTATTTTCGTATTAAAATTACAGAGATACAAGTCACTGTTTAATGACCTGGCTGAACAGGCGTTCTCAAACGCTCTCCCAAACTGACATCTGCACTGGACTCTACAGAAGATTCACTCAGCATCTCGCTTCAGCTGGCTGTAACACTCTTGGGGCAACTCTGCCAACAGCCATGCTCCTGGAATTCCCTTGTAAGAACAACATTTTCACACAACTATAAATAGATGAATAAAAGGTGGGAGGAGGGGGAAAAACCCAATCTTATTACTTCAGCCTGTTTTAAAGGCTGTTACAATCCCTCCCAATTCTCCTCAGCCTCCTCACCAGAGCACAAAAGCCTAGCTTCCTTCTTTTTTGTGGTTTACTACGTGACTATTTTTCTTCAGAATAAAATCAAAACAACACACACAACACATGCACCCCCCAAGCATCTTCAGTATATGTCATTCCATTTTGAGCCACAATTCTTTACTACAGAATATTAATGATTTAATGTATCTTTAGGAAACATATGGTGCAGGATGTTCTCAATATGTCTTCGAGATGGATCATTCAAAGGCCACATGTTTTCAGCCAATATTGACAGTCCATCTCTTGCAAGTTTAAACCTTTGTTGCTTGTGGCTTTGTTTGTGATATTATCAATGGTTTTAACAACTTTAAAATCTTAGAGGAGACATAAAATGATCTCAGCTTCCAAGCTAAATGAGATGTCGCCTCAACAAAGTGTAATGTCACACAATTATCTGTAGCATTTCTTTTTTTCTGCTTAGACAATTTGCTTTTGCCTTAGGATTTCCCCCTCCTTTCTATTTACTTATCCAAGCATTTCGGACAAGAAAAGTGAAGTTGATGTTAACCAGAAAATAAGCAATTTTGTTTTCTACCAGACTTTCCCATAAATGCCGATGCTGTTGCTCTCTAAAAGAGAAATGTCTGCTAGTTGACAAATAACCTTTGCAAATTATTATTCACTAGTATCAATGGAATCACTCCAAGATGATTTGCTTAATTATACATCATTTATATAATTTCCCCCATCAGTGCAACTGAATTAATTTTGAAACCAAGCATATAAACTACAACAGTTTCATAAAACAAGTAACATTTTAAGCTCTAGCCTCATGACCCCTCCAAGGGTTAAGATGCTCCCCTTAGTAGTTGTACAGTTTTGCAAGACATCTTGTCTAGAAACTAGTAATTGTATGTTACCTTCAACTTCTAAAGAGAGCCTTTGTTCCTGTCTGAAGGATTTAATGACGTGAAACAACTGCAACTGCTGCTTAATTTAAATCTGTAATTTTTCCCTCTTAAGAAAAGTAATAACATATAAAGAAATATGATGGAGATGGAGAGAGATGAAAGTCATTTAGCGTCTATCACTGATAACGGCTGCAACTGTGAGTAAGCTCAGGGAAGCAAAATGACCCAGACCACAGCGATTACGATGAACAACTGCAGTTCCTGAGATCATCACTATTAGTTTCAACTCACTGGGGGAAAGAAAAAAAAAGTCAGACCACAAAGGCATACTTCAGTAATTTTCTGTTATTATACACAGCTTCATTCAGTGACTAGAAGAGAACTTCTGCCTGCTATCAACACAAGAGAATAAAGAAAAGGGAAAATATTCTCAAAATCAGAATTTTAATGCTAACAGCAGAACTCAATGGCCTTAACGCTGCTAGCAGAATATGGATGAAAGAGCCATAGAGCCTTTTCTCATCCTTTTGAAGGATGTGAAGTCATAAATTTTCCTTTAGATTAAGCACCCTGATGCTTAACATTGAGAGCACTCAGCATCTTCAGACCATATTGACTGTGGTGAGAACTGCAGCTGTTCAGATCATTCAGGATCTAAGTCTCTGGCCTCTTCATCAGTCATTCAGCTGCTTGAGAACTTACTTTTCCAGTGCCACAGCTATGTCCTGGAAGCCCTGCGCAGTGATGTTATTCTTGTCCCATATTACAGTTCTGAGAGGTGAGGAGGAGAGTGAAGAAAAAAAAAAGTTAAACAAGAACCATGAATAAATCCATACTGAAACTTTGCATATTTCAATATCACAGTTCTGTATGTTCAAAATTGTATAGTGGAAGGCAACATTTTAAAAACCTGTCTTTAGTCCTATGCTACAACCTTGAAATGACAGAATTTAGAGACAAAGACACCACAAATTCAGTTTACCTTCCTTTAAAGGGGATTCTGTACTATATTTTCTATAATATAAGACAAAAACGTAACTTTTCTAAAATACAGTTAAGAAAGATTTGGAGATAAAATTCTGGCTTTTTCCAGGAATAGCATCAAAAATAAAGTTCAAATGTCTTCTTTGCAAGCCCATGCTGAAAAACAAGAGAATTGCAGTAAGTGATGAATCTCTGTTCTATATCAGCTATATGGCTACAGTTACAGAAAAAAGTATTTAAAAAATTCATGCTGATTGGTGTTCAAAATTTGCAGGCTATTGTATATTCAATCCTGTACTAGCTCATCACACAGTTCCTGCGAATCCGCATGCAATATGACTAGCTGCCAGTATAAGTCATTAGGTTAGGTGTATAAATTGTGCTCTTTTGAATACACAACAGTGATAAGAGTGATCAAGCCCTCTCCCTCCTCCCCCATTTTAGACCACTCAAGCAGACTGACTGGCAATTTGTGAACACATGTTCAAAGATCTCATTAGTAGTCAGAAGAGACAGTCAAGCGGATAAATCTTGCTTGTGCTAGAGCACTGGTTGTAGCTGCTCTTAAAAGAAAAGACACAAAACCAAACAAGGATTCCTGGTGTTTAAAAAAGAAGACAAAAAAAAAAAAAAAAAAAAAAATGGGAGGGTTTCCAAGGGTTTTAACCCCCCTTCGTTGTTCCAACATAACACTTTGGGTTTTAGGGGGAAAATGGGGGG
>Ga0181612_140579_pt1 | contig 10823 bp, 8 predicted proteins | sample HoacroProtozoa21_FD_119630 | JGI IMG/M metagenome (GOLD analysis project Ga0181612, IMG submission 119630) | Hoatzin crop microbial communities from Cojedes, Venezuel. Combined Assembly of Gp0051906, Gp0051904, Gp0051908 | reverse complement strand
TTTTTAAACTTATTACAATAAAAAAGAAGGCATTTCGCCTTCTTTTTTTGGAAACTACTACTTGGTTCTCACCTTTTCAATAACAACTCATCAACGGTTTCCGGTGCGCGCTTATCTTCGGTCCATTTCACAACAAACCATTCTTCACGGAATGCACGTTCCTTATACCGCGCGAAAACCAATTCTCCGTCTAAAAGAGGTAACTCCTTTTTCTCACAGAATTCCTTGTATCTTTCAATATATTCCTTGCCCAGTCGACCAATGATTACAGTCGAACTGTTATCAAGTTCGTGGGACACATATCCCGTCAGAATTGTTATTTCCTCTGGCGAGATGTCTTTCTCCTCTAAGAGATAATATTTTTCGATATTTCCCCATATCATCTCTTCAATTTGCTGTGCCGCTCTTTTTTTGGTTTCCTCTAAGTTTTTCTGCCTCCGAAAGTTACTAGAATTACTGCTGTTGTTGGTGTTACTGTTGGGATTAGGGCTGTGATTTGCTGTCATATAATTTCCTCCTATGTAATCACGTCCTTTATTATACCACATTTCCAAAATTATGCAAGTCTTTTTCCAAATTTATACAATTATTTTTCCCCCTAGATCTTAAATCTTAACCTTTACTTAATTTTTTAATCTGATCTCGTATTGCAGCAGCTTTTTCGAATTCTAGGTTCTGTGCATATTTTATCATTTCATCAGTCAATCTATTTACAACTTCTTCTATTGTTTCGTCTCCATCTATTTTGTATGATGCATCATTTTCCGCAGCCATTGAATATGTAGCTTTGATGGCTTCTCGAATTTCTTTTTTAATAGTTTTAGGTTTTATTCCGTGCTCTTCATTATACTTTTCTTGAATGCCACGTCTTCGGTTGGTTTCGGTTATTGCTTTTTCCATTGATTCAGTCAATTCATCTGCATACATTATAACTTTACCCTCAGTATTTCTCGCTGCTCTTCCAATTGTTTGAATTAGCGAGCGCTCTGAACGTAAAAAGCCTTCCTTGTCTGCATCTAAAATTGCAACCAGCGAAACTTCTGGAATATCAAGTCCTTCACGCAACAGGTTAATTCCAACTAATACATCAAATTTACCTAAACGTAAGTCGCGAATTATTTCCATTCGCTCAAGTGCTTTTATATCCGAATGCATATAGTTTACTTTTAAGTCTAGGCTTTTTAAATATTGTGTCAAATCCTCAGCCATTTTTTTCGTTAGTGTTGTTACTAAAACCCTCTCTCCTTTATCTATACGTTCATGAATTTCTGCAATCAAATCATCTACTTGATTTTCTACAGGTTTTACTTCTATTTTAGGGTCTAACAATCCAGTTGGCCTAATAATTTGCTCTGCTACTCTACCCTCAGACTGTTGTATTTCATAGTCTGCTGGTGTTGCACTGAAAAATATACATTGATTTATTTTCTTTTCAAATTCCTCAAACTTCAGTGGACGGTTATCAAATGCCGATGGCAATCTAAAACCATACTTTATTAACATATCCTTTCGTTGATGGTCTCCATTGTACATTGCTTTAACTTGCGGAATTGTTGCATGCGATTCATCTATCAACAACAAATAATCTTTTGGAAAATAGTCAAACAATGTGTATGGTGGCTGGCCCTCTTTTCTTCCATCTATGTGACGCGAATAATTTTCAATGCCTTGGCAATAGCCCGTTTCTTTAATCATCTCCAAATCAAAATTCGTTCTTTCTTCGATGCGTTGCGCTTCAATTAACTTATTGTTGTCCTTAAAATATTTTATACGTTCTTCTAATTCTTTCTCGATCGACGCCATCGCTCTTTCCATCTTTTCAGGAGTGCTTATGTATTGTGTATTAGGAATGACAATATATCGCTTCACATCAGAAATTTTCTTTCCTGTCAGCGGGTTAATTTCTTCAATCTTTTCAATTTCATCGCTCCAAAAATATACTTTTAGCGCAGTCTCGCCAGAATCTGATGGAAAAATTTCTACCACATCGCCTTTAGCTCTAAAAGTTCCTCTTTTGAAATCAATCTCATTGCGTGTGTACTGCATTTCTATTAAGGTTCTGAGCATTTCGTTGCGCTCGACATTTTGACCTACTTCTAAATTCAAAATTTTGTTGATGAAATCTTCCGGATTTCCAGAACCGTACAAACACGAAACCGACGCAATTACAATAGTATTTCGATGACTAACTAAATTGGCGGTTGCTTCCATTCTCAACTTATCAATTTCATCATTAATTGAAGCATCCTTTTCAATATATGTGTCCGATTGAGGCACGTATGCTTCCGGCTGATAATAATCGTAGAAACTTACGTAATACGAAACAAAATCGTCCGGAAAAAATTCCTTGAACTCGCTATAAAGTTGCCCTGCCAAAGTTTTATTGTGTGCCAAAATTAATGTAGGTTTCTGCACTTGTTTAATAATGTTAGCCATTGTAAATGTTTTTCCAGAACCCGCAACTCCAAGTAGCGTTTGGAATTTTTTGTTTTGCTCTAATCCATTAACTAAATATTCAATTGCTTTCGGCTGATCGCCAGTTGGCTCAAAAGGAGCCTTCAAATCAAACATGTTTTCTTCTTTTTTTCTAGCGTTATTTGCTTTCTTCTACTTTGCTTTCTGTTTTAGGTTCTGCTTTTACTTCAACTTTAGCAGCTGGTTTGCTTTCGGCTTTCTTACTTCCACCACCTAATTTCTCATTGATTTCAGTTGTGTTTCTGCAAATAACAAGAGCTAAAAGCATTAACTCATAGGTTAATCTTGCTACTATGTTTCCGATAACTAATGTAGCTAAAAATGCTACAAAGCTTGATGAAATTAGTGCAAATGAACCTAATGTAATAAATATTGCTAGTATTAAATATAATATTTTTAATACGTGCTCAATGCACATTTTTTTGAATGTTAGAAAATCATACATCCATCCTAAGAATTTTGTATATTTTCCATCATTACTTTTATTAAGGAATGTAAAATATAAAACTATTCCTCCAATAACTGCTACTACTGCAGAAATTATAATCCATACAGCATTTCCTGTGCTTAATGCAGATGCTGAACGGCTTCCATAAGAACTATACATATATCAGTTCCCCCTTTCAAATTATGCAACAAAGATATCACAAATTCAGCTTATTTTCAATATTTAGCGGTATATTTTTGTTTAATCAATTTCACTTTTTTCTAATAATTAGTTGCATCAAAACAAAAGAATATTATCCAATTAACATCATTAATCCAATTTCAAAAAAATATAATTTCATTTAAATAACTCAATCGCAATATAATACAATTTTATCTAATCAATACCTTTTAACTCTGTTTCGAAAAATATAATTTCATTTAAACAACTCAATCACAATATAACACAATTTTATTTTGGTTTAATGTTTGCGGAACATCAATTACTCTTTGATTTGATGAGCCTCTCCATTTTAATGTTGGATCATGCAATGCATCCTTGTACTGCCCATCAACTAATACGTCCAAGTATTTAAACACTTCTTTATTAACTATATTTTCATATGTGAATCCGGTCCAACTCCATACAGTTTTATTTGGATACACTTCCTTAAATTTTTTAGCTAACTTAATTGTTCCATCAATATTTTTAGGGTGCATCGGTTCACCACCAAGCATTGATAATCCTTTAATATAATCGCGCCCAGCTAGCTTTATGATTTCATCAATTGTTTCCTCTGTAAAATCATCTCCGCCTTTGAAGTCCCATGTTTCAGGATTAAAGCAATTCTCACAATGAAAATCACACCCTTGAAAAAAGATTGAAATTCGGACTCCGGGTCCATTTGAGATGTCCATCTTCCTTATTTTATTATATTTCACACCTACTCGCACACCTTTCTTGCTATATGCTTCTTTATTTAATCGCTTTTTCAATTCTTATAATTTATTTTATTTGCTTGCACGCATCACATATTTCGTTTTCATCACACTCGTAACGGTTCTTGCGTCTGACTTTGGTTGCAGCTATGCGCGCGTGCATTCTCATTTAATTTTCTTACACCTTTTTACTTACAGTTACTTTAGCTTTTTTAGTGTTTTTACTGTCGCAGTTGCAAGTTTCGGCATCCTTCTTTTCATTATCACAGCTACAGTTATCATCTTTAGCTTTTTTACCGGAACAGTTGCAAGTTTCGGCATCCTTATTATCAATGTGCAGTACTCTTTCTTTAATTTCTTGCGTACGTCCTTTATTCCAAAAGTTTGCGCCAATATATCCGCAGGTACGTCTAGCAACGTTTAAGGTTCTGTGGTCCCTGTTACCGCAGTTAGGACAATACCACTCAAGATTTTCATCGATCAAAATTTCACCATCAAAACCGCATTGTTGGCAATAATCCGACTTTGTATTTAACTCAGCATACATAATGTTGTCATAAATAAACTTAATCAATTGTTCTACAACATCTAAGTTATTTTGCAAGTTTGGAGTTTCAACATATGAAATAGCTCCACCTGGACTTAATCTTTGGAATTTTGATTCAATTGCTAATTTTTCAAAAGCATCAATTTCTTCATATACCGGAATGTGATAAGAATTAGTTATATAATCTCTATCGCATACGTCCTTAACTTTTCCGAAACGTTTTTGCAAGCATTTTGCAAATTTATAAGTCGTCGATTCGATTGGTGTTCCATACACTGAATAGTCGATGTCTTCAGCTTTCTTCCATTCATTGCATTTATCATTCATATGTTGCATAACTTTCAATCCGAACTCTTCACCCTCTGCTCCGTCTGTATGACTTTTTCCAGTCATAAATTTTACACACTCGTATAATCCGGCATAGCCAAGTGAAATTGTTGAATATCCACCAACCAACAAATCGTGAATTGATGCGCCCTTAGGCAATCTAGCTAGTGCTCCGTATTGCCATAGTATTGGAGCACAATCAGAAGTAGCTTTATCTAATCTTTCGTGTCTTATTTGCAATGCTCTATGGCACAATTCTAATCTTTCGTCAAAAATTTTCCAGAACGCTTCCTCATCTCCTTTTGACGATAATGCAACGTCAGGTAAATTGATGGTTACAACGCCTTGGTTGAAACGTCCATAATATTTAGGTTTTCCTTCAACATAATTTAAAGCATGTGCAACGTTGCCTCTACTAATTCCTCTATCAGGTGTCAAGAATGAACGGCAGCCCATGCATGGGTAGCAGTCACCCTCTCCCAATTCATTTTTCTTTAGCTCTTTCATTACTTTTTCCGAAATGTAGTCAGGTACCATTCGCTTTGCTGTACATTTTGCAGCCAATTGTGTCAAGTACCAATACTTGCTATCTTCATGTATATTATCTTCTTCAAGGACATAAAGTAATTTAGGAAATGCAGGTGTTATCCATACACCTTTTTCATTTTTCATTCCTTGAATTCTTTGTTTCAAAACCTCCTCAATAACCATTGCAAGTTCTTCTTTGTATTCGTCAGTTTCACCTAAGTACAAGCATACACTTAAAAATGGTGCTTGGCCATTAGTTGTTGTCATTGAATTTATTTGGTATTGAAATGTTTGAACTCCATCTTCAATTTCTTTTTTCAAATCCTGCTTAGCATATTTTTCTACATCTGCTTTTTTGAATCCGCGCTCTTCATATTTCTTTACATACTTATTATAACTGTCGCGAACAAATGGTGCTAAGTGTGTCATTGTTATTGTTGCTCCACCATATTGACTTGAAGTTACAGCAGTAATCAATTGTGTCGCAATAGTCATAGCAGTTAGGAATCTGTGAGGTTTTTCAATCATAACACCGTTCATATTTGTTCCATTTTGAAGCATATCATCAAGATTAATTAAGTCGCAGTTATGCAAAACATTTTGCGCGAAATAATCTGCATCGTGGAAATGAATCAATCCCTCATCATGAGCTTTTACGATGTCTTCAGGCAACAAAAATCTTCTAGTAATATCTGTACTAGTAATTCCTGCAAGATAATCTCTTTGCGTTGTAACAACTCTTGAATTCTTATTAGAATTTTCAGTATTCCAATAATCGCTATTTCCATCAATCAATTCTTTAATAGATTGATCAGTAGTGTTAGCTTTTCTTACCAACGCTCTATTATATCTATAAGTTATGTACGAACGAGCAAGTTCATATAAACCATATTCCATCAATTTGTTTTCGATATTGTCTTGAATATCTTCAACAAGCATTCTTTTCTTATTCATGCTTTCAATATGTTCAACAATTTCATCGATTTGTTCTTTTGTTGCTCTCTCTTTTCTTTGAACAGTTGCATTAGCCTTTTGAATGGCTGTTCTAATCTTATTAGCATCGTATTCTACAATTGTTCCATCTCTTTTAACTACTTTCATCCTTAATAAACCTCCAGCATTTTCGCATATGTTATTGAAAATTTAACAAAACCTCATATATTTGACTCTTCTGCAATTTTGCTTTAGCACTTTCCGTTTAATCCTTAATATATATTTTCTCTTTGATATTTTGTATAGAAAACGTTATTTTTTAAAAAATGATTTTTCAAATTTGGCATTTTTTTGTTTAAATTTTCAAAAATATAATAGGCTTAAAATTTAATAATGTCAAACGCAACAAAATTATGTGTACCATAGAAAGAAGCGCCCGTTTTACAGGCGCTTCGTCGCTTTTTTATTTTTAATTTTCGATATGCATTTTTTGCCATTTTTCCCTCTGTCGTGTGCCAATTCTATTTTTCAAAACCTAACACCGAACGGAATATTATTTTTTCAATACAAAAATATTTTTGTTTTATTTTTGTTTGCATTTTTTTACTTTATTTTTTAATATATATGATTAAACTTTTATCACATCTTATTCATTTTAAATTGTCATTTCTTATATAGCTTCATCTTTTAGCATTTTATTGATGGCAACCAAAACGCCTAGTTTTCCATATTCATAAGTTAATCCACCTTGCATATATGCTGTATAAGGTTCTGTCAGTGGTCCATCACAACTCAATTCAATTGTACTGCCTGGAGTAAATGTTCCTCCTGCCATGATTTCTTCATGAGGATATCCTGGTGTTACTTCCGGCACCGGTACAACATATGATTCAATTGGCGACCCCTCTTGCACTCCTTGGCAAAATTTAATTAGGTTCTCAGAACTTTTTAATTCGATTGTCTGCACAATATCCGAACGTACCTCATCATATTTTGGATCAACTTCATACCCTAATCTTTCAAGTATTCGACTAGCAAATACCATTGATTTCAATGTTGCATTAACTGCTTTTGGTGCCATAAATAGGCCCTTATAATATGAAAGTAATACGTTAAAATTTGCTCCCAAATCCTTACCAACTGTTGGCGCGGTCAAACATTCAGCTATTTGTTCAACATATTTTTTCTTGCCTACAACATATCCACCAGAGGTAGCAATTCCTGCTCCTAAGTTTTTCATCAACGAACTAATTGCAATATCAGCACCTACTTCTGTTGGTTCTTTAAGTTCAGTAAATTCACCATAACAATTGTCAACCATGACAATACAATTTGGATCAGCTTGCTTTACAACTTGTATTGCCTTTTCAATTTTATCAATTGTTAATGCTTTGCGATGAGAATATCCGCGCGAACGTTGAATCTCAACTAGTTTGACATTCTTCTCTGCTACTCTTTTTGCAATCGATTCATAATCAAAATCATTATCAATCAATTCAATCTCTTCGTATTTTATTCCATGCTTAATTAGTGAATTTTGGCTATCTCCAGTCAATCCAATGATGGACTTCAATGTATCGTACGGTTCTCCCGAAATGCTTACCATCGTATCACCATATTTAAGCAAACCAAATAGAGCCAATTTCAACGCATGCGTTCCGCTCATAATATGCGGTCTAACCAATGCATCTTCTGCGCCAAAAATACTTGCATACATTTTCTCAAGTTTGTCGCGGCCCGGGTCAGCATAGCCATATCCCGTAACCTCGTTAAAATCCTGCGTTGAAACTGCGTACTCCTGAAATGTTTCCAAAACTTTCTTCGAAATTTCCATACAATTTTTATCAAGCTTATCAAAAATTGGTTTTATTTCTTGCTCAACTTCATCAGCCAATCTCAAAACCTTTTCATCAATTTCTATCATTATTTTAATTCTATGATATATTTAAAATATATTTAATAAATTAAAATATCATATTCCCCTTTCTTTTTTATAATTCGACTTTTTAATTATAAATTGTTATCTTTTTTAGCTTGCTCAACATATTCCTTTAGCTTTGAGCCATCTGCAACAACATATCCCTGCATGCCGTTACGCTTAGCTGCAGCAATATTATCAGGGTTGTCATCGAAGAATATCATGTTGGAAGATTTTGCATGAATACGTTTGATAACAGCTTGATAAATATCGTCATTAGGTTTTAACATATGCATCTCATATGATAAAAATTGTTTATCAAAGATACTGCAATCTAGCAAACGAGCCAACTCCTTATAACTAATTTCAATCAAATTTGACAACAAATAAACTTTGTGGCCTTCATTTTTCAAACTTTTTAAAATATTTTCAGTATCAGGAAATAATATATCAATGTCCTTGCCGATTTTCATATAATCTTCTTCATACTGCTCAACTGTGATATTCGGGTTGCGATAAAAGCGCTTGGTATCTTGAATAAACTCTTCCATCGTTATGTTTCCCATCATCAATTCACTTTCACAAGCATGCACATAATTTACTATCGCTTCATCTTTATAATTTATTCCAATTTCGTATTTTTCAATTTCTTCGTAGGAAACAGCTTTTTTCAAAACCCCACCCATATCAAAAATAAAATGCATAGTTACACCTCGCTTCTCTTTTGAAAAGACAACAAGCAATTTCATTTGCTCGTCGTCTTTTATTGTCTTTCAATTTGTCAATCGATTAAATATTGAGAATGCCTCAATTAGTTTTAATTTATAATATTATACTTTTTTATTTATTTAATTCTGCTCAACTAGTTTTAATTTATAATATTATACTTTTTTATTTATTTAATTCTGCTCAACATTTAATTGTAATATTTTATAATGTATTACTTGTATCAGTAGTTGATGATTGTTGTGCATTTGCTCCACTAGAATTTGCACTTCCATTTGATTCATCTGGTTTTGCTGGTGGAGTTGTTGAACCATTTGAGTTCGAAGTTGTGCCTCCAGAATTTGACGTAGCACTTTCTGCGTTTGATGAATTATCTGTTGAACTTTCATTTGAATTACTATTCATATTTCCTGGCATGTCTGGTGGAGTGCCCATATTTCCTCCAGGACCTCCATTTGAATTTCCATTCATCTCGCCGGGTTGTCCCATTTGCATTTGTCCATTTTCTTCTGAAGTCGTGTTTGTTGCACTTACATTTTTATATATTAAAAATCCTCCAGTTGCTAATATAGCTCCTACTAATAATCCTATTATAAAAATTAATATTTTTTCTTTCATATTTTTTATTACCTAATATTTAATTTTCTTTTAACTTCAAATCAAATTCTATGCTCGACTTTAACTTAACTTTGCTCTCCATTTTAAATTTGATTTCGTATCTAAATTAAATATTATTTTTCCTTTCTTGTTTAATTTTATTTTTATCTCTTTCGAGATTGATTTCATTTTAAATTAAACATCTTAAAAAATCCTTAAAATTTTATGAGAAAAAATATTTCGTACTTTAATTATTTTTTTATCTCAAACTTTTGTCATAGAACTTCTATTTTAATCGTTTTCTTGATTAATTTTATTATGATTATTTCACATCTTGATTGAATGCTTTTTTGCCTAAATATTTTGAGACATCACCTAAATCATTTTCAATATTTAACAATCTATTATACTTAGCTACTCTGTCGGTTCTGCAAGGTGCACCAGTTTTTATTTGTCCAGCATTTGTTGCAACTGCGATGTCAGCTAATGTTGTATCTTCTGTTTCTCCTGAACGATGTGAAACAACACTTGTATAACCATTTTTCTTAGCCAATTCAATGCAATCTAAAGTTTCAGTTATTGTTCCAATTTGATTTAATTTGATAAGTACACTGTTTGCGGTTTTGTTATCCAAACCTTTTTGCAATCTTTCAATGTTAGTAACGAATAAATCATCTCCAACTAATTGTACTTTATCACCAATTCTATCAGTAAGTTTTTTCCAACTTTCCCAATCCTCTTCAGCTAGTCCATCTTCTACACTAACCAAAGGATATTTTTCAGTTAAAGAAACTATCCAATCAATCATCTCATCAGGATTTTTGGTTTCACCTGTTTTCCAGAAATAATAATTTCCGTCCTGTCCAACTTTTTTTGCTTCTTCATACATCTCTGTTGCAGCTATGTCAGTTGCTAATACAAAATCTTCATAAGGTTTATATCCTGCTTTTTCAATTGCCTCTACTAATAATTGTAATGCTTCTTCATCGTTTTCAAGATTAGGTGCGAATCCTCCTTCGTCTCCAACACCAGTTGATAATCCTTTTTCTTTTAAGATTTTCTTTAATATGTGATAAACTTCGGCACACCAGCGTAATCCTTCTCTGAAATTTGGCGCTCCCACTGGCATTATCATAAATTCTTGTGAAGAAATATTGCTATCTGCATGCTTACCACCATTCATTACATTCATCATTGGTACAGGTAATGTCTTTGCATTCACTCCACCAATATATTGATATAATTCTAATCCTAATGATTGTGCTGCAGCTTTTGCAACTGCTATTGAAACACCTAGAGTCGCATTTGCTCCAAGTTTACCTTTATTAGGTGTCCCGTCTAAATCTATTAATAACTTGTCTATCTTACTTTGTTCATAAACATTATGTCCAACTAATGCTGGCTTTA
>Ga0181612_173348_pt1 | contig 10824 bp, 5 predicted proteins | sample HoacroProtozoa21_FD_119630 | JGI IMG/M metagenome (GOLD analysis project Ga0181612, IMG submission 119630) | Hoatzin crop microbial communities from Cojedes, Venezuel. Combined Assembly of Gp0051906, Gp0051904, Gp0051908 | reverse complement strand
GAGGATGGGGCCAGACTCTTTCCAGTGGTGCCCAGCGACAGGACAAGGGGCAACGGGCACAAACTGGAGCAGAGGAAGCTCCAGCTGAACACGAGGAAAAACTTCTTCCCTCTGAGGGTGACGGAGCCCTGGCCCAGGCTGCCCAGGGAGGTTGTGGAGTCTCCTTCTCTGGAGATATTCAAACCCTGCCTGGCCACGGTCGTGTGCAGCCTGCTCTGGGTGACCCTGTTGTGGTAGGGGGTTGGGCTGAGTGATCTCCAGAGGGCCCTGCCAGCCCCTGCCAGGCTGGGGATCTGGGATTCTGTAATGGTCTCTGGAACTTCTGCCTTCCCAGTGCCGACTGTGAGCCTGCCCACTGCCTGATACGGAATGGGTTTGTCCTACAAACTGGGCTGAAATGATCCGAACAGAGTAAAAACCTTTTGTCTGTAGCTCCAAGCAAAAGGGAGGTGACCGCTCATTTCTCTTCTCCTGATGCTGATGTGAAGACGGCATGTGCTGTTCATAGCTGGTGACTGATACGAAATCTCTGGTGGGGCTCTTCACTTGAGGTGACGTTTTTATTATAACGCAAGGTAAGCAAATAATGTTAAAGGGGTGGTTTTGAGTTTAGAGTGCTTGAAGTTGTCTTAGCAAAATTTATTAAAGCAAAATGCTTGGGGAGGGAGGAAGCGAGGGAGTGGATTTCAGCCCAGCCTTTTAAAGAGGGTTGAGCAAAGCTCTTCCTTCCCAAGCACTGTGAGTGATCCTGAGCTCTTTCGGACCACTGGCTTTGGCTGTTTGGAAAATATTGGGTCTTCCTAAGCTAGGCTATATGCTCATCAGATGGCTATGTGGACAGTCAGCTGGTAAGAGGCAAGACCCAAAATTTTTAGTGATGGCCTATGTCCACGTACCATTTCTGTTCTTTTTCCTACTTTGGCGTTTGTGTTTGTAGAACGATTTGAGGGCAGATGAAATGCCACAGTGCACATGACTGAAATGTGTGAAAACTTAATCAACAGGATAATTACACAGCAGAAATGAGATTTTGTCTCAGTGAAAATCTGGCAGGAAGCTTGGGCCCTATGGAGGATGAGTCCAAATATTTAGTCAGAGGAATACCCATTAGTCACAAAGAGAATGTGTCTGCTGGAAAGAGTTAATCAGGTTCCTAACTTCAAAGAACAGAATATGCCTTAAGAAAACCCTTCTCCAGGCTTCTAAGACATGCTATAAATAAATGTGCGATTTTCTCCCAGCTACCTGGGTAAATCTGCATAGGTCAATTAACTTCTCTTGATTTATGCCAGTTACCCAACAGAGGATCTGGACAGAACCTAATAGCATCTGTACGTCTAATAGCCCAGCACGGTGTGCGAAAATTGGGCATTATTCTGCACCAGCCACCCCTTTGCAGGATGAACAGCAGCAGGATTTGTGATTTATTAAATGAATTCCTTTTCTATGGAGTTGAATCTACACTGCTTCCCATGAATATCTACACTGGCAGGCCATGTGTTTCTTCTAAGTACCATACATCTTCTGTGAAAAATATTACAATAATCAGACAGTCAATGTAATTTTCTTGATATCTGGTTAGAGACGCATTGCCTAATCATTTTACTCTTATCAATAAGAATTTGTATCTTGCTAGAAATTGATCATCTTGCTTTTTTCTTCCTAGCTTCTTAAATTATTTCAATTTTTGTCTGTTGGACAAATTTAAATCCTAGGAATTAATTTAAAAATAAATAAGTTTAGATACTAGTTGCAGTTCATTTTTTTAAGCGGACTGTGGGGAATAAATCCCTTTTTTTTAATATTCCTCTTTCATTTTATTTTTCATATAGGGCAATATTTAGGCCACCGAGTTGAAGCAAATCCTGCAGTGTGATTATCTTCTCATTGAAATGCTCTCTATTGTGCCTATTTGTTTGATGTGTTTTTCTTGTACGTTGTATTTCTGATGGCTTTGGGGTAAAAGAATCATTATATGTCACCCATACTATCTCTTTTAATCTCCAGAAGATTAACCATGTTTATTTAAAAACCCCTTTGATAGTGTCTTCAGTAACTCAGCTATTTTATAAAATTGGAAATAATGAATCAGGGAGATCCAATTTTGATAATGCCATTTACACAACTCCTATGAGGCTAGCTAGCAAAATAACTGGAGATATGTAAGTATCTGACATACATACAGTGAGAATGGGAAAAATATTCTAATTTCACGTAGGTTATGAGGTGCTGGAAAAATACAGTCAGCAAAAGAGCAGTTCGGTTAATGAATCACATTCTTCAGGGACCAGTGGACTCAGGAGATGGGTAATGGGGTCAGGAATGGTTCCTTTCATCTCTGGGTCACTGGTTTAAATCCAATACAGATAGGTAGCAATTAAAAGTCACTGCTATTTCAGGGCTTCACGATGATCTTCTTGAAATGGAGCTGGTGAACACATGGACACTGAAAAAAAAAACAACATCCAAAACTTAGAATATCTGTGCTCAACAGGGCTGAGTAAAACTTCTTAGGCTTGCTGGAGCTCAGTGTGGGCTGTTTGTACGTGCTGTCGTGTGACCGGTACCTGCCCATCGTGTGAGGGACACAAGTCTGAGCTTGTGGCAGAGGGGTCTGCGTGGACAGTTGCTGGCGGTGCTCCCTGAACCGAAGGTTACACGCTGCTGGGGAGCCCACACTACCCACCTGCAGTTTCAGCTCTTGCCTGGTGCTCGGTTGGGTCTGGGCATGCCTTGGGGACACTGGTCCTCCTCGCTGCCCTGGAGCAGGTCAGGACAGTCCTGGGCTCAAGCTCTCCAAAGCCCAGCCATCCTCTGCCGGCTAGTAAAGATAGGGCATGCTGTATCTTGCAGGCTTCCTCAGCGGTGTGAGGGTCAATGTTGCCCATCACCAGTCTGGAGTTTCAGACTACAAGAGGGAACGAGGAGGTCCCAGTGTCCCACTGGTTTGGGGTGTTGAAGTTATCCCAAAGGAGGGGTGCAGACGAGGCCGTCAGAGTGGAATGGCACGTGCAGGGCATCACCGGCCAGTCAGCTCTGCAGCAGGAGACCAGAAGATGCGCTCTGGAAGGATCGTCTAAATAAAATTTTTAAGGCTGAAGTATACTCAGATTGTACAGATGAACTGCTTAAACCTGGCACTCAGGAATTTAAATTTATACCTTTTTTTTTCCTTTCCCTGGCAGTGCAACTTCAGAGAGGGAGATGCCTGAGTGCCAGCCATAGCTCGCACTGTCTGCTTTCCCAAAAAACAGTTCTTGGCAGGAGCCACGCCAGCTGGCGAAGGACAATGCTTTGCAGTGATATATACCTTTGTTTTTCTGAAACTCTGCACAGTTTTAGTCTGTAAATCCAAAATGTCTGGAATTTGTAGAAGACTATGGAAGGAGCCTTTGTTTTGGGGAAGGACAGAGTTGTGCAGCAGCCAAATCGAAGTCTGAAGAGATGGATCTGTTTCGGCTGTCTGAAGCTGTGATTTGGCATATAGTGAGAAGAGCTGAGACAGTGGGGGAAATTTCGCACCGACCCATCCCACCAGCAGTTAAAGAAATTCCAGTTGCACTCTGCACTTCATCGTTTCCTAGAAAATAAACTGATCGAGCTCCCCAGATTAGCTGGTGTCAGAAAACGGAGGTTATCGTTAAGACAATAGCTATTCCTGTTGCCAAGGGGGAAAGAAAAAGGGAAGGAAAAATGCCATTCTGAAGAGCAGAACAACAGGAATTAGGTGTACCACTATTTAAATACTCCAGTCCTTGCCTTGGTCCAAGACTGAATAAGCTATCCTCATAGCAAGGAAAAAAAAAAATTGGCTGGTATTCAGGTATGTGAAAGCATAAAATTTCCAATAAGTGAGACATATCTTGCTGGGCTCTGGGAAGGCTTTCTACAAATGACCTGCCTAATTAAAATCTTCACTGCCTGCTTGGCCCAAGAGAAGTTAATGGTGAAACAGTTGCTAGCATCCAATAACTGTATTGAAGTGTTCTTTACAGGGAAAGGCTTAGGTGCCTTTTGGGCACTGAAAAATGAAGATACAAATGCACGTTAGCCTTTATCAACATGCATGCTTGTAACAAACGGCCTCCTGGGACTGAAAACTGCAGCCACATATTTCAAGTGTCACTGATAAGCGTACGTGTTAGGAGAGCAGCCTGTCACAGGAAATGCACTGCAGGGGATGTTTCTGCCTTTGTGTGGGAAATGAGGCCTTCACTTCAAGACCAAGTTCTTGGACATTTCAATTGCGTTGCCTAAAACATAAAGAACATAGAAATTTTCATTTATTTTCACTTCAGGGAATTAGTATGGAATTTTGTTTTGGAAATGAAGGATTTTTTTTTTTTCCTTTCACCTAGAAATTTTACCATTTTTCTTCCCTAAGAAAAGATTCCCCGTAAGACAAAGCTTACTTTTTACTAAGTCCGCTTTCACAAACTTTTCTTGCTTTTGAAGAAGTTGGTAAGCACCAGTTGCAGACCATCATGCTCCCTTTTTCCATTTGGAAACTTGTCCCTGGAGTGGGTTTTGAAAAACTATGAGCGGAGGAAGAAAGGAAACTGGAAGAAAAGAGGACATTACAAGTTTTTCATTTTCATAATACAATTAGGGACAAAAAGCAGAAAAGCATGATGAAAAGGGGAAAAACAGTTCTATAAGCTGTAGACTTCGTGCCACTGTTTTCCTATGGATCTGAATTTGTAGTTGTTTAGCTCTCTAATGGAAAATCTCCAAATGCTTGAGTGTTGCATAATGTCTGTCTCTTGTGTGAACTCTTTGGCGTGTGATTGGTGAACTCACGCTGCTGCCTCTCCTTCCCAGAGCTGCTGACAGGGTCTCGCTCTCCTGGCACAGCCACCCAAAGGCTGCTCTGAAGACAGGCACGGAATCTGCAGAGCCTTCGTTATTTCTCAGGACTCCACGTCTTTGGCAAATTTGGCTGAAGTCAGGCAAGAGATTCAAAACATAAGGAAGGAAGACACAAACCAATATGGAGGCAGCCTGATTCTATAAATCATGAATTTTCATAAGTACAATGTTTTCACGAGTAAAAATGAAATGGAAATTTCCATTTGAAATGGCATTCAATGTTTCAGTTGCGCGTCAGATTCCTTGTGAAATTTAGCTGAAATATAGATGAATGACAAGTTAGAGTGAGTTCTTTTCTTTTTTTTGGATAGGAACATTTTCTTCTGTCTTAAAGTTCAGCTTATTCTTCCTTCAAACAGCAGAGAGACAACGAAGTCCCTCCCTCCTCTGACCCTGACACAAACCTCTTGTTTAGCCTTGCCTGAGGTGACCTGTCATGGCACAGGCCAGCGAGGAGCCCCAGCTCAGTGCTCTCGTTGGCACCAATGAGAAGCTCTTCACGTTGTTTGCCGTAGAGATCAGAACTGCTCCCCAGACTTACTGTAAGTATAGATAGGAATGTTTATATACAGATGTTTGCTGCCAGGTGGCATCTAACATTGACTGAGGTGTTTTGAACATCATTTGCGCTTGTGTGTCGCTGAGGAACACTTCGTTCGTTGTTAATCCACCTGCACCTTGTAAGCCATCTTTTCAAGTGTGGTTCTTCTCTGTGGTGTAGACCGCGCAAATATTCCCTCTGAGATGAATCCCTGCTCCTGCTTCTGTACAAGTATATGCTCTCCTTGCTCCTTCCCAAGATCGAAAGTTGTTCTGCCAAGGCTGCAGAAAGTAGTGGGCTTCACATGACAATCATTCCACAGAGCAAGCCAAAGTAAAGAGCTTTTTGACTTGTTGGTGCTATCACCCCTTTTAAAGCAGTAAATTTTTGCAGAGTTAAGACAAGAAGGACGTACATCTAAGACATAGGAGGCAGCCAAGTTTAAAGGTCTTCTCTCTTGTCAAAGAGCCAACAGGCCCTGGCATCTGCTTTGACATTGTCCTGTCTTCGGCTGGCATAGAGTTAATTTTCCTCCCAGTAGCTGTTGCATTTTGGATTTAGTACAAGAACAACACTGATAACACTGATGCTTTCAGCTGTTGCTACCAAATCAAGGACTTTTTGTCTAGTTTCTCATATTCGTCTAAAGAGCAGGGGTGCAGGAGCTGGGAGGGAGCACAGCCAGATAGATACCCAAGCTGGCCAAGAGAAATGTTCCATACCATGGACGTCACGTTCATCTTACGAATGGGGGTTGGCTGGGGGGCAGGAATCTTTCTTTGTGATTTCCGTGGTTTAGAAGCCTCTCTTGTCCTTTAGTTCAAAGTTTTCCAGGAGTTTCATCTTTTTTGGGAATTTTGTCAAATTTCGAAAATACTTGATTTCCAGGTTCTTTGATTGCTGCTCGGGGACTGACTGTGAATCAGTCATCGGGTGGTGAGGAAACTGCACAGCATATAGTTTGTTTTGCATTTTCATTATTATTATTATTATTAATATCATTGGTAGTATTAGTATTTACTTTGTTGTCTGACTAAACTGTCTTTATCTCAACTCACGAGTTTTACCTCTCGTCCACTTCTCCTCCACATCCCGCTGGGGGGGGAGGGAGACGGTGAGCGAGCGGCTGTCTAGTGCTTAGTTGCTGACTGCTGGGTTAAACCACGACAAACATCTAGAGCAAAGGACTTCCTACGGACACAGATATCAAGCAGTGTATCTTTGATAGTGTCTTAGTAGCTGGAGGCAATGCATCTGTCTGTTGCATTTTGCTAGTTTTCATGTTAGCTCCAACTCTGAAGTAAAGCATCCTAGCTTGCCTTACACACTTGGTACAAGAACTTCCACTCCTGAGGTTCCTGCCAAGAGCAGACAGAAGACCAACCCACACTGGAGGGAGGCTGCAGGCAGGCTGGTGAGGAGAAGAATGGTGCCTCTGCTGGGTTGGCATGGGCTGCTTTGGTGTGGCTGTCTAAAGCAGCAGAGGTGTTAGTGGGTGGGCAGCCATGTGCTCTTTGCCCTGGTAGACTGGGGTCATCCTCATTCCTGGCACTGCAGCTGTCCTCAGTTTGACAAAGGCTGCCAATTTTTCTTTCCAAAGTATGCCAAGGAGTAACATAATGACCCAGGAAAGCAAAGAAACCAGCTTGGGGTTTTGCTGAACTACCTTTTTTCTCAGTATCTGGGGTGGACAAAACCATCTAAATACAATGAGGATTTTATAACAATATTTTATGTATAGGTACAAATAACTGTATCTATGTACATGTAGAGGAAAATTACTTCAGGGTAGGTCACTTCCACTTGGTCCATGGGTTTTTGGCACATGAAAGGAACAAACAGGCATCACAAACAACCCTTTTAGCATAAGCACTTCCTTGGAAAGGGAAGGTCACTGTGAGTGACCCCCCTCCCATGTGTTCTCCTGGGCTTCAGGGTAGCACTGGTCACCCTCTGCCAGCCCAGTCCCCGGGGTGGGAGGCTGCCTGCCAGCCCAGCCCACGGTCGTGGGCACGCCTGATCTTCTTCCTCCCACTGTTTGGGAAGGAGGCATGGGCCATGGCATCCAGCACGGCCAGAAACCAGCCACATCAAGCCCGAGTTGAACACGGAAAGGAGAGGAACTCCAGGTCCAGAGAGTAAGTAGTTTTTGTTGTTCTAGGTGTGTATGGCGAACCCGTGAGTGCTAACAAAGACGCTGAGGAATATAAAATCCTCAGTGTCCTAGTGCATTCTGATACACCGGATAAATGTGTCGTGGTATTGCCTCTAGCTGTTGGTAGCAGCACATGAAAATCAACTCTCCATTAAAAATGTGACTCCCTGTGACTCAGAATAATCTGCAGAAGTTCAGTTTTTGACTTCCTATAGGAAAAATTCAAAACATAACGCTGGCGCATTGCGTTTTGATGGGTTGTTTAAAGCATTGTAAACGATTGCTATATATTATCTGCGCATGATATTAGACATATTAAAGATGTACTATTGCAACACTGAATGTCATATAAAACCAGAGTGAAATGATACAGAACAAAATATTTCAAAACGATCCTTTACTGATAGCTTTTTAAGAATTGGCAATTGCAGGAAATGGTTATTTGAAGAATAGCTTTTATTCTAACCAGGAACTGGAATTATTGAAATGAAGGAGAACCTGTAAAGAAAACTCTCCCTTCCCAGCTGGCTCTATCCACTGGTTTATTGATGTATTTTGGACACCGCTGAAACAATCCATGGCAAAGGCAGCAGATAGCTCTAGGAATTTGTGCAGACTATAGAGTCAGCCGTGGGCTGCTGGTTCGAATCCAGAGGGCCTCCATGGGAACGAGGAGCAGTTGATGATAGCATGACTTCAGCTGCGAGGTATGAGCCTACCTCCCCGGCTGCAGGTGACAGCAACAGCAATAGCGTTAATGAGTCCACTTTGGCATCTCAGCCAAGGTCTGACATGGCAAAGCAGGGCAGCCTACTGTGCTGCAGGCTGAGCTGGGCTTTCTCCACGGGTAGAAACACAGCTGCCTTACCCCAGGTCCGGTCCAGCTTTATTAGCACCGTTGCTGTGACACCAAAGAGCTGCTTCATAACTAGCACGAATAACAAGAAAGCATCAGACTTGGTAATTGGTTAGCGGTAGTACCCTGGGAAGAAGGGGACAAAAGGCAGTGAACTGTAACCAGCCACACAATCCAAGGTAACAAGCAGTCAGCACTGGATTAGCAACCAAGGCAACGTTAATGATTTAACTATAGCATTCACAGGAATTTAACCATGCTATCCAGAACACAAAGCTGATGGTGATATAGTGCATGAAGCCAGAATAAGATAATATTCCAAAAGTTTGTAGTGCCAGCATATAAAAGAGTCTCCATGGAAGAGGCTAATGTTCTTTTTTTTTGTTCTTGCTTTTTCGTTTCCCGAAGAACATAACAGGCAAGCGTTTAGTTTTCAGTAGCTGTTATTTGCTAGTAAGGGAAGATGGACTGTTTCAGAAGTTCCTATTGACAGCTGACTTACAGAATGTGACAGGCTGAATATTTTGCTGTCTTTAAAAACTGAATAACAAACAGTTTTGTTATTTACAAGTCAGAAATGAAGCAATGGATCTGAGCTACAGAGCATCCTCTCAATATACAAACCCCTCTCTGCCTGCACCGCTTGCAAATCCTGCTTTCATCTGGGTTAACATTACGTTATAACTCATCCTAATTCATGGAGGTTGTGAAAAAGAGTATAAAGCGAGAACATAGGAATGCCATAGCTCAGAACAGGCATTCAAAATTTATTTTATAGCTTGCCTACATGCAGAGTGGTACCACTCTACTGCTGTGATTAAAATGGTAGAACCTCTCTCTAAGGTTTACACCCACTGCTTTGCTGCTAAAGATGCTGGCCCAAATGAAGTCCACGGTTGTCCTGTGTTGCATTCTCTCACTCTGGGAAGTCAAATTCTTTTCCAGAATGTCGTGACAATGTAAAATGGCTGCTGCTTTTACAACAAGGGTGCTTTGTGTACATATCCATAGGCAGAGCTTTTACTCTAATGACAGAAAAATAGATTTTTACAATACTTTTCTCTGAGTAGCATTGAGAAGTCCATACAGTTAGGGAAAAAATGAATTAGATTCGATTGTGGCTCACACATCCTGATTGAACCACTGCTGCAAACTCCTACTGCAGCAACAAATTCTGCTAATTGAATTGTGCAAACTAGCTACGCAGCCTGAGCTGAAGGAAAAATTAAACTCCCGAGGAAAACTCGAATTTATGAACACATACTGTGTGCTTCTCTCAACTTCAGGTTGCAGTGGCCCGCCAGATCAATTCTGTCACGGTTCTGGAGGCCTGTGAATTCCCCCTGAGCTTCAAACTGTGCAGATCTCAGGTGCTCACCAGCTGCTGGGGCTTTTCATGTTGGTTGGTTCTTGGCTAGTTCTAAGCACGTAACAAAGAAACTGGTTTCTGCTCCCGTTGACAACATCTCTTAGAAAGAACGGTGTTTATGGAGCCCAGTGGAGGCATCAGGGTGGGAGAGGTGCAGAACTTAGTTTTTGCTTAGTTTGCATGGAAAACCTGTGTAAAGACAGTTCTCTTCAGTGGGAAACACATACAAAAGGATACTAGAGTCTGGATCCTGATGCTTTTCCTAAACCCCTGAGTACATCGTGGCTGCTGTTGCTAAGCTTTTATTGGTCACCCCAGGCAGAAGGGTAGCTCAAATCAACCTGGACCTAAAGGACAAAAAAAAAAGTCAGCTCTAAAGAGGGGTTAAAAGGAAGGCTAGATCAGTCTTTGTTCCACAAAAATGTAGGGTGAACTGCAACACCCATCTTTTAGGCCTGAAGCTTCGTCTACGTAACAGTGCAGCACAGCTGTTAGTAACAGCTCCAGAGCATCTTTTCGAGGTTAACACAAATATTAGACATGCTATTAATACCACCCACTGCACACATTGACGTGAGAAATTATTAGTAGCACAGCTTCCCTTCTGCACCACTTTGCATTCTGTTCCAGCTCATATAGGAGTGAAACCCATGAGCATTGCCTGCCTTGAGCCCCTGCCTTTGCGTAGATGGTCTTCAGGCCAGACCTGCGGAAAGCTGAATCAGCATATTCCCAGCGCCAGCAAACGCCTGCCTGAGCCCAGCGACTCCAGGTATGAGATCTGGTGGCCGAGCACGCAGCGGGCTTGGTGCAGCACGTAGGCGAGGAGCAGCCTTGCCAGGCAGCCTGCGTGCTCCCTTCCACCCGTGGCAAGCCAACCTGCGCCCACAGACACTGGTGGTCCTGCTCCCCACTGCTGCTGGGGAGTCACAGCGGAGGGCTACAAGGATGATGAGGGGACTGGAACATCTCCCCTACGAGGAGAGGCTGAGGGAGCTGGGCTTGTTCAGCCTGGAGAAGAGAAGGCTGAGAGG
>Ga0181612_153782_pt1 | contig 10824 bp, 6 predicted proteins | sample HoacroProtozoa21_FD_119630 | JGI IMG/M metagenome (GOLD analysis project Ga0181612, IMG submission 119630) | Hoatzin crop microbial communities from Cojedes, Venezuel. Combined Assembly of Gp0051906, Gp0051904, Gp0051908 | reverse complement strand
TAGCTTTATTGAGAAGTTAATTATTATAGCCTTTCTGGGTGCAGAAGGCTGCATGAATCTTCCATACTGAGGTTTAGTAATTGAGATGCAGTTTAGCATTCCCATCCTGACACAGAGCAGTGTGGAATATACTGCTTTATAAACAGAAATGCTGATACCTTCCTGCACCCTGCATTAAAATAAATATCCTACTTAGTTCCAGTGACTGCTTCCTCGGGGAAAAGGAAGGGACTACTTTCATCAGGAAAAGTCAAAGCAGAGCAAAATACATTTCTGTCAGCGCTAGTTGGAAGGGCTCTCAGTGTGAGAAAAAGATTAAAAGAATATGTGCATTTGAACAAACTGAGGATATGCTGAAACTGGGGCACTTTGTATGGATGGAGTCTCTAAAAACATATCTAATCTCTTAGGAGGCAAGGACTACCTGAGGGAAAAGTGGACCCAAGGCAAGGGGTATTCTGAGAAATCTGAGAAATTATTCTTATACAATTAAAGGACTCAATCAGTTCTGCAACGGTGATACACCTTTAATAATAAGATCATGATTAAAAGCATTAAAACAAATTGGTGGTAGTACATCTCCCATCCGTAATAAAAAACGGTACAAAGATGCTACTTGGTTATGTGTTAACTTGTCTGAAAGGGTTTAATTTACATTTCTGTTCTTGATCCGATATGTTGTACTGTGTCAGGTATTCATCAGCCACATCGTCTTACACCACACAGAACACGGATGTGATGGGTACAGCCTGGCATCATTCATGAATTGTACTGATTTCTAGTATGGGGGCTTTCTTTAACTTTGGTACCAAACTGGCAAGTCTATGACTTTGTCACTTTATGAATCCCTTACCTGAGTTTCAAACATCACATAAATGAAAATTTTCTGTAGACTGTTGGAAAACATAAATATATAAAGGAAAGGAAAGTGGACCTGAAAGTATCTCCTCTGAGGTGGTTTCAGTGATTTTTTTTTTTCTTTTTTTTAATACAATTTGATAAAGCACTTGACTATTTCTGAATTGAGAAGCTGCTCTTAATATTGTAATTTCAAGGGAATAATAGTGAGTGGCTAATTTAAGTTTTAAAGTGATTGCTACTTTAGACTCCCATTTGAGCTCACTTATGTCAATAGAAAGACTCCTAATAACTGTATCATTCTATTTTGCACTTTTTCAGTTTAACTTTCAAGCTATAATTTTCTGGCTATGACTCTTTCTAAAGTGGAATTTATTTGATATTATTTGTACAAAATTTCATTTTGAGAGAAAATATGTCCTTTTTAAGGATACCGGCAATCATTGTGTCTTAGACCAGAGCCTGAACACCTTAGACCTGAAAAAAAGAAGGCAATGGACATAATTCTTTGGCTAGTCGAATTTATTCTACGAAATAGTCCAGTACTGGGAATTTGTTTCTTTCTGAATGACAAAAGAAAGCCAAAATAGACTTTGTTTCATTTGACTAGGATTACATTTCCAACAGAAAACTTGACAAGTTATATTTGGAAAGCTCTGTTTCAGAAGGAAAGTTTTCTTAAAGTCAGTTTTCCTAAGGGAAAGTAAGTCCTCTAAACACGATAAAGCACCTTCACTTGCTAGGAGAATAAAACTGGTTTAGAGGTGTTAAACTAATTTAGCAGGGAAATTTAGCTAATTTGCTTTGTAGTGAAGCATAAAATGAGATGAAATTAAATACAAACATAGCTTTTTTGTTTCTTACGATCTTTTTTGCTTGATACTTAATCCAACCTCTGAATAAAAGCACTTGGCTTTAGTAAAACTGAGTTGTATGATCACAGGCTTCCAAATAGGGGAAAATTCCTCTGTGATCGCTGATGGAAGAGCAGCATACTTAAATTCTGAACTAGGAATACAGTGATTTTGCTGATCTGCCCCCAAACAAGTACTGGGAAGAAAGAAGCAGGCGGACAATGGTCATGAATGTACCTAGAGACTGGTGGAAGTGGGGCAGATGTGCCAGTGACTCTGTGAAATGCCTCTGAGGCTGTTGCAAGGACCAGGTCTTAGCAAATATTTGATGGCAGAAAGCAGAGTAGTTCTGAAAGTTTGCATGTGGAATGTTAGCGAGTGTGTCATCCATGGGTGCAGGTCATGCTGTCTAGACAAAAAGAAAATTCTAGCTGTCTATTCCTCCACTCCTCATTATTTGAATACAGTGGCTTATACTGATCATGAAATGCCTGAAAGACATCTGGGCTGACAGATACACGTCTAAAGCAGGGAATTAGATCAGCAGATCATCATCATCAAGATTAAAGTTGAAATTGTATTTATGAAAAAGATCATTTGAGGCAAGATTTAGAGCAAAAGAATCGGGGAGCTGAGGCCAAAGCCTGCAGAGCCCCAGTGAGTACAGTCATTCTAAGGGCCTTCGGGGTTCAATTAACCTTGGCAGCCTGGAGTCTCTTAAAAGGAGCAGAGCTTACGAATGAAATGCAATGAAAAATTACTACTTTTAAACTATTGGCAGTTTAAAACCTTGTCTCGACAGCAAAACCTACTCGGCAGACACCTCTAAAATGCTGTACGCTAAATGTGCTGTAAATTTATTCTTCTGGCAGGTTTATTTCTTCATTAAATATTTATGTTAGATGGGTTTTAGCATATGCATGACGTTGCTGTAAATTGAGTTAGAAATTTATCAGGTTAAGTCATGTTTGAGTGTAAAGGTTTCATTCTTGAATGTTCAGTCATGCAGCAAAGAAGAGGGGACCTACAAATAACAGTCCTCAAAGTAAAATGTAATAAATTTGAAGAGGTAGCTCTATTTTTTAGTCAATTCATATAGGTATCTGCTTGGGGATTATTTTTTTTTTCCTTTTTCCCTGTTTCTATATGTTGCACCTGAATGGGCACTCTTTTCTCATCATGTTCTGTGATACGAGATGATTTTTTAAAAAATTATAGTTGTGCAAATAGTATACAAGGAGAACATCTAAGTTTTCAATACTGTGTCTCTTCTGCTAAGTGGAAAGGAAGGAGCTATTAGCAAGCTGTTCTTGAATAACTGTTTTCTTGTATGTTAAATGGAGGCCTTTCCAGCGTCTTGACAAATGAACTCTTTGGCTTGCTGTGATATATAAAGAGGAGTACTAAACATTTACCAGATAAAGTTTTCTGTCAGTGGGTAGGTCTATGAGTTTTCCTTTCTATTGGATCTATTTTTGTGCTATGCAGCTGCCATCGCATCTATTGCACTGCTTATATTTCATGATTAGAGAAATTAAATTGATCAAGTACTGGAATAATAAACAGGAGAAACGGCACACAGCCAATTTAATATGAAGTTCTTGCTAAAAAATCATGAAACCTTCAGAATATATGAAAAATCTTCTCTAATGACCAATAGTTGTATGGATATTTGTCAGTAACAAGTAACATGACCCCACGAGTTAGAGCACATCAGTTTATGTTTTTATCTGGGGAAGGAGACATTCACAAATCAATGCATTTAATATTTGACCAGCTCCAGTTGACATTCTAGTGAATAAACTTTGCAGCTAGGAAATTCCCTGCAAGATCTTTTCAGAATGAAACAATTTCATAACATCTTCTAGAAATTCCATCTGTGTTTCTGATAATATTCTGGAACGAATTCAGTGGTGATCTGAAGATCCATTAGATCTTCTTACAGTCCTCCTGTTTGCTATGGGATGCTCTGGGATCTGAGGCGAGTTGCAAAAGATCATTAGCTAAACTCAATGTCATTAATTTAAACTTCAGCTTCATAGCTTTAGTGTTTTAAATGTGTCTTGTTAATTAAAAGGAAAAAAAGTTTACTGGAATTTTGATTTTTTTTTTTTCTAAGAAATATGTGATCTTCATAAGTAGCACTTTTTTTTTTCATTTTCCTTGATAGCTAGGTATAAGACAGCTAGAATGGAATAACGGAGCATTCATGTTTATTACTTTTTTACATTAACAGAAGAAATTCTACCTCCGATTTTCATTAAATATGTAGATTGTTAGTGATCAAATACACTGGCTGGCATTGCCGGCAGATAAACTATGATGGGATTATGGTTTTACCAAAGTTATTTCTCCCTCCTTATGATATAGCAAGTTAGTAATGTTAAGGATAAACTAAAGTATGGATAGGAGAAAATGGCTGTTGAAGAAAAATGGTTTTGTTTACAATTACTATTTGTTGAAATCTGTACATTTTAATGGTCTTAATTAAAGTACTTAGAATATAATTATTTGCAGCAAACCTAACCACTACCTTGCATGCAACTGCCATGCAAAACATTCCTGTTATCTTCTTAATCTCTCTCCCTGACTCAACCTCTTATTCCCTGCTAGATTCCCACAGGCTATCAGAGTATGGTACCATAGGAGAAGGAATAGAAAAATCATTATTGTGATATTAATTATAGCGATTCCTTTCCTGAAACAACCAAACTCCTTTTCTGATGCATATCTCAAATTGTGGCATTCATAGTTACACTGAGGCTGGAAATCTGAATGTAGTGCCTTTCCTGACTTGTCTTCTGGGGGGGGGGTGTCATATGAGATGTCACAGAGTGTTTATCAGGTAATCTAAATGCCTAGCTGCTGTTCTGGACATGAACAGTTACCTCATTTGTTGTTGAGCCAGAACACTTCCACTGGAAAGACTTCTAATTTTTATATCAAAGAATTCATGGGATAGAGAATCTACTGTATCTCGTGGTGTGTTGCTCCAGTAGGAACAGAAGAATGGCCAGTGGTCCATCCCACTTTCCCAGTATCCTTCCTCTAACAGTGGCCAGAAGATTATAAGGACAAGAGCATCATATGATACATCCCCAGTACTTTTGTAGCTTTTATGTTTTTGTAGTTTGGGAATTTCCTAAACCAAGTGGGAATTTTTGGTATGTATGAACCTCTGGGGTTTTGTCTAATCTCCCCGGGCTTTATGAGTTTCCTCGGTGTTTAAATAGACACCTTAGTTCCTCTGTGAATCAATCAAGCCATAGAAGAGGTACTGCTTTTGATGCTTGAACATTTTCAGACCTCAGTTATTAAAAATCTTGGTACAATAGCATCTGAAAATGCTGTATTGCTCTTCTTTTTTGATGTACGAAACCGGGAAAAGCTTATCTGATTCTTGAGCCTTCTGAGGAGATTAGGAGAGTAAAAAAGATTGGATACAATATTTTTCCCAGACAGAAAACAGGGAAGAGGTACTTAGATAAGTCTTTTTTGGAGAACATTGAGAGAAGAGGTAGCAGGACCAAGAGAAGAGTGAAAAAAATTACTATTTTCCTTTTCATAAACTTCTTCTGTTGTAATTACACTATGTATGTGACTTACATAGTGCAAAAGACCAAGTACCAGAAGGCAGGACCCGTCTGCATGTATAATACCTCATGCTTATGTGCATCGCTCGCAGCACACAACTTGTTTTTCACAAGTGGCCAGAGAACAATGGATAGTGGGGCAACAGAGCGAGCCAGCAATGTTAAATTGTAAGAAAAGGAAGTCAGGCACAGATTAGTGCTAATAAAGAAATCTTTTTCAGGCACTTAACATTTTGATACTCTGCTCACAATGAACATTTAAATTCTGTGAAGCAATCATTTTCTAACTTATCTGAATGACAAGTGCTAACAATGAAAAATAAACAGAATAATGTTCTAATGTGTGCATCTGAGGAGGTCTTGCATGCATTATTTGCTCCTAATCTCTGTTGAGAAGATAAATGTTATTAGGATATTATGCCATTCATATTTCTCTACTTACTCTAAGCTGTTAGTATTAAATAGGCCACAGGCAAGAAGCTCGTGTGATACAAACCAAATCCATAGTCCTATCTGGGATGAAATCAAAGACAGATTTGTTTATATGCATTCTTCCAAATAGGCCATTAGTTTTCAGAGTTAACCCAACATCTAAAAAAGATTTATTTTACCCAAATGAGTGTGTTCCTCATAGCACAACTAACAAGTATTTGATGTCTTTCTGACAAGCTAACTTTAAGGTCATGACATTTATGATCTTTATTTATATTCCCTGATTTCAGTGACTTCCTGCTTTTGGTGCCAATTATGAGATAAAGTAACTGGGCACAGTCCTACTGAGGAAACTCACAGAAATGTAGCTCATATTTTTCCATAAAAGTAGGAGTTTCAACACATCGCATTGAATCTAGGCTAGATGTTGTGAGTGTGTAAACAGTTACATAAATTTGTGTCAACAAAACCCACTTGATTTTCTTTGTTTTTTCATTTATAAGGAACCAGTAATATGAAGAAATAACTTGACATCTGTCCTTTTCATAATAATGTCCTGATAGGCAGCATTTTTTGGGGGTAAGAGATTGGAGAGGAAATCCAGAGACTTCCATTCTGTTCTGTGCCAGTGATATGCCATTCATTTAAGCTGTGACTACTTGATTTACCCCTATGTATTGTTGTATTGCCATCTCATTCTTTCTGTCTTGCCTATCAAGTACAACTTTCAGCAGAAGGGTTTTTATTGGTACATCTCTGTTCAAAGGAAACAGGGTAACAAATGGAGCTTTGAGCTCAGTTACACTCACCGTTGTCATGCAGGTGAAAACATTAAAAGACTACGATGTGACTGTATGAATGTTGGGGAATAGTGTGTGCCATACACAATAGCGATTCTTCAGCTCTTTCTCACACTAGCCAGTCTGTACCTCCTCTGTTTTTTCATATTGATGTTTTTCTCTGCATGGTTATCTTTGCCATCCCTCAGTTCACTTTGAGAAAGTCCTCTGCTCCTTTCACTGCCTTTCTGAACAGCATTGCTTCATTTGAAGACTATACTTACAACTGGTTCATTGTATGAAACAGTCATAGTAATTCATTCAGGGGAAATTGCTTTTCCAGAGGTGGAGAAGTTAATTAAGTGTGTAACAGGAGGAAGCTAAACCTTACTAATTAGTGAGAAGGGTAACGATTATGGGAGAGAACAGATGACACTTGGCTGAAGACGAACTCAAGAAATTGCTTTAGCCAAAAGGAAGTTAGAAGAGTGAATAGAAGATGAGCTTTAAGAAAGCAAAGACTCTTGTCACTGTGTCCTGATAAATTATACCTCATTTATAGTGTGTCTGCTAGGTGTTAATCAATAATACGTCAGGGTGATTCTTTACACTTAGGCACATAGTCTGCTTACTGTTATATAGAATTTAACTTAAATCCTTTGGGTTCTTTTGCAGCAGGATATACTGAATAAAGGGGTAAAAGCTATTATGAACAACTGCAAGAATGTTTATAGGAAGTTTGAACTTCCATGGTGAGTAAACTGCAGCACCAGAGCTCTGCTCTACTAACTACTTGGGAAGACAATGGCGATTGGTGCTGGGAGGCCAATGAGTTACACAGCCATATCATATACAAATCGGAGGCTATATCGTCCGTAGATTGCTCATCTCCTAGGAAGCTATGTTTACCTCTGAACTTTGAAAATATTTAGCATTCAGGAGAGATAATTACAACCCTCCTACTTAAGTCCCCATCCTAAACTGACTCTTTCTAGTTTAACTCCAGATAACTACTGACTGTGGTATTGCTATAGTCAGGATAAAAATATTTTACTATGTTTATTTTGCTGTTGATGGGGAAAAAAATGGACTGCATTTCCCATTTTTCTGCTGCAAAGAACTCAAATATTTGACCCTTGATATCTTACTGTACTTGTTCATTGGGAATGATTAGAGGATCACCAATCCACTTGTGTCCCCCTCTAAGGGAGAATTGCATGCGTAACCGAAATGCTTAATTGGTTTCTTTGTGCATCCTCCAGTGTCGGGTTAAATTTGTATTGGTGAAGAGGACTAATGCAAGGTTAATATGCTGTTAAATTCTTATTTTAGAATTTAAGTGGGTACTGCTCTTATGCTGAAACGCAAGTTGATATCAGCCTTCCTGACTTACATTAGTTAGACTGCAGTAGTATATAAGCATGTGTATGTCCCTCTCCACATAAACATATAGAAGTTTGGTGTTTTTTAACAGGAAAGAAATATTTTCATTAACTTAGGCAGAGCTGTCTAATAGCAGAATTCCTTAGTAAAGTTTTACTGAGCTAGGAAAAAAAAGAAGAATTAAGATAAAATTTATCTAAAGGAAAATGGTTTCTTTGCTTTAAATAACATTTGCTATTTAATCATAAACCTCAGCATCTCTGAGGCAAAAACTTATTAGGCAAGTTTGCAAAAAGGTTAAATACAGAAGAGTGTAACTATCCATTAAACACTTAAAAATAATGAATAAAATTTATTCACTTACTACAAATTTGCATGATGCTGTTGGTAAAATCAGAGGAAACTTCAACACTAAAAGACACAGTTTTCAAGCCTGCAAGAGATTAATCATCAAATTATAAACAAATCTAACCATTAAAGGAGTGAGAAATTCCATCTAGAGGTTATTAGACATGGATATTATCTCTCTCCGTTTCAGGACTGGTTTTCCCAAGTGTTGTCCATTACTTTCATCCTGTTTCTTCAGATCGGTGGGGAAGATTGCTTGAAAGGTTGGTTTTGTGTTTAGTCCAAAGTAACATTTATGCTTATGGTGTGAATTCAGAACTAGTCATCATACACACCTCACTTTTAGTAGGATAGTTCTATTTAATACTTTTTGCATGTCATATGTAGTAATGTAAACATTGAACAGGGAAATAATTTATCCAGTTGACAGAAGATTACGAATGACAATGACATGCTATATTTACAACAACATCAAGCTGATAGTTCTAGGTTTCACGTTAGACATTTCAACAAATGCTATTTTATGAAAATAAGAACACTTCACCTGCTATAATTAACCGTAATAAACTCTTTCTTAGCATTTTCCTTCTGCTCTTTACTGAAAGGAACTCTGTTACAAAGCTCTGTTTCTCAGAGACTCTTTCCATACTGCATTCCCGTGCCTACTTGTATAACCAGATGAGACAATTATAATGTTGACCAACATTGTTGTAATGACAAATCAAATTCAAACTGTTCACAAATACTGTTTTATCTTGTTGCATAGCAGCAAGGCTATGCTACAAGAAACTTGTAGCCTGATTTCTGGCCATGTGGCTTCAGCCTTTTCAAATTCCAGTGTACTGTAGGCAAATACCATCACGTGCTTATGACCTTTTCTGGTTTCATTCTGTAGCCAAGGACAAATAAGTGCAGTTCACCTTTGGCTTCAATATTTCTTTCCTTTGAAGGAATAGGTCTGGCCTTTCGTCAGTTAGTTACTGGTACCTGCATACTGCAACCAACTCTTTGTTCTTTCACTTGGAATGAATTGATTGTCAGTGTCCTGGAATGAATAAAAACAGAAGGGAGAAAAGCTTTTTTCTTCGCTCAGTGTTTAGCTTGTAATAAGAGAGTCAATAACATTACAACATGGAAAAAACAGATGAAATGTTTTAAACTACTAATTTTCAGTCATCTTTGTTCAGAGGATATTTTAGCAAGTACTCTTTTGCAGCATTTAGTAAATTCATAATCTCTACTAAATGAATAGTTTTTAAGAAAGTTATTAATAAATGCCCAAGATGTCTCAGCCTTGCAAAGGATTAAGAATGTACTTGGAGCTCTCAGTGTTGCAGTGCTGTGAGGCAATTGCCTTGTTGAGGTGAAAAAAAATTTTAGGGCACACTTTATAATTTAACTCTGAACCAGTTGCTGATGAGGACAATTCCTAATGGAAGGTGTGAGGGGAAAAAAAAATGGAAAAGTAATCAGAATATATTATTAAACTTTCTTCGAGTCTGCAGTACTATAGTTGTAAATAGTCATGCCAAATAATATAAAAAAGGTTCTCCATTTGGTACACATAAAAGATGTGGAAAGCCTCTGCATTCTGCCAAACATTACGCATAGTTCAAAAGAAGGAATTTAACATGGCCTATTTTGTGCCACTCAGTATTTTGTTATAATAAATGACAGTTGGAAGAGATTTTTAAACTGAGAAGGTTATCTAAGTTTTTCTCATTCATTGAGGGTTTGTAAGAATTCGTATTTACTCCCATTAACTTGTATGGGCTACTATATATTTGCATTACTGTCATGCCTGGAAGCTTTTCTTGCTTTACGTAGACAATACTTTTTGTGCTAGATGCCTTATAAATGATGCTTCTATGTAAAGAAAACTATTAAGTGTATACGTGTGTATACATATAGGTATGTATATACATATGTTTGTGAAATATTAGTCATTAATGAAGACTGTCACTTGTCTGGATCTGAAATAGATGGCTAATAGAAAAATCTGTGTTATTCCATTTCTGTAGTCATCTTTATGAAACTCTTCAACCAGTCCTTTGCCTGAAGTCTTAAGCAGTAAACATGCTTGATGACATGCCAGTTTGAGATTAAAAAAAGCTTTAGATACAAAATACTGTTGGTAAAAGTCCATGGGAGACCACCTGTAATAACGCTATCATATTTAGTAAAGGAGATGGTGACAAAAGAGGTGCAAATACAGAAAGTATTGACTCTTAGCAAACTGAATGGTCATTATAAAGCACTTAAAGTTACATTACTATCATGTCCTGGAAAATGCGCACCTAGAAAAATGGCAGAAGTCATCTGTTGCCTTAAGGAAAACTGTTGAAATTGAGGTTTGTATTCTAGATGAAGAGGAAAGAAAAACTAAATTCTGGATAGAAGTATGAAATCAAAGTAGAAAATTTTAGTCCTTTGGATTTCCAACAAGTCTGTAAAGATCTGGAAAGATGAGGGTAATCTTTTTAGCAAGGCCTGTTGTGAGAGGACAAGGGGTGATGGTTTTAAACTAAAAGAGGGTAGATTTAGACTGGATGTAAGGAAGAAATTTTTTACCATGAG
>Ga0181612_121353_pt1 | contig 10824 bp, 7 predicted proteins | sample HoacroProtozoa21_FD_119630 | JGI IMG/M metagenome (GOLD analysis project Ga0181612, IMG submission 119630) | Hoatzin crop microbial communities from Cojedes, Venezuel. Combined Assembly of Gp0051906, Gp0051904, Gp0051908 | reverse complement strand
GCTGATGCTGTGAAAAGGGTGTTCATTATTTCTCCACAAATATAAGCAATGAGCGTTTTGGGAGATCTAGGGCTGAGCTCTATTTTGGAACAGGCCCATAGCATCAGTGGGAGCTTTCTGTTGGTGGGGTGGAGGACTTTGATTTCCATCAGAGCTGTGGGGTCTTTTTCCTTATTAGAAATAATGTATCGCACTCCGTTCTCTACTACATCCATTGATGCAGGACAAAGGCTGTTACTTACAGCCAAGCTGGGCTGTAAGTTTGTATTTTTTTTTCCCTTGAAGTTATTTTATGATCCAGATCTATAAGAAAACAGCCAACATGTAATTCTGCACTCAAAGAAAATGACTTTTTCCCATAAATGCAATTTAGACAGTAATTGGAGTTAGCAAAGCTTTGAAGGTGCAGCTGGAGAGAAAAGTAGAGTGCCATGTAGAAGGGCGTAGTTGAGTAAAAGAAAGCTTTTCCAGAGGATATAGGGGACCTGGAAGGGGAGAAATTGGCCATGAAACCTTCCAAACAAGGCCAGATTGCAAGTTTACTGCAGTCCTCAACAGCTTGCATTGTACTAGTGGCTGGAGCTCAAGCTGATGGGCCAAATTTTCCTCCCCACCATCTCTGTTGCTGAGCCTAATGTGCGGCTTATCTGTAGCTGTATGAGTGCTACCCTGTTTGCTCCTGGTGGTGTATATGAGAAGGGTGACTGAAAGCAGAGTTAAATTCCTTGTATTTAGATACTAGCTCTGTCTGAAAGCCTTGAAGATCTACAGATAAACCCTTCCTGGGAAGTTAGAACAAATGGAGAAAATGATGCGCAGGAGAGGTCAAGTCACCAGAGCGAGATGACAGGGTGAGAGCAAGGTCCCAGCCAGGAACCTCCGGTTTGCTCCTGACCGCAGTGCACGCTGTCTTTCATCCCGCCTGAAGGAAGTGGAAAAAATGATTTCATAATCCTTTGTCGTTTGGTTGGGTATGCTGGAGGTCATGTGGACAAAGCCATTTGTTCAAGTAGCTTCAGCTGAGAACTCCTCACAAGCCGTTGAAATCTCACGGCCTCTCCTTCCTCAAAGGAGTAAAGTCCTGCATGCAAACGAAACACGGACGCCTCCTTCCCCACTTCATCGTGGGCGCTGACCAAGACCTGCTTCCCTCTTCTCAGCAGTGTCTTATGTATCTGAGACATTTTGCTGCCTTTTCTGCAGTATCCTTTAAGCACAGTGGGCCAAGATGAACTAAAAAGTCATCTTTCACTCTGAAAATTTTGAATTATTGCAGTTTGTCAAACTTTTTTAAAAGCAGCAGCGTTAATAATATTTGATGCTTTGGCGGTTTGGCCGAGTCCCTCACTGCTGGTGTTGTTGTTGGTGTGTCACTGTCGGTATTTTGTACTGAACTATCTAACAGCTGTCTTGGCTTCCTTCCCCACTAAAACAACTGCTGCTTCACAAAGAACACAGATAATTTTGTCTTCCTTGATATTAACAGATCAAGAGAGGCCTTTGCCAATACAAACTCATCTTTTATTTTTACAGTCTGAGAGAGACCCTTGGTAGAATTTGTTGTTGTCTTTTATTCTGTACTTGGAGACTAGCTGACATCTAATCTTTTCATTTCAAGTGATGCTGAGTGGGTGGGACATCTAGAAGGGGGATAAAAGTGCTCACAAAAGAATCAAAGTCAAAAGGAAGCCAAAGGCAAAAAAAAAGCCCTGCACAAGGCACCAAAATGAAAGGGCTTGTTTAAAGACAGGAGAACAGTAACAGCACAGTCTTCATCTAGGTTTTAAAAGGCAGTAAGATGAGAGACGCTACGCTGAGATGAGCGTTCATCTCCTGCCACGTCCACGAATTCCATGCTTGCGTGTGGGAAGGAGAGTGGCATCACACACCAAAGGGAACTGCTGATGCTGGGAAGTGCTGATATTCCTACTTTAAAAGCCCGAGCTGGACAAAGGTCTGCGGTATCCACAGCAGGCCATTTTCCTCCTGCTCTATAAAACCTCTCTGTGTGGTGGCAGAGGTTTCCACCACGGAGCTGTTCACGGTACAGAGTCTGCAGAGTGGGATACTGGGTCGTTACCAGTGTCTCCAGCAAGAGTGAAATGCAAACCTGTGGATGGATGATCGCTGGGCTTGACCGCGAGCGTCTGGTCCCAGCTGCAGTCAGTGGCAAGCATCCTGGTGTGGTCAGTGGTTTAATGCTCAGCAGGAGGCCAGGGCTTGGTACTTGGTACCTGCCATGGAACTGTCGGTGGTGGAAGGTTAGGGGCACCCACTGTCAAACGGGAGGAGAGAGTCCTTCCAGGTGCGAAACTGCTTGCTTCTGTGATCACACTAGGCCCAGTTTTTAGTAGATTGTTTAGTAGTAGGGGTGAGTTAGAGGAAAATTTTAAACTGGAGTTAATTTTTGGGATGTAAAATAGGGACAATATTTGCTTTTTAACGCTATTAACAGCAAAACTCCCATCAAATGCATAGTATTAAAGGGCTCATCTTCCAGAATGCCCTAGGGGATTTTAGGTGGTGAATCTCCTTGTGATTCAGAGGTGACTTAGGTTCTCTTAAAACTCTGCTAACCACCTTGAAGACTTACCTTGTGATAGCTGCATGCTATTCATTTCCAGCAACTTGGTCTTTAACATACCTTAAGTCATGCATTGCTAGTCTGTCAGGCAGAGCTAAGGTCCTTCCCAGAGCACTCGCACGTCTGCCTGTTGTATCACAGTAGTCTCAGCGGTCACAGAGTAGGCTGCCATGGCTTCCTTTCACCTGTTCCTGCTGGAGTCAGCCAGCCAAAAATGCATTGAGCTTTCCAGATGTTTCCCTAATGTCACGTCTGTGCAATGAAAGATCAGGATCTCTGGGTCTGGCTCATTTGGACTGGCTGAAGGTAACCATAGGTTTCAGTGCCCCTTTGGCTTTACAGCAGTTTTTAATGGACTTGATTGCAAACTGGACAGTTCAGGGGGGCAGGAGTAGCAGAATAAAGAATTTTTCAGTACCCGGGGTGAAATCCTGAATTTGAAGTCAGAAGGGTGAGAATTTCACGCAGTCTGATTCAAATTTAGAATTCCAAATTCAGGGCTTGGCCTTGCATACATATACATGCCTTGTCATGCATGCGTACATACATACATACAGAGCCCCTGGTCTATTTAACCGTGAAGGTTGCCTCTTAGCAGAGTTGGTCATAGAGTATTATTTGCTTGGAGTCATGATGGAAGAAAAGCAGCACAGCAGTGTGGGGGAAATCTGCTAGTTTCAGAGCGGTTAGGTGGGTAAGCAGTAGTACTTCTCACTCCCTTACTCCCCCAAGCATAATGATCTGAACACGTACTATGAGTAATTTGTTTTTAAGAATTGAAATTGACCCGAGATTAGAGCATCTGTACCATAGTTAATGTGTTGCTGAAGAAACTGAAGGCTCGTCACTTGAATTTGGGGAGGTGGCTGCATTTCTATAAAATGTAAGAAGATGAAATTATATGCGGAAAGGATCTTATGTGAAAGATGTAACAGTTTATTGTTAAGGGACTCCCAGAGGGCAGCTGGACAGTATGGTATACTATAAAAATCTATAGAGATTGCAATAGAAAGCATTCTACCCCTCTTCCCTTACCCCAGCATCTGTCGAGCAATTCCTATTTATTTATCAAGCAACCTCAAGGATTTCAAGCCTCACAAATTATGAATGTCTACCTGCAAACAAAAAAGCCACCTATTAAACCGGTGGACTATTCAGTGAGATGTTTTCTTTTATGTTCGAGATGTGCCTTGACTTACTCTAATGATAGCAGACTGGCAGAGCCAACAGTCCCTTTGCATTTCTGTGTTACCTACTTCTATGTGTGTAATCCATAAGTTGTTTCTTCACATCTGGTGTTATTTTTGCACGCCTGGTTAACATGCCCACCTATCAGATTAATATTTATTTAATGACTTGTGTTAGGTAGCAAATAAGCAACATGTAGATCGTGTGATGTAATCTGTGTAAAGAGTAGTATATGTTAGCTTAGTCTGGTGGTCACCGTCAGAAAGTCACCCTCAGACTGCAAATACCACACCAAGCTGTGGCAGAGTTGTTTTTTCCTCCCACTTGGAAAAGAAAGCTCTTGTGATAGCTTGCGTACCAGCGCAGTACTGTTGGCACGTTGTGACTCTTTAATGGCTTTACTATAAATAAAAGCAAAATATCTTCATGATGTAATTCCTTCTGGAAATACATTGGTGGTGGTTTGTTAAATGGATGTTTCGCAGTAAGGTCAGGGTTCTCTCCAATATTTGTGTGATACCAAGTGCTTGAGGTTTCTCTAAGGGCTGTGCCAGATGGAAGAATTCATGAGACTGCTCTTCTGCCTCTTCTCTGGGGGCTGTGTCTGGTCACAACCCAGATGGCCTCCAGGCAGAGAACCTGGATGGAACTGGAGACCTGGCTCCCACACCGTCTCTGTCCGGAAGTCCAGGGGCAATGAGGTCCAGCCACTTGAAGCTCAAGCCTCTATTCAAGCAAGGGAGTTTAGACATGGCCAAGATGCTTTTGTTTCAGCACTTCACCCCTCAGGAACAAAAAAATGCTTAAGGGGAATTACTGTCCCATCCTCCCGCACCGCAGGTCTCAGGCTGGTCAGGGTGGACAAAAGGGAGCTATAGACAGGACCTGGGGAGGGGAGGTGGAATAAAGAGACACAACATCCGTGATCTTCTTGCCCCTTTCCTTACCACTGTAAATCCTGACCTCGGTGTGTTCACTCCCATGCCAGGTTAACCCTCCCAAGGGCTGGTTATGTGAGCACAGGATTCCAGCAGCTGGTGTACAGGACCTTCCCACCATTTGCCATTTCTCCCAGGCTTCAGTCCACCTGGAATCACTAACTTTGTATTTCCAGCTCCTTGTATGTGCTAAAACTGAGTGAGCTGCTGCTGGTACAGCCCTACATTGAAATGGATATGCCCTTTTAAAACTTTTTGCTTGGCTTTCAGGTTCATTTATAAACTCTATTTCAAGTTTACAGTGGAAGCACTGACATGGTCTCTGCCGTGGTGGTCTGACTGAGGCACAGAAGGCATAGCTTTGGATAAGCATTGCCTGAATAGTGTGTCCGAGCACATTTCAGTGCCTAGTCATAGAATCATGGTCTTTCAATGGTATATAATAACTCGGGTTTGTTCATTATATCAAATGCTTAGGCCTGACCTTTCCAAACTGCTTGCATAAAACACAAATCTTGAGGCTTTATAGAGCTTAGAAAATTATTTCTAAGTTGAAGGGAAGCAAAAAATGGTAACACTTCAGCTGGAAATAGCAATAAGCAATATAATCATTTCTCTTACCTCAGTAAATACTCAGGTGAAGCAACAAGTTATGATTAGGTATACCTGTTGATAAGCACGCAGGTTCTGGAGAGTAATTTTTTTTTTTAAACACCTTCCAGGAGTGTAAGTTTGCCCTCAAACCAGCAAGATCCTAAACCCCTTAAGCGCATTCAAAAATTCTCCTGCAAGTCTGGGGTTAGAAACATTGACTCATGAGAGACCTTAAAGGTTGAGTGGTTTGAAAAAGGATCAAGAACTCTTAAGTCAAGTTAATTAAATACACTGAAACCTCTTTCTTCCAAAACCTGCTAATCCAAACGACTTGGCCAGCTGAATGGCAATGTGTTATCCCCTCTGCCACTCCTGCTGCCATGGCTACATTTTGTCGAAAGTCAAAACTTCACCTTTAAGGAAAAACAGAGAAAAAAAAAAAAAGCCATGCTCTGGTATGTCTGACTACATACTAATATTAGCAAGCGTAACCTTGAAATAGCATCGACATTCATTAATCTGAACACCGTTCTAGTCCAAAAATGCTCAGATTACTGACGTTCACTGCAATTTTCTTCTCCACGCCACTATCAATAGCAGTCTTAATACCAACCTTTGAATATACTAATTGCCTCAAACTGCCTTTAGGCAAATAAATAATTCTGTGATGCAAGATGAGGAAAAGGAGCTGGGTTTCTGAGTAGGTTAACTTGGACATTTTCCAGTCAGCAGATACGTCTGTACCCTCATTTAGCTGTTTACAGATTTTGTGCTACAGGAGTTTGGTAATGCATTTTATGCCTATAGGTGGAAATTTAAGGCAAACTTGGGCACTCTGGGCTGTTCTTCAGCTGGTGAAGTCATCGTAGCTCAGTGGGAATCGAGAGCTCTTCCAGCTGACACCAGCTACTGCTTTGGGAATCTGTGAGCTGTCTCTGACCTCAGAGCTCAGCTCCGTCTGTGAAGTAGGATTCGTGGCTCCGTACGTACAGTGAAGGTATGAGGAAGTATTCCTTGTGAAATTAAAGGTTGCAAAGGAGCATCTCTTCAGCCTCTGAGAAAGTGAGAGCACATCCTCGTAAGATGCGTTTGCACATAATGTAGATTTTAAGAAAATGCTAATTGCTACATGGTGTGTTACTTTGTCTTCAGAATGCTTTCACTCAGCCTAAGAAAACAATCTCTACTACCTGTGAAAACAAAATTGGTAACTTCTTATATACAACCATGTTTGTCCTAACTGGTATCTGTGAAGTAATTCTAGACATCCACATATAGAAAGTTAATTTAGGATTTTAAGAATTATTATTTTTTCCTAGTGCTCTCTCAGCACCAGCTACATAAATAGATCCAGAACATAGCTAGTAAATTTAGCAGGGGCAGGCGGAAGGGACTCGGTTGTGTCTGGGTCAGCTGTGGTTGATGTCCTGGCTTTACCACGGTGGATTCCTCAGGACGATGACAGAGCCCCGTGCCCATGTGCTTCACCGTTCCTTCACAAACAGAACGTGTTTGCTGCTGTCACCTGCCACTTCCCCTGAGAAATCTCAGACCTGGTCAGAAGGGACACAAACTGTCCTTCATCGCTCAAATTTCTCTTAGGAGCAGTAAGTCCGTCAAGCATTATAAAAAGGCTGAACAAGATAAGGAATGCATGTGGTATTCCTTATGATTTTATTCAATGCACTCTGAAACAAGTTTGTGGTCCCATTTTTTTCTAAAAATCTGCAAACTGGAAGACCTGATGGTTTCGTTAAGCTATTTGGCTTTGGTGACACCGTGGATTGGTAGGCTGTTTTTAGAAAGTACACTAGGTAAAAGTACACTTAGTAAAGTGTACTTTAAATATAAATTGCCAGCTTCTCTATGCAAAAAGAGATAGCAACTGGAACTTGTCCTCATCTATTGTTTCCTCCCTGCAGTATATAAAAATTATGAGGTGCCTTGTTTCATCAAATGCTTCTTTCTGATTTCTGCTTGCTGATTTTCGTTCTGCGCTGGCTTTTGAGTCTTGCATCCCTAAAGGGGGCATCATAGGCGGTCATGAGTCACTGTACAGGAACTAAATGTCAAAGTTGAAATAAAGTTTACTGCCACAGTTGGTGTGAACAGTGTGGCTGGCGGTGTGTCATTCTCATAGCATGGATGGCTGGGCAGGGGAAAGCTAGGTTGCCCCCCTCTTAGAGGAGAGCATAACTCGACAGAGGTGTCGCCGAAAGCATGCAGCTTCTGCCTCGATGATCTTCAAAACATACATTCGAGGGATTCAAGAGACCGTGAAAACAAGCGTGGTGACCTGAGAGGGTGTGCAGGGCAAGGTGCCCTCCGAGTCGAGAGAGCTGCCCCTGTGCCACGGCGTGATCCTGCGGCCGTGCTCGTGCCCCAGCAGTATGGCCTGTTTTCCCAGAACAGCTCCATAGGGATAACTGAGGACATCTCAAACTTGAGGTGCCATCCAGACTGCAAGGCTCTGCTGGGCTCTATCCTGCGGCCTTACACTGGAACAGTATGTGAAAATTGTCTGCCTCGGGTCCTCATCTGACCTTCTCTTAACAGAAACCACTACAGCACTTAACGGGGAGAGCTAAAGGATTGTGGTAGAAAACTCGACCCTGCTCCTGTGTTAAGAAGTAACACTCGAGACAATTGTTCTGGCTCATTCCCTGCCCTACTGTCACCCCTGCCATCACGGGCTCCCCTTCTTGCAGCTCATGGTGTTCAAAGTAGCAGAAGATGGAGGAGTCGCTACGGCCTTGCTGGTGACAGCAGAGACCGGGCTCTTTCTGCTACTGGCTTGCCCAGGTAGCTTGGGTAAATTGCTTCAGTGTGCTAAGATTCTGGTTTGTCTTCTGAGAACTGTATAGGCTTTTTCTGATCTATTTTGAGATCAATGGCTGAAGCCTGGTGTATCACTATGAAGTGCCATAAAACATAAAAAGATAAAACATGAAAATTAAAAACAAGAAGCAGAAACAAAAAAAGTTGCACGAATTCCTTGCTACTTAAATTAAGACTTCTTGGGAGCAAGGATCATCCTTTCTGAACACTGAGCAAGTGTCGAGTGGCAACTGTAAACAGCGATGGTTTAGGACCGTGGTTTTAGGCTAGGTTGTGCCACTGTGATGGGAACTCAGCACCTTTGATTTCTAGAGGCGTTAAAGGCACACAGCTTCTTGCAGTTTGAATATTAGGTTTCTCTTTTTTCTTTTCTGGCTCTAAAGCTTCATTTCCATTCAGCAGAACTCCATAAATAAATAAAATAAATTCAAAAACCCCAACAACTGACAAACTGCCCTGTTGGTATTTTTAGGTCTTTTATGGAACCTTGTTTATAGAATGTTATTTATAGATTTTTGATATGCTCCCAGCTAACCTGCCTTGCTGGCTCTTTGCAGAAGCCTTTGCACTGCCATAGTACATAGCAGCACCCCTGTAAGTGTCAGCATTCCTCTGCAAGTTGGCACTTCAGCAAGGACGTGCTAGGTACATGACCCAGCTCAGGAGGTACGTATTGTCCTACATAAAGTGCCAGTGCTGAGCCTGTTCCAGTTTTATGAATTCCCATTGCCTACATACAGCTTCAACATTATTATAGACAAGGATTCATTCTTCTCCTAGCTTGTGCCTCCTGATCATAGTCTGTAAGGCTTCCTAAGGACAGGAGAGGAAAACCGGGAGCAGTGCATTGTGGAAGTCTGAGTCTGTGGAATGAAATTCAGAGCAGGAAGGAGAGTCCGTCAGTTGCGAGAGTTCCCCAAATCAAAGTCAGTTGACCAAATCCTTTGAAATAGGAATGAGACAGGGTACGACTCACGGTTGGGAAGCATCTTGGTAGCAGGGACTTGGAGGACGCAAATGCTAGAGATCTGTGATTCTGAAATGTGTTCTAAATCTGGTCCTTCCGAAGATCGGTCGCGGCTGCGCATTTTGTACTGGTTGTTTGCTGCTTTCTGGGACTAGGCTTGGGCCGAGTGCCCCTGGTCTCAGCGAGCACGCAAGGTGCCAGGTCAGAGGCTAAGCATTGCTGACTTGCAGCAGCTGCAGCATGGCTTGGATACTGTCAGGATATTCTGCTTTGCTGTCAGACTCTGAATGTCACACTGACTCTTTGGGTACTTCTGGCCTAAAAGAGCAGGGTAAAACGCTTCTGGGACCGAGCCCTTTCCAGAGACTCAGCAGGAGTCAGCTGTCACGACACCTAAAAGGCTGGAAGAGCCATGACTAGTGGTAACAGGGGTTAGGTTCAGCTGAAGGAGGCACGTGTAAGAAGCAGCTTTTCCCAAAACTTGAGAAAAGGTCAAAGCATGTGGAACTGGCATTCTGGGACAGTCCTGCCGCGCGTAACTCATGTAACTCTATCCGTATGAAACCATTCCCAGCTTTCAGCTCCTGTCCGGGAGAAAGTGAAACCGTTTCAACTCTAAGAAAATACCTGGACATCACAATTACCTTACGGTAGACTACTTACACTTTCACCTCTGTCTCATCAGGCCCTAAAAATAACTAATTTTTGTCTCCAAAGTCTTGATATCTCTCCAAGCTGTGCTCTTATTGCTTTTGGACCTCCAACTCTTGTGAGTCATATCTGCAAATTACATGAGTCGGGTTTCAGTGGTGACCATCTCAAATTGGCTGGCCATTTAAGGTGGAAAAATTCACCATTAGTTCAGGCGTTTTTATTTGGTCTATGTCTTTGTGTTGTGAGTCTTTGCCATTTCTCTTTTCTCATATTTTTTTAAGTGTAATGACATTCAGTTGAGCGTTTGCATTCAGGGCCATTGTAAGGAAAACTTTGCTCTGCGGGCCTTGGAGGCGTTATTACCTTGAGATGTCCTTAAAACGAAAAAAATGAGTTTGAAGTTCTCTGATTTACCTAAAATCAGTGAAGTTTGCAAGTAACAAATCATACGAGGAGCCTGAGTAGGCTTTGGCAAGCTGAAGGGCACTTGGCCAGCCAGGCTGTGCTGAGCAGTGGTGATGAGGATGGACAGGCAGAAGCTGAGGGAAGCACGCAGGTGCCTCCAGGTGCTGCCAGGAGTTTGCAGGGACACCGAGACAAGATGCACTTGCCATGCGGAAGGTGACACAGGAAACATTACGTATCTCAGAGCAGTGGCGGGGAATGGCAAAGAACATCCTCTACGAGCTCAAATTTACAAAAAGGAAAGCGTGTTGTCAGCTGCAGCTTCTGACAGAATGAGGATTGTGGGTTTCTGCATTCAAAACCAAATTTCTTTAAATTGGCAGGCAGCTCCTAGTGCTAATGTGAAGACTTCTTCCAAACTCTGAGAGAGGGAATTTACACCACGCTGAAACCGGCAATGAAATCACGCTGCTTCCTCCCCTGCTGCAGCTATAGCCTTTGTACCGCGCTGAACGTGTCTGCTGCTCCAGAGCAGACGGGGGACTGCTAATGCTGCTTGTCTGGAAGAGCTGAACGTAACAGAAGACAGCTATTCAAAGGCTACTGCTGTCTTGCGAGTGATTTATGGCATGCAGGAAAGATTCTGATGTGTCATG
>Ga0181612_111594_pt1 | contig 10824 bp, 3 predicted proteins | sample HoacroProtozoa21_FD_119630 | JGI IMG/M metagenome (GOLD analysis project Ga0181612, IMG submission 119630) | Hoatzin crop microbial communities from Cojedes, Venezuel. Combined Assembly of Gp0051906, Gp0051904, Gp0051908 | reverse complement strand
GGGTGGGAGGAGAACAGAATACCCAAAAGATGCTCAGGAACATCTCCTCAGTGATTTTCTGTCTTTCTTCAAGCACCATAATATTTTAGCATGCACTTTAATACATAATCCAACACTGCTTTTGCCCTCCAGACAAACTGAGCTCCCTTTTTCCAAGGTAAACTCTTAGAAGTCGCCTTGTTATGATATTCTGTACATAATAAATATCCCTATATACTAATGGCACAATCCTTCAACAGAAATGAACTACTGATGCATAAAAGGTTGTTACTGGCAGTACAGTGCCACTTACAGAAGCTCCTTCTCTTTTAAGAAGGCTCAATTACCTTTCTGAAACCACTGGGACATCACAAGGATAATGCTCCCTTTCAAGAAATCTCTCTCTTCGAAGTTCCTACTGATGGAAACCCTGTGTTGCTCAAAGGTGGCAATTAATCCTTAAACAAAGATATATTGCTTGTCATAGGTTCCTGCTGGTCTCCGGTTACACAAGAACCATTTTTATCTGCTAAAGTCTGACTTACTTCTGTTATTGTCTACTCCTGTCTTATAAACATCTGACATACATTTTCTGCCAAATGAGAATTTCATTTTACCATTATGGCAGCGCTAGGAGGTGCTTTTCATTTCATAACACCATCCCTGGGCACAAATAGCTACTAGTGAGACTAAATTCCCTAAAGCAATTTTCTTTGATATCCACACCCTCTCCTTGTTCTATTGGTACAATCAGAAGCTACAGATGGATGAAAGCTACTCGGTTACAAGTTCATCTCCTGTCAGCGTAAAAGTTGTTCTCTATAGTTTATTTCCAGTGTTTTGACCAATCTGTTATTTTAAAGTTTATTGTAGTTGTCTGTTAACAGATTGAAGTTTCTCCTGTTATTCAGCGTAAATTTTCGTTGTACTTATTTCATCACCTTTTTCCCTCGCCGCTGTTTCCCCTTTCTTTCAGCTTGAAAGCAGAGAATCACACACAATTAATACTTACATGAAAAAATATAACTAATTATGGAATTCTTAAGTAAAGTTTATAAAGTTTTGTTTCTCAATCTTAAGACACAACAAATTTCCTTCTAAGTATGAAACATGAAGACTGCTGGAAGAGAAGTGCAGACTTAAGATCCTGTTGTCACTTGAGTTGCTCCAAGGCACTAAGTCTGGTTGAGCAATATGAGACAAATTAATCTGTCAGCTGTTGGCTTCTCGATGGGTTTTGCAGGGTTGTTTTTCTATTTGTGTATGATGAACATTTGTTGTTCACCAGCTTTAGCAAATCTAGTGATATGGTGCAAAAGCAAGAAGTGGAGGAGAAATTTAGACAATTCTGCTTGCTCCTTTCACTGTTGTTCATAGGGTTAACAGCTGTCAATCCCACATACAAGACAGGAAAAGTCCTTCTCACATTGAAAGTGAATAAGCATTGAAGCTTCTGGAAAATGGGCTTGTAAGACATGCCCTCCACCACGAGCCTTCCAGCTGAGTCCCCGTCTGACGTAGCAGAGCTGCCTTCCAAGAAGGTGGTCCTCTAGCCCAGGAAGGAATGGCAGATGACAGGCCAGTTATGGCAGTCTGCAAAGCCAAGTATTGTGGAAACCTGGGTGAAATGGGAGGTAGGAAGAAGTTAATAAAGCAGTGAGAGAGGAAGGAAAAAGAAATTGAAGTACAAAAAAGAGAAAATCTCTGTCTCTTTCAGTCCTTTAGCTTAGAGTTGCTAACTCTGCTTGGCCTCCTACTTTTTTTATCTATTCATAGTGATTTATTTAACACTTCTGTTTGCTTTAAAAACTGAAAGCACATCAAGGCTAAATATAAGCATATCTTCAGCTCTTTGTTCTCTCTTACAAAGGCTGTAGCTAAGATTCTTCGCTACCTTGCACCTTGAGATACTAATTACACTTGTCAAATTAGGTGTGGACTGCTACTACCAACATCAGAAGAGAGTTTTGTTTGATGTCTTACACCTTCCCTCCACACACTGAAATCACTACCAGAGGTGCAAGACACACTAATACCTACCTATCTGCCTACCTGCACACACCAGCATTTACTTAAATCTTAGTTCAGTACCAGTTGTGATATGCCTTTTTATTCTTGTGATAGATGTGGTAGAAAGAGAAAACATTTATATTTAAGGTAAGCTTGACAATTTTTTTTGGCTGATTAAAAGAAATATATTATTTTCCATAGAACTTCCCTAATGATCTATTTCTTCCAGTAACCAGAGTAAACAGCTGCAGTCATCTTGTTGTGCCTCTGTGACATGGCGTGTTAGCCAGTGTTCAGCGGTCTGGAGCAGATTTAAATTCCCTCTCGCTCTGCTGTTGTCCTTCCCTGCGTTTCTTTCCACTGCTCACTCTTTAATGTGCAGTCAGGACCCCATTTCTATGGAGACCCGCTCATCGACCTGTTTGCAGTGGTTGAAGGTAAGCACATTCAGGAACCTTGGGACTCCAGCTCACACATTCCTCTGAGAAGGACCTTGCATTTAACCGCGTGTTACGCCTGTCTGCTCTTCTGCGTAAATAATAAATAGCAACAAAGATAATCCTATAGAATGCATTTCCCCTTTGAATGTAACCAGGAGCCCTGCAGAAGTGGCCATAGCAAAATATACCATAGCATTTGGAGAAAACAGTCAAAACTGTGTGTCCTGATAACACATCAGGGCCATCCGTGTGTGATACGTTTACTGGGGACTGGGTATCAGTCTTCATGAAATGTGTCTTGTAATAGATAGGTTTCAAAGAGACAGTTGTTACAGAGCTGCCACAATTTCAACTTTGAGCAATGAATACTTTAAATGTAAATTGCAATTATAAAATATAGTAATTGTGATTTCCAGGAGTTTTACTTTCCTATTTTATCCTGCTGTTTATACCCAATGAAGAGCTGTAGTGATATAAAATACATAGATTTGTTCAAATGCTCACTAAATACACTGTTTAATTCATATTGTTTTTAAATAGCTTCCTAAATTCTAGTGCATTTTGTTATTTTTGGATTTATTACTGCTTTAGTTCATAAAACTGCTGGATTCCAAAATCTGAATTGCAGTCCCTCTATTTTTCTTTACTACAATAAGTTGTATACAAGTATTCTTGATTACTTTCCTTTAGTTCCTCTTGAAATAATAAAGTAACAACTTTTTATGCTCTATTTAAATTTTGAGTGCCAGCCAAAATCCTTCTCTCCCTGTTTTAGCATCTCCTTAAAGTGAGTTTTCTAATCAGCTGTGCCCTCCTCATCATAAAGCTTCCCTCACTATCTTTGCTGATAACTCCAGAGATTTTCAGGCTGGGAGATTATTGGTCATGCTTCCCTAGTTATGCTTCCCCCAAGAATCTAGCCCTCAGGAAATTCATGCTCTGAACTCCTATTTCCTGATCTGGAGAAATATATAGATTTCACGAGCAGATGGAGACGTATAATTTTGAAGGTCAGCATTCAAGGAGGTTAGAAAACTTTAGCTGAATACTTTCATGCTCTACAATCTCATTTCCCTTTGTTTTCGGTAAATTTATTTAATTGATCTTCAGCTCATTTTCTCTGAGTGGTCTCTCTTATTTTTCGATAAAAGCCCTGAAAGGACAATATCCAATTTTAACTGTAAACATTAGTTTGAATCAAGACTGCCGTGGTTTTAAGAGGGTTTTTGATAACTCACCAACATGTGTGTTCAACAAAAAACATGGATAATCCACATGCTTAAGAGAAGACTGTAGAAAACAGACAAAGATATGCTTGTATGCACGTGCACGTATATGTCCAGGCACACGTACGCAGTCGGTCAGCTCTTCCAGACAAATTTGCACTTTTAGCCACCGTTGCTTCCGCCCACAGCTGTGCTGCACCGAGTGAAGCAAAGCCCTCTTCACCCTTCTCGGGGCTCCTTACAATGCCAATGTTTGCTCCTCCAGCAAAGTTCAGCAGAGACTGTGCTAGGCAGTATCTCCAGTTTGAGTCATATGAGCTAAAAATAAGTCAGAAATCAGAACGTGACTGCGATGGTTCAAAGAATGGGGTAAAAATGCAGAACTCGGAGTAACCCCATACAGGACAGATATACATCTGGAAAAGCATGTTCTCCCTCAGCAATCTTTCATGACAAATTTCTGAGTAATTAACAGCAAACAAATAAATTGAAAACTGAAATGCACATCTACATGTCCTATTTTTTTTTTCTATTCCCTAATCAGCAATGAACTGATGTTACAAATGAAAAACTTGGATTGTAACTGTGAAAATAAACTCTGCAGAGAAAACATCAAGCTGCATTCAGAGCCAAGAAACGGTGCTTAACTCAGGCTGTAAAAGGAAAAGACAGTCAACAGCAGAGAGAACTCCTCATTGTGAGCTGGGTTATTATGCTTACATTCGAACGTTATCAAGTGTTCAGATGTGAGATGTGATTTCTAAACATGTTCATAAGCCTATGGTCTCAGAAATGGATTCACTTTTAGAAGACACTGCAATGTATATATCTCCACAAATATTCAATAGAACTTCTTGATCTTTTCTCCCTTACCCTCTTCTTATGGTTAAACATTATTAAGAACTTTATTCATAAGATCTTTTTTTCCGTGTCCTCTGAGCTATACCAGAGATGCTTCTATGTTAAATATGGTCTAAATCGTAACATTGTAGTTGCTGTTTCTATTTCGCCTTGTTTCCAAGCAGCTCTGTTTTTTGAATAACGGCTCAAAAATGCATCATCTGGTTCATGCAATAAGGCTGAACAGATATGAAGATACTTCTACTGATGTCTCTTTCTAGCAATATTTTTAGCAATCTTCCTTGATTCTACTACTTTTAAGGTCAGTTCACTCCTTATTTAGTGAAATAAACTTTGTAAAGCCCCTCTTAACAGATCAGCAACTTGGGATTTTGGTTGTTTTTCTCTGTGTTCCAGTAGAGTTTTGCCTGGGCTTTATAATACATCCATTTGAGGATAAGAAATCTATCACAAGACGTGACAAGGACAAAAGCTTCACTGGCTTGCGTTGCAGAGATAGGGTTAAAATGCTTTTTGTGCAGTGCGCTTTGCTGTAACTTGCAGTTCCCACCGATGCTCCGTCATCGCGGTCTTTCACTCTGTCCTCTGCTGTCTAGTACAACTCTTTCTCTTGCTTCAGTTGGTTTCATCCTTTCCCTTTTGTCTTTTGCGTTTGAAGGCAAGGTCAGAGAGCCGCTCGCCTGCACGGGCTCCCAGCAGAGCAGGAGATGGCTGATGTGAAAGCCCGCTCCGAGCCACGTGGGGGTACGGAGGACGCCTGAAAGGGAAGTTCTAACAGGAAAAAAGAAAGCTGGAAGGACCCAGAGGTTTAAGGCATAACCCTTTGGAAACAAGAGGTCAGTTAAAGGTTTAAAATTGTATGTCATTTTTTTTCTGTCTTTGATGGAAAGTTCCTTTAGAGCCCAGCTGGAAGAAAGGACTCAAAGTGATAGGAGGGTTTGCAAGAGCACTGGTTTTTCTGCCTTATCATCAGTATTGCACACTTTGCAATATCCGAAGTCTTACTTTGCTGTTTAAAAGTCTGTGGAGAGAAGAGTAAATTATACCCTTCAGTGACAAATTGACTGTATGAGTAAAGTGCACACACAGAAAACTAATTATAGCAACTTTAACTTCGAAGCTTTCCTCCTTCCTCCCTCCACCCAAAGAAAGACTGTGGTAACGTTGCCTAAAACAGCTTGCAGCACTATTAGTTCTCACCCCATGTAGCTACACGTTGTGCTTTGAACGTAGGTCATATGATGCAGAGAGGTGATGATTTCTTAGAGCTGGGTATCCGAGAAGGCTCCACAACAGACGGGGCTGAGGGGACCGCCAGGCATTTTGCTGAGTCTTTGTAAGTAATACAAGGCATCCAGGTGAAACACATCAAATAGTCACTCCTCTTTTTGTTAAAAATATCAAACCTATGGACTTACTGCACAAAAGCATCTGGTCTGGCAATTTCTTTAATTTTTCCCCTTTTTTTTTTTTTCTTTTGGCAGCACAGTTGCGAAAGAGAAATATTCTGGCATTCTGCAAAGAACTGTAATCTGATTTTCTAGCTCAGAATTAATTTTGATTTCAAATATGACCCAACAGAGATACAAATCTTACTTAAACTTGTCAAACCCTGGATAAAATATTTCAGTTGATGAAGACTGACATTGTTAACCAAGATGTTTGATTTGTGAAAATGTTCTCCATTCCAGCTTTTTCTTATGAACTGTGAATAGTTTTAGATATGTCATTGCATATCGAAGTGACCAGCAATTAGCTTGATCACTTTACATGTGCAATATATGACAATAACTACAATATACATGTACAATATGTGGCGTAACTAAATCATGTGTCTCTAATCGCTTACATTTTGTAACTGCAAGGATGAGATTTTAATTATTGAATTAAATTATTAAAACAGAGCATCTGTATTACAAAATTCAGAAGTCTGACAAGTGTTCTGGAATCAGCTGAACAAACTCCAGCCATTTATATAGGAAGCCCAAACACGTGAAATATATGTTTTACTCTATCCCTGTTCGTGACGTTCCTTAAGTAAGGAAGAAATCCTTCCTCCATGTGAGGTATCCCTAAATATGCAGGCAGCCCAATTGAATTCTAAGGTATTAAGTAAAGGTTTTCACATTCAAGACTTAAATTGTAGTATTTTGAGCCTGAATTACTAGGTCTTTTTTATGGTCTGTGAAATATATCTTCTTTGAGACTGGTCAGTCTCATTTAGAAAGCAGTGTAGATTGCATACCCTTACATTTCTAGAAAAGCTATATGAAGGGGATTGAAACCTTTTGCTTTCCCTGAGACTGCTGAAGGTGAACGCAAGGTGGAGTCTGGCTCAGCAGCAGGGTTAGGGTAGGGCTGTGTGTGCGTGCCCTTGTTTTGCATACACTTGTGCAAAATGCCAAAAAGTTCATTTGGCTATTAATAGAAAACTAATTTGATACTTTTAGATAGTGCTACTCAAATGAGTCTTGATAAAAGAATTGTTGGATTGAGACCTAATTTTACATATCATGTCTGATCCTGTTACGTATTCATTATTCACAGTGTTTGATGCACAGTTTTTGAAAACAAAACCAAACCCACCAAATATTACCGATGCATTTTGTAGGATGATTGACTCACCAGCAGTGACAAAATTGTTGTTTTTCCATGATGGAATAGCTAACCTTAAAAAAAACCAAACACGAACAAACATCCCCCAGAAAAACCAACAAAACAAAACCCCAAAACACAGCTTAATCACAGAAGTGTTGAACCCTGTTATGCACAAGTGCTTTTGTTCGGACAACTAAAAATATTTATCCTAAAAAAACCCCCAATTATCAATCCTAATGGAAATAAAGAGCCGTGGTAATCATGTTTATGGAGTTCACGACCTATTTTAAGCTGCTCACACTGAACAGCAGCTTGGAACTGAAATATGAGGCTGGAGCTGATCAAAACACGCAACTGAGTAGTGCAGAGAAATTGCAAATAACCACAGCAAATTGGCTATAAACAACATGTAAACCAAGAACTGATTGTTTTTGAAACAGTGCAAGGCAAACAGGACTATCCTAAACCTCGTCAAACCACTGATCTTGAATTCAGTTCAGTTCTTGTCCTTCATTCCAAGTCTGAAGACTCAAAGGTCTAAGGTTAGGGAGGAGCTATTGATGCATTTTGTGATGGCTATGGGGACTGTATTGAATTTTTAATTAGAAAGGTAGAAAAATTGTTATAGCAGCACAGATCTACAATACTGCTAAGACTGACCAATGTCATAGTGTGTTGAAAGTTGCATCTTCAGTCCTCCATCAGCTTGGGGAAAAGACAATATCAGAAAGCTTTAGGAAAACTTTGTGCTATTAATGTCTAAAATGCCCCTAACCATGTGAGTAAGCAGCAGTGACCTGGTTATATGGGAAAACCTACAGAAAAACTTACTCAAGCTATTTTAATTGATTGTTCAGTCACCTGCAAATGATGCCCCTGGCTACAAAATGCAAATTTGCCTCAAAATATTCTTGTTCGTATGATGAGAAAGAGGTCTGCTGTACTTTGAATCTCAATAAGCTTGGCTTGAGAACCCTCTCCTCTGCACACTTTAAGGCGCATATGGGTATATATGGATATATATAGTATACATATACAAATTCTGTGTTTTAAATATAGATATAACATCTATTTATTTATATATATTTAATAATGTGGACTTGTAGACAATACTTCAAGGTAAAAAAGACACATCACATCAGTTTTTGCAACTGGGTGAAAACATGGATGTTAGCCCAGGGCAAGTACTAGCTCTTGCTTTAGTTGTGACTCTGCACTTTGAAAACATAGGCTATCCGCTTAAGGAGATGAAAAATCAGATGAGCCTCTGCTGATGAGCCATGTATTGTACAGAAAGAGCTACAACAACCTTAGACAATACTTGCTGTTCACTGTTGTGTGATGGGTGTGTAAAAAAACTGTTTTGAGTTCAGTAGACATTTTGTGGTTAAAGAAATGTATTCACAGACTGGGGCCATTATTGTTGAAGCAGTGAACTTTCTATGCTGCTGAGATCAGCTTAATTAGACCTGAACTCGAATGGCATCTTCTACTGCTAGGGAAAAACAAAAGACATAAAGATGAGAAGCAGCAGACAACTTGCATGGCTTGTTTAAGCAGGTCATCCTTTATAAATATCACCAATGTGGAAAGACAACTGTAGAGCATGTACTCTAAATGCTGATTCCTTTAACTAAATTACAGAGCCGTACCAATGGTGGTTGGAGCGGACCTCTGGAGAGCTGTGGTCCAGCTCAAAATGTGATCTCGCTGGTGGTCCCTAAGTGACCTACCTGGTTGCATGTCCATGCCCTTTCCCCAGGCAGTCTCTGTGCATCTCTAGCAAAGCTTGATGTCCCGTTGACTACTGATGGCAGGGTCCTCTGTACCTCCTGGATATCCTTCGGTCTCCCTCATGGTAGAAAAGCTCTATCTCCCGCTCCTTTGGCAAGAGCTTAAAAAATGTGAGCTGATAGTAGAGATACAACTCTTACCACTATTTGTCTTCTAGATCATCCCCTCAAATCCTGGAATATTGCTGCATGTTGCAGTTTCCTGGTGTTTTCGCCAATCTTGTCTTAAGTTTTCTAAATTACAGGTTGATACTTCTTCCTGAAACACTATTCCACAATCTAGTATGTTTCACTGTCAAGGAAATTTCTTCACAATGTTTTAAGCTATACCCCCATAGGTAATCCTACATAATTAAATTCTGTATCAGTAAAAACAAATATGATTCCCCTAATAGAAATTATTGTCATAAGAACACTAATAATTTTTAAAATTAACGATTTCTTATTCATTTAGATTTCCTCCCATCTTTTCTACTAATTACTATAAATTTATCAAATTACAAAATTGTAATTTTTTAGTTATTTAATATCTATGTTAATATATTCTTTTTTGTAATAATGTATATTATATAATACTTTTCCAAGCGAATAAGCCAAAGATAAAATGATACCATATATATAATCTTGTGCTTTGCATAAATGCAATACTAATATAGTTAATAACATAGGTCCTATTATATCTAAAATATATTCAAATAGGTGATCTTTAATATGCTTTTTTAACATAAACCTTTTTTTCTCTTCTCTGCTAAAATTGCTATTCATAAAATCCATCTCCTCTATAAAATAATTTATCTAACAACTACTTTTTCTTTTTATGTTTATATTCTGAATAAATCATTCCTATTACAAATCCAACTGCTAAACCACCTATACCCATAAAATATGCTAACATTAAAATCACCGCCTTTCACAACTAATCTATTTTTCTCTTTTTGTTTGAAATAATATTTGTAATTGCAACAAATATTACACTAAATATCACTATAACTATCATATTCAAAATAATAGGTTTTAAATTATATATATTAAATATTTCAATTTCTTTTAACAATTCATTTGTTTTAATATAATAATATGATGGTAGAATATGAGCAATTGAAAGTATAGATTTTGGTAACCATTCCATTGGAACAAATGCACCACATAAGAAACTTGAACCTAGTGCAATTACATTTATAATTCCATTTATAGCATTTTTATTACTACTTATATTTCCTATTAGAAATGCTACCGTTAAGCAACATATACTAAATATAAAAGAGTTTATAACACAAATTAGTCCTTGCTTTGTAAACATTACATCTCCTAAAAGAACTATGCCTAAAATACAGTAAAATACCCATAAGCATATCATAAACAAACTATTTGATAGTAATAATTGCCTATTAAATTTCTTATCATTCATACTACTTATTATTGTTCTTTTTCTAATTTTTTCTTCTTTAAAACTAGAAAGAATTAAACATACAACATATATTCCCCCTGCTAAAAGTGAATAATTAGCAAAATTAAAGAAAAATACTAATTTTGATATGCTTGTTTCATCTAATTTAGAAATAAGTTGGGCTTCTGCCACTTCACTTAAAGTTTCATCTACATTTTCAATAATTTTATCCTCACTTATGTTTTCACTTGCATAGATATTTGCAACTTTAATATATCTGTTAACTATCATTTTGGCTAAACTTGACTCGTAATCTCCTGTACTTTTTATTTCTATTTTAGGATTTTTCCCTTCTAAAAAATCATTTCTAAAACCATTTGGAATATATACTATATAGCTTACATCTCTATAAAATAAAGCATCGTCTAAGTTATCTACTTCATTTACATTAGTATTTTCATTTAAGTAATTGATAAAATCCTTTGTTATTCCTGTATTTTCATCATAATTTACTATGGCAATATCAGGCT
>Ga0181612_143011_pt1 | contig 10825 bp, 9 predicted proteins | sample HoacroProtozoa21_FD_119630 | JGI IMG/M metagenome (GOLD analysis project Ga0181612, IMG submission 119630) | Hoatzin crop microbial communities from Cojedes, Venezuel. Combined Assembly of Gp0051906, Gp0051904, Gp0051908 | reverse complement strand
TGCTGAGATGCTGAATTCTTTTCATTATACGAAATGTTTAGACTGCTAAGAAAAGGGAAAAAAAAGGAACTGCTGTGGGAGTGCGTGGGGAACTCCGTATAGAAAGAGGAAATATCGTATGACGGAGCAGGAAATGGGTACAAAGCATCTGTTTTGGTAGTATTTTCACTTGTTTTGGGGGCATTTCCATAGCAAACTGGAACCTGGCCCTGCGTGTAGGTATTGCTTCACTCCAGAGCGAGAGGCAGGCACTAACTTGGAGCGGAACACGGCAGCTGTCAGCACGAGCGCACAGCAACACGGCACAGCAGCTGAAGGCAGGTCGCGCGCCACACAACATCCCACTCACGCTGCAGAGTGTCCTACAGCCATTCCGGGCTGCAGGAATTGCAAACAATGCTCTGACATTTATAAAAAGAGAAAGCTATTTTCCAGGTTGTCATTTCTGATGGGAATTGGTACTCTTTTGCTGCCAAAATCTCTGGGATACAGTCACATCTGAGCTACAGAAACTCCAGGGAAGTATGCAAGGCAGTAAGGCGCCAAGACGATGAAAGCCCCTTCTGATCCTGCCTGGCAAGGCACTTCTTTACCATGCACAGATTTGACAGGAGAGAAGTTTAGGCCTCATCTTTCCGTAAACATTGGCTGATCTGGAGTACGCTGCCAACCCCCGTGATGTCAGGGCTGTTTGCTCTTTTGATTTAGTCACATGATTTTATTTTTTTTTCCCCAGAAGCCGAGACCAAAAATATGACAGTTTTTCATGTGTAAGTGAAGTTCTGCTTTAGCATTAGCTCTTGAGCAACTTGTTGTCAGTCTGATCTTTGCAAAGTTGTGGGGAGGATAGTGTACTGCCATCAGTCCAATGAAGTAATTTCTAGAGGAAGTTTGTGTATGGACAATTTATTCATTGCTTTGGAAGATTTCAAATAGCATTTCCAGGAGCACCAATTCAAATTCCAGATTTGGTTCTCCTTATTCTGTCATTCCTTAGTCAGTGGGAGGCAGAGACAAGCTTGGATATGCTGGCGCAAGCGAGTAGCACAGAAAGCTGAGATAAAATTCCTGTCAGAGGGTATTTTGGACCTGTCCCTCCAAGGCAGAAATGTAACACTCCTACAGAGTTATAAAGGGACTGAAATAAATGAAAGAGGTATTTCAAGGGCTGCCATGGTAAAGCTTCTGAGCAACATATTCAGTGAGGTGTACAGCGAGGCAATTACTTGGAGAACTCTTTCTGGCATTGGCTTTCTCCTCTCTGGAGAGCAAAACTTGTTGGCTTAAATGATTTCAAACATGACCTATTCACATTTGCTAAGTGAATCACATTAGTCTACATCTATCCTGTATCATAGTGTAACAATAGTGATAGGGCTTAATATTCTGTACTGCTCCCTTGCTCTTCTTTTTCAGCCTTGTTTTAACTTTGTCTTCTTTCCATCATTTACGCTGCTCCTTGAACTGCTCTTTTTTCCTTAGTATGCTCCTGCATTTCACTGTCTCCCTCAGGTCCTTCTTTTTTCTTGGCTCCTTCTAGCTGAAGCCAGCACCTGAAAGCAACATCATCAGCTACAGTCACCTTCAGAGGCACATCATTAGCTCAAAGTCATCTTCAAAATTATTTCAAGTAAAAGAGATCGCTTTCCCACATTTTTATTTCATAGGGTGAAGTCAAATAGAATATGGGAAACTGTGCCCAGTTGTGGCCCCCAGGTTTGAGAAGAATGTCAAGAAACTGGAGAGAGCCAGAGCAGAGGGCTACCAGGATGGTGAAGGGTCTAGCACACAAGATGACTGAGCAGGAGCTGAAGAGCTGGGCTTGCATAGTCTGATGAAGAGGAGGCCAAAGGCAGTTAAACAGCAGCCTATGACTCCATGACAAGCAGCTACGATGACACCAGAGCCAACTTCTTCTCAGTGGTAATGGAAGATGCAAGAGGGGGCAATGGCAGCAAGATGAGTGTTCAGCTTGGACATTAGGAGGCAAAATGCCCACCAGAAAGGTAGTGCGGCCTGGGAACAGGCTTCTTTGGGAGCTGGAGGACACCGCGTCCCTGGAGGTTTCCAAGCCTCAACCAGGCAAAGCCACGCTGACCTGCTCCAGTGCTGGCCATAGTCTGGCCTCGGGGTGGGATGGGCTGAGCGACCCACAGGGCCCCTCTGAGCAGCACTATAACACTGCAAAATCATGTACTTGTCCTCTTAACACACACTTGGTGTAAAGTTCATCATCTTGTCCCTCAGTTAGCCAGTCCTTCCTAAATGAGGAGAGGAGGGATTTTCAAAATTTATTTTTTAATTTATTTTTTAAGGAGAGGATAATATAGCCAACCTGAACAGTTATGGTAATTCTGGCAGAAGTGAAATGCTGGTGAATACCTCTAACTCTTGCTTTAAACTGAATGTATTATTTCATGCAAACAGCGTCCCTTCAGTTTTCACTGCCTTTCAAAACTACATTCTTGCAGGTGCTGGAAGATGTGCAGGCAGAGAGAGCCTGTGAACATGTGCCCAGCAGAGCGGAACCTCTAGTTTCTGTGGCTAAAACTGTGTTGCAATTCTGATACATCTATCATGTAACAACAGACGTAAGAGGAAAAAGTTTGCGTGGACAGAGAAGTATTTCAGTCCCCCAGTCAGGCTGCTCCTGAGCTACAGTCTGCTTCTGAAGTAGTCCTGCAGACGATGTTGTATTTCATCTTAAAGGATATGTATAGACCCCAGGGCATGGTCGGTCACCTTGTATTAGAATGTGCACTCTCAGTTTGACAAACCAGTATTTATTTTTAGGTAGGCAAGTAGCCTCCTTAGTTTTAGTGGGATGATTCACATCCATGTGATGATGCGTATGTGTGTTTATAGAAGAAAAGTTCCTTATTCATTGTTTCAATATTTATGACTTTTCTCTGAGTTATGCTAATGAAATCTTTGTTCCTTTTTTTTTCTTTTTCCGGGGCTGTCCATAGGCATTCAATGCTTTTTGTGGAAAGATGTTTCTTTTGCAGTTTCCAATACCTTCCTATGAATAAATTAACTTATTTTTACTGGGATGCTTGAAATATTTTGTTTAGGGCACACATTGTAAGCCACAGTCTTGCATTTACTACAATTACTTTTAACATACTTGCAAACTTAATTTTTTGTGCAGCTATATTAAAAGCAACAGCAATTTTCCATCTGTTTTAATTTGCAGTAAATGAGTTTATGCTGCTGTGTTTTAGGCAGACAAGAGCTTGTCTTCTTCAGTAATTATCTCCAGACAACGCTGTTTGAATGATGTGATAGGCTAAATGAAAATGATAGTGTATCTCAGGTAAACTAAACAATTGTGTTCCAACATATTAAAGTCTGGTTATAATAAAAGGTTTCGAATTCATTTCCCTAACCACTGAGCTGATATTCACAAATTACCTTCTGAGGGGTACTGTGACAAAGCGGATATAAGTATCTCCTTAAGACTATGGAGGGTATTGAGGAACGATAAGATTGTTGACATCATTTAAAATTAATCCTTTTTCATACCAGCGACTGGGATCACACCCCTGACTCCTCTGGTTCTTGAGAAGTGGGAAGGTTTTTGAGCCTTTAATACGGTCATAGACATCGGTCATTGCTACTTCTTACATGAAAAAGTTTACAACATAGTTTTTTCTTCATATGGACAAAAGCCGCCTACCTCCCGTGCAGGAGCTGGAAAAGCAGTAGGTTTTTTTGAGGAAGCTTTCCCTTCTTTCCTAAAGCAATCAGTCCCAGGACAGCCAGCTCTCTGCCTAGGGCCTTGAAAGGTAATTAGCGTGTAATGAATAGCAAGCCTTAGTTAGACTTTCTCCTAAAACACATTTACCTCAGAATATTTGCATCGGTGTGAAAATAATTGAATGTCTCCTCGGTCAGGCCTGTTACAGGTTCTGTTTCTGCTGTGTGATGGTAAGGGCTGATGAATCTGGATGTGCCGCTATGTGGTCCCCTACCTTGCTTCCCCTGGGCAAATCTCACGCTTTGAGGAGCGGAGCCACACAGATTTCTCTTGCAAAATATGTTGCAGAAAAATACAATACAGAGAGACCTTGCACTTGCTTTATAAAAGACAAAATATTGTCTTTTTTTATTTGTAAGGAAATAACAGAGGCACGTGCCCAATTTCAAGGTCACCTTTAGAAACAACAGCAAAAAAATGCAGAAATATGATAGCAACTGAGAGTTTTAATTTTGCTGTGGGGGCATCTTTTAGTATGACCTTTTTAATTTTTTTTTTTTCAATAACCACTTCTTCAAATTTATTTCAATGCCTACAAAATACATAGCAGTAGTTCTCCTTGGGCGGGAGCCAAGCAATCCAAATGAACATCCAGGAAACCCCTGATACTCAGCTTTTCTTCTGTGCTACATTTTCCTAGAGCTTTTCTCTATTAATCTTGCAGCAACCCTTGCTTCTGTGTGATTTATTGCTTAGCTGAATAACTGCACAAAAATGTTGTGGATGATGCCCCTCTTACTGGTCTTCAAAAAGGTAACATTCTCTTGCAAGGCCTGGAGTTCTTTTCACTGGCAAGACTCCAGACAAAAGGGCTTTCTGTTAGGTTTTGCCAGCCAAGATGGGGTTCCCTGCTGGGGAGCTACACAGTTTAGATACTGGCTGGTGGTGAAGGGAATGTTAGGGTAAGAGAAAAGGCCAAATCTGGATATCCTTCTGGCACCTGGGAGAGCAATGGATGTGGTGCCTCCTCATCACTCTGCTGTTTTCTCCAGTGGCCTCTTTTCTGTGCTCTTGCCCTCCCTTACCTTTGGCCCCAGCACTGCACCAATGTATCAGTTCCTCCAGAAATCAGTTCTACTGCCACACTGGAAGAGACCCCTCCAAGACCTGGGCTTGGCTCATTTGGTGCTGGCCTCCTTCACCATATTCCATGGTATGTCAGATACCAGATTTATAACTCGACAGAACAAGAAGCAAATTTTAGAAAACAAAGAAGACTAAAAAATACAAATACTTATCTCTGTGTTGTATCTGCATGGGCTCTCCAAGAACATGGAAGCTGAAGAACAATAACATGATGCTTGGAGCAGGAATGAAAGTAGAGGAGTGTTAAGGAATCCCTACCACTGAAGGTTTTTAGGTTAAACCCAGCTCATCTAGCCTTCCTTCATAGTCAGGGGAGAGAAAAGGACACAGATAAGGACAGACAGAAAAATGGTTGCTGTTCCTCTCCATTCATTGCCACAAAAACCAGAGTGACAACCTGTGACACCACCTCCCCCTTTGCAGAGGTCTGAAGAAAGGTGAGATTATGGTTTTGGTTTGTATTTGAGAAAAAACCTCTTTGGAACTACAAATACTGGGAACAGAATTTTTCGTGAAAAATTTGGAATGGGCAGTCACCACAGACCTTCCAAATTGCAGCATCCAAGCTGCCATGGAGCTCTGCTTTGCTGCCTGACGCTGGTGGCTGCAGATCTGCGCGAGGCTGTCCTGCAGGTAAATCTGGAACAATTTCACATGCCTTCAACCTGGACTGTTGCATTTATTTTTTAGGGCAAGTTCAGTATGACACATAGAGAGACATTTATATTAACTGCAATTAAGCTCTATTAGACCTTTGATCTGCTACCATATTGTAGTGTATAAATGAATACATTAAGAAAAAAATAAAATGTGAAATAATTATCTTCTTTAAGTTGCAAAGCTGAATTTCAAGCTGTGCCTTTAGAGCAGTTTCATCACATTTTAATTGTGCTAGCTTTTGTGTCAGAAAAAAGAGCTTTATTGGCAAAGGTGAGGGAAAAGTAGAACAAAAGCTGATGTTTCGTTAAACTGAGAAGTGCTACGGTCTTGAAATTATAATCTTTAAAACTTGTGTATTAGTAAAGCACATTACCATATTGGTAGCTTTTGAGAAATAAAACCTTAGTTTTCTCAGAGAGGCACACATTGGCAAGGAAAATGCCAAGGCTGGTTTGGAGATCGATTTAAAAAAAAATATTGTGTTGAAAGGACAAACTTAGCCAAGGGTGATTGTCAGCTGATGTGGGAAAGTGAGAAAAAAATGACCATCCTGATAATCAGCCTGAAAAACAAACTCTCAGTTTCCCCAGCCAGCTGACTCAGACTGAGGGTTGCCTTGCAGAGAGGCACTGATTGACTTTATTGCTGCGTACAGTAAAGCTGGAGCAGAGAGTGATGAGCGGGGGGGAGGACAGGGCTGGGGAGAAGGGCTGGGTCAGTGGGGCCGTCCCCCCTCTGCACTCAGCTGAGGTCAGCTCAGGGAGCTTTGTACGGGGGAAACGCCGTGCTTCTGCATTTTGAACACAGGTATGTTTAGGAATTGCGTTTCTGCTTCCAGTCCTCACAGACAGTGAAGAGCACTGAAATGGTGGCTGTGTGCTCCCAAATGGGGAGCACCCATCCCGTTTTCTTCAGTGCAAATGCCACAAGTGCAAAGGGATGCTTTCTGGCACTCCCAAACAAGAATATCCGTACAGGACTTCAGACGACCGTTCTTGGGCTCAACATTTACACTGAACTGTGGAATAGCATCCTGCCAGCCAAGGAAGCAACAGGTCTCATGAAAGCTTTTTTAACTTCTCAAGAAGGAGAAAGGAGAAAAAATGGCTTTTATTGTCTCTTCTGGATTATTTTTCATTTATTTGTTATTTTTCTTCCAGCTGCTCTTTGACTGTATAGGCTGTGATCAATTACACTGCATATCATGATTTGCAGTGCAATCTGCAGAAATGTGTAAAATGGAGCTGCAAGATGAGGTGCAGCACCTAGGGAATATCTAGCAGCAAATACCACAGTTACTACAATTCCGTCTCTCTGGCTGCTGTATTCTCATGCAGAAGGGGACAGTCTGTAAATTCCCACTGCAAAAGCAGATCTCCTCATGCATGTGCTCTGTAGACAAACTGTTAAAAACAGAAACTACACCTCAGCCTTCTACCCCTCCCTCTCTGCCCACTCTGTTCGAGGGGCTTGTAACTTCAAAGTGCAGTTGAGAGCATTGAATTCCCGATGTTATCAAGCGCATTAAGCCTGGAAACTTAGCAGACTGATTATCCCTTGGTTTGCTCCTTGAGTAGCCACTGATATCTGCCAGAGTGAATACCATGGTAGGTGCAAAATGACAGCAAATCTAAGCAGGAGCATTCTGCAGAGCTTTGGGCTAAGCAGCAGAAAATCAGGCCCAGCAGGGGCAAATACATGAAAAAGATTATGTGATCTCAGTCTCTTAAAAATCTCCCTTTTATTTCTTTCCACCTTCCTTCCTTCCTTCCTTGCTTCCTTCCTCCCTCCCTCCCTTCCTCCTTCCCCTTTCTCTCTCTCTTTCTTTTCTTTATCTCTCTCTCTCTTTTCTTTCTCTCTCTCTCTTTTTCTCTTTCTAATCCTCATGGTGAAATATGATCCAAGCAAACTTTAAAGCCTCAAATGAAAATAAAAAGTCCTCCATTTTAATGTTGACATGTGGGGAGGAAGGGAGGAAGGCAGAGAAGGTTACTTCATGAATGTTTCAACATTCTCGTATCTGAGATAGTAATACTACGTCTAATGTTGAAATGCTGGTTTGAGTGAGTGCTATAGATGTAACAAGGAAAAATAGTATTTGGGAAGCAGACTAGGTTTAGAAAAATGCACTGTTTTGCAGCCTCCAGACAAAATGACTGGGACAGATCCCGAATAGCTTTGGTAAAACTGGTTGAGTAAACACTGTGGGTCTTATTATTGTGATGAAAGTCATTAACAGTAGACCTATTTGGTATGAAGCTCAAAAATCACACAGGGCTGAGCTCTTGAACTGCAGTATTTTGGGCCAGGGACAGCTGCTTTCCTCATGGTGTGAGCAGTGCGTGGCACAAGCAAGTGCTCACTGCTGAGACAACAGTAATCCCGTGTGGGCTAGGCAAGTGACACTGCCAGCTCCATCGTGAATTGCTGTAGTGAGATGAATTGAGCAGACAGGAACAGAGGACTGAAAATGAAATGGCTGCTTATAGGAACAGTGTTGCAAACCTAAAGCATTCCAATATCATAAGTCCAGTCACTGTCTTCAAGTTATAAAATCTGTTTCCACACCATTTTAAAATGAAAATAATCAGTGGTAAATTTCGTGCTTTCTGGTTTCAGAGCTTCCAGGTGCTTCACAGCCTCACATTTTCTCTTCAGCCACAAATATTAAGAATCTAAACACCACTTCCAGTCTCCTAGGTCAAACAGGTAGGTGTATATAAAGGAGACTTGAAATATCATGACACTTCTCATCAGGTTGCAAGAATTGGCAAGACTGTAAGCCTGGCACTGCAAACTAGAGGCATTAAGTATCACACATTTTTGAGCTTTATTTAATAGTCACTTTAGATCCAAATTATTAAGAACGATTGGAGATAAATGGTATAGAAAAGTAAGAGCTGCTTCTTGCTGACAATGTATCTTTGAGCTCAATGAATGCGTGGAAATGCAAAGCGTCGTAGGGACAGTTTCCCACCTCCTGTGACGTGTCTGTTGCATTGGCCCTGGTGTGGGGAGGGCATTTCTCCTCCATGGTTTAAGAGTTGATGGAGCTCAGATGAAGCCAAAGCCACCTGTGAAGAATAGGTAGTAACGTCGTTTTTGCTGTGACACTGTTTAATGTTATGTCCAGCAGTTCTGGATTATCCAGCTGTAGAAACCATAGAAGGCAGGCTGTTTTTTCTGTTTCCACTTACTTTGCAAGCCCAAGAGATTTCTGTATTCATGTAAGATAAATAATGGGAGAATTCTATAAGTGTTAGCCATGGTTTGAGTCTGTATGCAGTTCACAGACTTCTTTCAAAGGTCACAGTAGGCTTAGGACAACTGCCCCTTCATTAAGACAGACAGATCTTTGATGAAGCTTTTAAAGATCACTTGGAGAAATTATTTAAAAATTGCTTAGTCATCATTATATCATGTCTTTTCTCGCTCCTCATCCTCTGACGAAGGAATTATTTTGCCTCTTGTAATCATTCCCAAGGACACCCAATTTTGTCATGTTAACATGGCACAAAACGGCCGAGTCAGAAGACTCACTCTGCTCTGGGCTGGAAACCCAAGAGTTCAAGATTTTGCTTCAAAGGAGTTTAAGCCCTCTAGCATAATCAAGAGCCCGTATGTAACTACAATACAAACATACTGCTTCAGTGCTGGCTGAGGGGATTATGCAGGTGCTAAACAAGATTACCTTTGATTGCTGTTGTAGAAACCTAGGAAGAAACACTGCTTCAGCCCTCTAATGGCATTTTTACAGACGCCTAAGCATTGTCTACAAAGTTTGCTATGGTGAAGCAGTTGGGTTTAATCATGCTCAGTTAACCGATCTGATGAAGTAGTTGTTAAATACTCCTTAGGTAGAACCACTGCAAAACATTTGAAAATCTAAGGTGAGTGAAGGCTGGATACCTAATCAACTCAGGCAAGAAAAAGAACAGCACCCCTATCCCATCACCACCACCAAGAAATGGCCCCTAAATGCTGTGTTTTTAACTAGGGAGTTCCCCAGATCTGGTTTCGTGTATAGGCGGCTCTTGACCTAGCTGAGAGGACAATAACTTCTGGTAGAGAAGAGAGGGTAGGAGCCAGCAGGAGGGACGCGGACATCCCTCACACTGCCTGTGCAGCTGGCAGAGGGGTAAGGCAGGTCACCAGCCTACTGTGCTTCAGGCAGAAGAAAGCACCGCTCAGATTAGTCAAATCCATGGAGCTACCCTGTGTGGACTCCCACATTTTAGAAAAAAAAAATGTATTATGGCTATAGCTAACATTGCTTATGAATGGCTAATTAAATGTATTTCTAAACTTGTTTCATGAAAGTTTATCATCTAAATCAGCATTTAATCTCCATGCATAGAAGCCAAGACTGGTTATAGGTCAGGGGAATTAACCAGGAGCATTAGGCATTCAAAATCAAAGTGAGGAAGTGAAAGATTTCCTCCTAATGGGGACAGAGACTTCTGGGATGTTTCCCAGGGGGACAGTTGCAAAAATGGCAAAGAAAGCAGGAAGAAAATCCCCAAACCATTCAAGTGAAATCTGCCTCAGGGCCTGACAGGTACTTGTCACTCCAGGAGCGGTTTGTTTAGTGGGACATTTGCACTGTGTAGCCACAGCACTTTCGGGGCATTTCTTTTCTTGGCTTACATGCAGTTCTGACATGTCACCCAACCACAGCAGCAACAGTTAATCTGTTACATTTTTTATTTCTAAATAAGATCTAAGCTCATGATAAGACAAAGAGAACTAAAGACTAAAAAAGCACAACCCCCCCCCACGTTGCACACCGCCCCCACCAAGCAAAACCCGAAGACAGAAAGCAGCCAGAGTAACAAGTATGTGGGTGAGCTCGACAGATTGACTTCATGCTGTCTATGCTGCACTTCCTTCCTTCTTGTAAAACTAACAAAGCTCCTTGTACACAGCCCTCATCCTTGGTGCTCCTGCGTACAGACCAGGGGTCACCAAGTGGCCACATCTGCCCTCAGACGTATTCGCAGGACTCTTGCTGGTAGCTAACGAGAGCTCTGCTCACAGAGCAGACCAACGGTGAAACGTGGTTGATGGCTTATTAAACAGATCTGCTGTAATACCTTTGTTTCTCCTCATTATGCCACGACATAATTCCTCAGGAGCCTTTGTGCAGCACATCGTGCACTGCGGCCATCCTGCGCGCAGGCGTATTGCTGCTGAGGCGGTTGTCGTCGTCCAGCAAACACTTGGTGTGCGAGAGCCTACGTCTCATTTTTACGTGAAAAACATCCTTCAGTTAAGCTTGGCTTGGGGACGAAGCGCTTCAGCCCCGAATAAAGGCGCCTG
>Ga0181612_118926_pt1 | contig 10825 bp, 7 predicted proteins | sample HoacroProtozoa21_FD_119630 | JGI IMG/M metagenome (GOLD analysis project Ga0181612, IMG submission 119630) | Hoatzin crop microbial communities from Cojedes, Venezuel. Combined Assembly of Gp0051906, Gp0051904, Gp0051908 | reverse complement strand
GGTGCGGTGGAAGCGTTGGACGCGGGGCGCCCCGCAGGGCCTACGCACAGCTCGAGGCCGGCCGCCCCGCAGCCCACGGGTGGGAGTGGGACCCGCAGCATGCTGTGGTGTCTCCTCAGCTGCACTGGCCAAAAGCGGACCAAGCAAATCGGGAACGTGTCTCTGGGTGCCTAGCAGGGCGGGATGCAGAACCAGGTCAGATCCAGAAGCATTTCCTAGGCTGACTGCAATGCCACGCAGGCACGCGTGTTGTTCTGGCTATTCAAGATCTGGCTGGGAATAGAAGTGACCCTGCAGTACACAGATGCCATCACTCCCAAGCAGCAGAGCCCCTTATTAAGCAGAGCATGGTAGATTAGCTCAGCTTTACCATTTCCTTTCAGTTCTCCGCAGGGACGCTTCTGTAGCAGGACAAGCAAAGTGTCTATTTTCATAACAAATTTTCACATCCATATTGGCCTAACTCAAATAAGTACGACCACCCGGGCCAAATGGTGACCTGGCTTTTCATATGTAAGCAGACAGCATCTGATTACTCTACGGAGAGTTGTACACAGGAGTAAAAACTGCAACATCTGTTCCGAGTAGAAAATTATTTTTAGTTTTAGGACAAGGTTCAAAGAAAAACATTGTGGATTACAATACGCATTCTATGCTAAACAGTGAAGAAAGGGTATAATTTGTATTGTGCTGCTTTCAGTTTCTCTAGCAAGCAGAGGTTACAGCAGGAGGTTTTCATTAGCTGGGGACTCGCTCTCTTTAGGCATCAGGTTCATGATAAAAATACAGCTAAACATGGATTACCAAAGGAACACTTCACCCAAAAAAATGACACCCAGAAACTGAGAATCCCAGCACACAATGTACATAACAGTGCATTTCTCATCACTGGGAGGCATCAGCTGAAAATGAGAGGGGAAGAGAAGGTGATGTTACATCCACTGTATTTTCACCTAAGTCTTTCCCTCTGAAAATTTGCTGTTAGTTTCAAGATGACATCTGATTATAGTAGACTTGAATGAACTAGGGAATGCTTTCCAGAACCAGGAGCGAAGGAGAGATAAAAATCTGATAGCGGCATTTTCAAGGTAATACGTTTTAGTTCAGAGAATATGGATCTATAAAAAACCAGAAAGATGCGCATTTGGTTTCCAGTAGCCACATGTCAGCAAATGACTAAGAAGGACACGGTGCAACAGAGTCCTGGTCTGAGACCCTTGTTTCAAAGCAGCTATAAAACAGTGAGTAAGGGGCAATGTCTCGTAGAGGTTAGTACTATGGCACGGTGTTGTCAAACACATCCAAAACTGCATTGTCCTGTTCTGATTTTTCACTTCTCCCTATGATCCTTCACATTTCTGTGTTGCGTGTCCAGAGTGCATAGTCCTAGATTTTGTCTAAGGCCAAGGCACACAGTCCTTATTGCATCTAGTGGAAAATCTGTTGGGAAAGTATGCAGGTACCTCTGTATTCAGGCCTTCTACACGTGCCCTGAGGCAAAAATCTCTTCTAATAAATCCATGTGTGTCAGAAATTAAAGTTATATTGCAGATAAGTATTTCCCCCACATACAGACACTCTGGCATGCCTCACCTTTTTCTAAGCCATGTATTACCAGACAGAAAAACTTCAGTTTCTTTACCGGTGATTTATCTATTTTTGCACATGTCAAGAGTCTGTGTAGATACACAGTGAGAAGCAATGGCACAACTGCTTGAAAATTTATCACAGGATGTGTTACCGCAGTTTCAGCACATTTCCAGGCAATGATGCCAAGTAGGTTTTAACTGAAGTCCTCTATCTGACCTGGCTGCCTGAGGAATTACCTTTCTTTCTGTAAGATACCACCATGGAAAGGACAAGGTGTGGTCCCTCAGCTGGAAAAGAGTAGGAGGAGCTTTGATTTTCTAGTGTGCATTGCTAGACATACTTTTGTTTTCCTAAAGGTTGTTGAGTCTTTGCTAGTTTTGTTGGAGGGTTTTGGTCTGGTTTTTGGTCTGTTTTGTTTTGCTTTGGTGTTGGGGTTTATTTTTTTGGCTTTAGGAGAAGCAGAAAGGATGTGCTTTGGTATTAGGGGAAACTTCACTATGTGGCAATTTCACAGTTATACTATACATACTGCTATTTGTGTATATGTTTCAATTGCATAAATAAAACCAATGAGAAAAAAGACTAAACAATACAAAAAAAATCACAGCCATATTTGAAAATCAGGACAGTTTTAGGAAATATAGTCCCAGGCAGCAGCTACCATGAACATTCCTGTGTGGGAACAGAGCCCAGAAGATGTCCTTTGGTATTGCCCTTGAAAGTAGTGAGTCAAGGGAAGGAAATTTCAATTAACTAGAAAGAAGAATGACAGGTTTCTAGAAAATTCTTCTGAGAGTTATAAAAATAGATCCTTATTTTTCTCTTCTCTGTTACTAGAGACTGGCTGCATTCATGTGGACATATAATAAAATCGACCAGAAACACAAATCTCTACTAAAACAGCTCATAAATCCAAAGCAGATCAAATGAACAGTTTTTGCCAAAAACAAGAGGGTTAGGGGAAACATTTGAAAGAGTTAACCTGGTTTGTGTTGGCATTGTCAACAGAACATCCCGATTTAGTCCTTTCATGTTTTCACCTGTGCACAGCATTTTTAAAGTAAACTGTGAAAATGGATCCACAAAACAGTGTCGTAATCCCAAAACTTCACAGAGCAGATTTCATACAAAAGACCTTCTTTGGACTCAAACTGGTGGGTTTTTTTCCCCTTCATTTTAAAGTAAAAAAACAAATGAAAAGAAATTGCAAGGGAATTATTTTCCCTTCCAATTTTTTGGTTCAGATATCAATTCTCCCCCCCCCCCAAATTCCATGCTCATCTCCACTTACGACCTATTATTTTTTTAAAAAAGGGGAAATGAGAATTTGAAAATTCATGGAAAATAAGGTTGCCTATTTGACTAATGCAAACATTCACATTCAAAATCCTGGAATTGATCAGCATATCAATTTGTTCCTGACACCAAGGTTAGTATCTGAAACAATGGTACCTCCCCCACTTGCTCGCAATTCAAACGCAGCGTGTGTCATACCCCTGCGCACGTCGTTCTCCTGCTCCGGCTCAAAAGGATGAGCAACAGCGGTCTTATGAGTCAGTGCCTTCCCTGGAGAGCCTTCACCCGCAGCGTTATAAAGGTAGTAGTTTTGTTAATTCGGTCTCATGAGTATTTGCCTTCAGCCGCTAACGATAGTAGAGCGAGTCATTCCTTTTACATTTTAGGAAATCCATCTTTCACATCATCAATGGAGTCAGTTTTGGGGGGGGGAGTTTGACCAGTCCTGGTTTGCACCAGGACCAGTTTCCTCCTGGTTTCGCACCCTTACCTACACGGCTGGTTTGGCTCACTCTTCTCGCACAGCAGAGAGAAATTCAGCTGGCTGCCGTTATTAACGTGCGATCGTGGTAGGTTTGTATTTATAACCTGGTAAATCACTGGTGCCTGGGCAAAGAACATGCTCTTTCTGCTGTTGAGAGCACTGCCATGGCACAATGCAGTTTGTGTGGCAATGAGATAAAATGGTGGGGTACTCATAAAAGCACAGCTTGCTATCCAGGCTAAGCTGCCCCTCCGGCAGCGCTGTCTAGGCTGCCTTCATGGCTCATGCCATGAAAATCCTGAAAAGCTAAGGTCCCTACACACATCTATGAACCAGTTCATCTGGCAGAAATTGACAAAATAAAAGCCTACCTGTATAAATCACAATGATCTTATTATTTTCACCATTACTAAATGAGTTAATATTAGTTTGCAGTAGTAGTAAAACTGGTCTTCCACATATAACTGGTGACACAGAGCAGCTGCTTTGGAGGAACAACAGATACGTGCCCCCTTCTTCATGAAGATGCTCTGTTCTTTAAAATGCTCAATAGATAAAAATGACTCCAAAGAAGTCAACGCACATCACGTTTTAAAATCTCATATACTCCAGGTGATAATTTTATTTCAGCTTCAGCTGTCAGCATTAGTTAATTCTAATATTAAGCAACATTGCTTCACTTGCATTTCTTGGGTATAAGGAATGGGATGTTTCACACCAGTCTGTGCTACTTCTTGCTGCTTGTGCTCTCAAGTAATTTTCAAGATATACTGTGTATTCAAGAGGCTTTTCTATACATCTAAGGGCTGGGACTGTGCTTCTCTTCAGAACAGGTTTGATTTATTCCCATGGCTTGTGCAGCTGAAAGAGCAGAACCAGCAGCAAACAGCTACATCCAGCTCAAATTGTTGTGTAACATAAAAAGTTTGTTAGTTATTTGCTCCCTGCAAACTTTTTCCAAAAAGTTAGACAAAAGTTTACAGAAAATAAGTACTTATACTGTTAGCAAAGCATGCAGACGTTGGAGTTCGCTCTGTCTGCCATAAATGTCATCTCCACGGGCTATGAGAACTGATTTTAAGAGATGTCTGGCACTCCAGCATCAGAAACTAATGCTGGGATGGCTTTTTGGAGTCACCATCCTCAAATGTTTCCTTTCCACAACCCATTTATAGTGACAAAATAGACAGCAAATCCTTTCATTTCAGCAACTTCTGGCTTCAGCTCTGCTATCTCAGCAGGATATGAAGGCAAGATAAAAAGGCCAGCAGTGACTTTGCCTGTAGATGGGTCAAGGAAATTTTTCATGAAAACAACTTTAATTCCATTTCTAAGATGTAGTTCAATAACTGCAGCACAGTCAGGTCCCAAGCTATTACACGTGTAAGTAAACAGCTCAGAGGTTAATATGCAGCTGAGAAAAACTGTGGGGGCTTTTCCTTTTTTTTCTTCTTTTCCTTATTTTATAGATGTTTTTCAGCTGAAAAAAAGATTCAGGATTGTGCCTCTACAGACACATGGCACAGGCTTGGCTTCTGCTCTAAGTGTATTAGGATTTCCCTGTGATTCAATCCTCAAGAGGGGAAGCCAAAGAAGCTGCAAGATTTAGATTTTGGAAGGTCTGCCACCACCTTTTCTGGAACCACCCAGAAAAATTAGGGCATAGCAACCAGCACTGCACTAAAGCAACGCAGAGCAACACAGGACTGGGCCAGCCTTTCCCAAAGCAGTACGAACCAGATCAAACAAAGGCCTGAAGTAAAAGCCATGTCTCAACAGAGGTAAGTTTCAGAAAACGAGGGTGAGATTAGATAAGCAGATGCCTGGCTCTCAATAGCTGAAGGTGAAAATCTCAGAGGCTCGGGGGCTGAGCGCTTGCTGAAACCATGGCGCTGCTGTGCGTGCTCGGCGTTGAGACCAGCAGAGGAGTCGGCCAGCGCGGGCTGGATTAGCTGCCCGTGAGCAGCCCCCGTTGAACAGCCCGAGGAAGGGGGATATTTTAAGGGTGGAATAACCGTGGTGCAGAGGGGTGAGCAAGGTGTGCTGCCTGCCACCCTCCAGCAGGCAGCTCACGGGGGTCCCCTGAGCCCCAGAGTCGGTGCAGCACCCAGAAGGCAGATGTTGAGGGCTTTGCAGGACATCTACAGCACAAGTGCCCTGCACCAAGGACTTCATATTCAAGGCATAGAAAGGGCAGACTGCCCATCGTTTTCTGTCTCTTTTTTTCCTCTCTGAGAACAGCTAACTGCATCAGAAGGGGACACAGGTCATTTCCACCAGGCCAACTGTGATCAACGATGTGTGTTTGGAAAGGGATTTCAGATACACACTGCAGCCAAGATGACCTTGCCTGCTGTGCTGTCCAACATGGGGGAGCTACTTCTGAAGAGCTCATCTGTAAAAGCAGCAGCTTATGTCAACCTCCCCCCTCCTCCATGTCACAGCAGAACCACCATAAGGACGGCAACTAGTTCAGGACAACAAGTGCATGCATTGAGCAGGCACATATATTTTGCCTTGGTCAAGTAAGGAAATTCGTTTTGTATCAAAATACTTTGTTCAGGACCAACCTACCGGCACCAAAAGTGATCCTGGGACATGGAGCTAAAGCTGCAGCTCTCTTCTCAAAGACACAAGCCATCTCTGAAGAAATACAGAAGTATTTTTCTGGATCACCAGAGTGGAGGTCTTAGACTGGAACATTTTTCATCTGCAAAGACTTCTCTGCCCACCAAAGAGTAGCATTTTTATGCATGCATCCAAACACAGACAAGAGAGTTGGGGAATTCTAACCTGAATCACCAGACATGTTGCCAGCATTTTCCCTGCATTATTAAACGGCCAAGAAAACTGCTCTTTGTCCATTTCTACGTGTAGATAGGAAACGAGATTGTCAGTGAACTCGTTACCAAAAGTTATTGTTTTGAACAGAATAGGTTATTATTACATGACTATGTTGCAGATAACTCTGCTACAATCCTTTGTCATGTTTGTTTGAGCATTCATAGATAATTCTCAGTTTGAGAACTGTAGTAACTTGCCCAGTTACTGATTAATCAGTGCACACAAATTGGCATGTCTTGAGTCCCTTATGAGGAACAGAGGAAAGGAGGTAGCAGCTATTTTTGCATCACCGTCGTTCAGGTGTATTGCTCTGTGTGCTGAGCAGTTTCTATTTACCAGAAAGGCTTCACATCTTTTCCTTTCAATGGCAGACACCAGAAAAGTGTTCTTTCCATTGAGCACACACTGCGCAAATTTTCAGTGTAAGCTTCCGAGTAGTTATCTGCGAGTCACATATCTAAAATGCATGGCCTTGAATGCTTGAAAAAGAGAGGTTTCTACGTGTGTCAAAACACAAACTGTTCAGCCAGGAATTGTTGGTGTCAAAGTAAGAGCCCAGGTCTTACTAATCTAGTGCTTCCACCTGGAAAAAGAAACACTAAAAGAAATTTGAAGACCTCCATTAATGTATCAAAATCAAATAAGCCAGAGTGGACACCCTGCGGTAGCTCAAGGGAAAGAGATATAACCTTGTTTGAAGAAAAGACTCGATATGTGAGGAAGAGAATGAATTTGGGCAATAACAGAGACGCCAGTGCTTTACTGCTGTGACTTCTACAACTTGGAGAAATTCCACAGGGGAGGCACGTGGCAGGGGACGGGGCTGGAGACTCACACCTAGGAGGTGGCTTGCTGTGCTGAGGAGAAACCTAGAGGGACTGCAGCCCACAGAGGACCCACAGCAGGCAGAGAAGTGGGCGGCATGGATCAGCAAAGAAAAACTGCTGTGCACCAACCCCAGCCTCCTGTGTCCCCTGTCACCTCACCCAAGGGATGGGGAGAGACGGTCGAAACATACAGTGAAAATAAGGGAAATGGAGACTATGGAAGGGGGAGGAGAAGTGTCAGACCAAAGCTGAGCCTGGGGAAGGGGAAGGAAAGGCATTTCCCTCAGTGTTTGTTTTATCACTTGGCATCTTACTTTTCCCCTAAGTAACCAAATCTGTTATTAAAAGTATATTAATTGGCAACTAATTGAATTAAATTAAATGAAATTCCGTGAGTCAAGACTGTTTTGCCTGCAACGAGAAGTCCTCATTTGCTTGGCATTTTCACAGACCTCTGGGCCGTTTTTTTTTGCCAGTCATCAAAATGTGCAGACAGGAGGGATATTTCTTCTCTAGGACAAAGACATTCAGCCTGCAACACGTGGTGCCTGTTGAAGGGGGCTGCTGGGCTACGACAAGGTGCGGCCGTTCCTGGCCATCGCCTCTTCTGAGGCCACCACTGCTCTTTCCCCGCTGCGGCGGAGGCCTGCTCAGGGACAAGTGGACAAAGCAGCTATGCTCTAGCCTGTTTCTGAAAACTGAGCGTGAAAGGAGGCTGCCACTGCTGCAGCATTTCATATGGCCTTGTTCTTGGCAACGAGTAAACAGGGACTTACATGTTCACGAACACCAGCTTAGCAGCACCACCAACACCTTGCCTGTAGACATTTAGGAAATCCAGCCTTCTCCAGAAGCATTCATGAACTGTGCAATCACAGCAAGATGCTAGGTGCGTGTACAACAGTGGGACCCATCTCGGCTGGTGACAAATACCACCATCGTAAAGCTGATAGTGCAAAACTCATGCCTAATGCATATTATAAGGCCCAAAGGAAATTTTCACTCCTGCAAAAAATATACAGCTTTTGGTCCATAAAGAAAACAGTATCCTCTTGTATCCATAAATCATCACAGCTCAGGATAAAGTAATACCTGCATAACGAAAGGATTACAAAGTATTCCTTATGGGGTCAGCAGAGTCCATAGATTTTTAATCAGCTCTTTAATATTTACAATCTAGGCAAAGTCTTAGGCCACTGGCTTAACAGTTAGAAAAAGAACAGAAATATTTCTTAAGCTGGTTTTGAAATCTCTAAGTGTTTTGTGCAACAGGAAGACCAGGCCCCAGGAACAAGGCAGTCCCAGCAGCCTGTCCATCAGCACAGGACATGGCCTCCACTCAAGAAACATTTGAGTCTTTTTGGTAGGACCAGGGTTCATGGGTACAGAGGATAACAGAGCTATGCAGGGCACGCCTCATAGTTGGTCCTTAACACCTAAACACTGGCTTAAAACCGAATCTGTATTGTTCTCAATTAACTATTACATGACTAGTTTAAAAAAAAGGAGGCTGGAATACTTGAGATCCATAAAGAGTTCTCCATTATCTGAAACTGAGTTTCATTTCCAAGATTTGCTGATGACACAGCTATTCTGGGTGTACTCCAGGGGGAACTGAAGAAAGGTGGAAAACCAGACAACACATTGTCAGGTTAAATATATGCAGCTGCAACCGTTTCCAATGCTGCTGGGTACTGAATTGAGTACATCAATTCAGAAGAGACACCAATGCATTTTAACAGACAATTTAGTAATAATCTCTGGACAATCTGTCAGTAGCTGAAACCAACAAAATATCTAAAAGGAAACAAAATCTTACAGAAGATAGAAAAGCATTCTACTAATATCTAGCTCATCATATAAATTACGTTTACTTTCTTGTGAGAAATATAGCTGAGACAGAATTTGAAGGTATCACAGGAGAATCTTGTGAGTCCCATGAGATTTTGTGATGATTTAGACCATCTTTTTAAAAGGTCCACCCCAGTCGCTATTATATGTGACTTTAAGTGCTGACTATATATAAGAACTGTCTTGTTTGGGAGGGGTAGCTGTCAGCACACAACATATGATTTTTAAAGAAATCAAATTATAAGAGTAGCTGCAGCATACTTCACGCTCTCACCCAGCAAAGCACTCAAGCGCAGTCCTCTATGTCTTCAGAGAAATGTAAAGGACCAATGCCGCCTCAAATGTTTCTGCCGCTGACCCCTGTCAGCCTCAGGAGGGTTCAGAGGGCCCAGGACGCTGAGAGAAGAGATGTGGGAAAGGCACTTTTAGAGAGAAATTTACTTTGTCATATCTCGCCTGCAAAGCTAATGGCCATAGAGAAGGTTCAGCCCTCTACCTGGTAAGTTCATAGTCCTTAGATCAAGGGAGATAAGAGTAAGGCTCACAGGGAGGAATCCTCTTTAGGCTGGGTGCCATCTGCATGAGTGACCTGGAAGAGATGAATAACATGCTCATGACATTTACAGGTGCCGATTAATTAGCAAATGAGGCAAAGAGCTAATATGCAGGTGAAAGACAGTAAGAAAATTAAGTAACGGTGTGGTGAGGCATACACACACAGTCAACGCACACACATATATATGTGCATGCACATCTGCTTCTAAAAATAGTGAAGGAAATTATTTTCTAAATGACTGTTTTTGTTGACATTGGACTCACTCTGTTACATGCCCGTATGAAAAAACTTTTCCATCAAGTGCAACCATCTAACATCTTTTATTGCTGTGGCCAATGTTGTTGATCTTGTTGTTTGTTTCCACGAAGGTGATTTCAGACCAGATTCCTGATAAATTTATTTCCTCCTCTCTTCTGTTCTAGCCTTCTAACACCTGTGTTCTGAAAGTAGCAAGTGAAAGCATTTCAGCTATATTTCAAATAGAAAAGGGTAAAAGTACAAATGGGCATATAAAAAAAAAAATATTACTTTATACCTGAGAAAACAAAACTTTGGTTTGAAACATGTCCTGGAGATGACCTTGCGGTGAGAGGACTGAGTGAGAGGGTGTGATTACTCCACGTGAACAGCGCTTGCAGCGACGGTCAGGGAGCTGGCTCGCTTTGCCAGACAAACACACCCAACGCTTTCAAGCCCTTTCCCTCTGACTGGCTTCCAGGCGGGGCTGCCTGGCTGGGTGTGATAGCAGGGGAGGAACGGCAGCCAAGGCAGGAACACCTTCCCACACACTTGAGGCCAGCAGGAAAGCTCTTTTCTTTGCAATTGCTCTGTGACCTGTGAAAGAAAACTTTTTCATCTCTAACTTCCAAACACCAGGAGTCGGAGCCACTCGCAGTCAGCGCAGGGTCAAACCACTAAATTATTGCTCGCTTTCCATCATTTCCTTCCTTTGGAATAACAACTCTACCGCTTTTCACACACTGCGTGAAAAATCCTCCCCTGACTTGTGGGCCAGCATCCAGGACACCTGCGGCAGGGCCACCCTCTGTCACGGCGCAGAGGTGCCTGCTGTGGTGTGCCGTGCTGTGCTGCCGGACAGACGGACAATCCCTGCCCGGGGCTGGGGGACCCCAGGCAGGCACAGGAGAAGGCTGGTGGCACCAGGGTGTCCCAACAGCATGTGTGAGGGTGGTATGTTGTTTCCTAGTGCAAATGAGGTGCAGCAGCGTTCATGGGTTGGACACCTCAGTAGGAAACCAAGAGATGGAAACCAAAGGACAAACTGGAACTGTGTTCAGTTTTGGGCCCCTCACTACAGGAAGGACACTGAGGTGCTGGAGCGTGTCCAGAGAAGGGCAACGAGGCTGGTGAGGGGTC
>Ga0181612_113037_pt1 | contig 10825 bp, 5 predicted proteins | sample HoacroProtozoa21_FD_119630 | JGI IMG/M metagenome (GOLD analysis project Ga0181612, IMG submission 119630) | Hoatzin crop microbial communities from Cojedes, Venezuel. Combined Assembly of Gp0051906, Gp0051904, Gp0051908 | reverse complement strand
TATGAAAAATTTCTTTACTGAAGGAGCTGTGAAGCATTGGAACAGGCTGCCCAGGGAAGCGGTGGAGTCACCATCCCTGGAGGTGTTTAAAAAAATGTATACATGTGGCGCTTAGAGACATGGTTTAGTGGTGGACTTGGCAGTGTTAGGTTGACAGTTGGACCTGATGATTTTAAAGGTCTTTTCCAACCAAAACGATTCTATAATTCTATTTGAACGAGCTATGAATACTAGTTATGGATTCTGTTCCTTTCCCTTTCCAAACACTTTACATTAGAACCCCACAAAGATATAAATAAAAAAATAGAGTTTTAACAAGATAGAACTTATAAAACAGAAATGAACTAATAACTATTTTGGCCCTGTTCCTTTAAGGCAATCATCTACACCAAATGAGCAAACGCACAAATTGCTTACTTGTTAGTAGACTCGTTAGAGAGATGACAAGTCTCGCATCAAAGAAAGTAGACTTTGAGAGAAGAAAATTTCCATGCAGAAGCAGAACAATGGTGTCAACAATCTACTATCTTTAATGAGAATTCATATGAGCTTCTTTTCAGCTTCTTTTCTTTTCATTCCTGATTCTGGCATTGAAAACTTCAATTGATTACTACCCGCAAAACTGAATGACAGATTAGCTCCCACAGAATGTGCTGAGTGCTTTTCCTAGCCAAAGGTCTAATTCTCAATCAGTGATTAAACACAATTCACCTGAGGAACATTAAAACCCCCTTATATCTTAAGGGGATGTGTTGCACAAATTCACTGATTCTTTTCAAGGTACAACAGTATTTTTAATGTAAGCTTGAAGTACATACCTTTTTCTTTTATATTTACAGAAATTGTGATTCTGCAACTCGTATCCCATGAACAGTTCTGTTGAAAGAGATTTAGTGTGCACCACAAAGTAAGTAACCATTTTTTCCATCATATACAACATCTTTTAAAAGTGTAATCTACAGAGAGTTCTACCTTTTTAACCAGTTAGTGAGATTTCTGTTGTTGTTGCTGTGTAAGAAAAGGTGTATGGCCTTATGTCCTGTAAAGAAATACTTAATGATTTTTAGTCTGCCTCTTTAAGAGACACAAGTCCTGTGTCCTAATGGGTGTTCCTCTGTCTGACCGGGATCCTTTAGCTATTGATTAATTCCTTGTGAATGAGGCCTGCTGCTCGGTCAGTCTTTGGGGCTGTTAGAAGTTCACAATGTGATGGTACACATAATGCTATCCGTGTTGAACTATATGTGGAGTGAATTAAAATTATTAACAAGCCTGCCCTCTGAAGATCATTAACTAAGCAATAAATCAACAAAGGATACCGCAGCATGATGAGACTGTTGTAGCCCAGGGTTATTACAACACATGGGGCACCATCAGAGGACTCTAATCCCTCTCAGGAAAAATAATTTATTACAGCAACATCCTCTGAACTTCCCTTATTGATACAAAAATTATTGGCATGAAACATTTGGCAAAGCAGTATTAGCATTGCTAAATCGATTGTATATAGTCCCTTTGTCTTTATGAATTCACGTCAATACTTTCAGTAATAAATACAATTATTTGATTTTAAAACAGATACAGTGAAAGCAAAAGCCTTGTATTTCATGCAATTTGACAATAAAAATCTTTCCTTTTAATTTTAATGTTAAAAAATCAGGAGAATATACCAGAAATAAGTATGAAATTCTTTATCTAGCTTTAAGCAGTGTCCCAGTAATCCCCCTGTGTGTTTGAAATCTTGCAAAATATCCTTCTGCAGGCAGGCTACTTCCAAGACTGGGCAGAAGATGTGAAAGTGGGATTCTGATTGTACCTTTGGCACAAGTATAGTTCTCTGGAAGCAGGTGGAAAGCATGAATCTATCTTTAAAAGACTTCACTGTCACCCAGTGCTGAGAATTTACACTGTATTAAGCCTCCGTCAGTGGCTGTGTGCTGGTTTATAGAGGCATGGTATGCCTTGACTGGACATACGAGGAGAGATCAATCTGTCACACCAAAGAGTATGTGGGTCACTATATTTATTCCGTCTGGGCTGAAAACAACTGACTGCTTTAACAAGTACATGGTAGCTGAGAGCTGTTGTGTCACGAAATACTTTTGCTGCCTGAACAGTCAGGTTTCAAAAAGCGTAAAAGTGACTTGGAGTGAGAACTGCCCCGTATTATTTCCATATGTTGCCTGTCCTGAAGGGAGAAAGCAGAGTATCTGCTAGGCCTTTGGAGAAAGCTGGGGAAGAAAATCGGCTCAGAAATCTTTGCCACCTTTTTTTGGTATTAGATGAAAACTTGAATCACAATTCCAGAGTCTAGACTAGCCAAAGCTCAGATGTGATGAGGTATTCAAGTAAAACAAGATAAATGTGGGTAACTGAGAAGTGACTTCTGTAATCTAAATATGCAGTCGTTGAATGTACTGGGATTAGGTTTGGGGGGTTTTTTGTGAAGCACCTTTGCTCCAAAATGTGTACAGAAAATTAGATGGAAAACTTTTTATCTCCTGTATGACTGATGATCACAACTGAGTGGATTGACCTGAAGATTTTTGTCTTTTTTCCCAACTGTTTCAGTTCTACCCAATCTTTTGAATAAAGGGAAATACCAATAGTCTGTTCTGACAAAAATGCAGAGCCATATATTCTCCTCCCCTCAGTTACATGACAGCAAGGGTATCTGTTATGGGACCAAATGTCAACAGGCACCAGCATGCAATGCACCTACACCAGGGCACGCAATAGCAAACACAGCGTTGGTTTCACGAATACACGTGTAAAACTGCTCTCATCCGATAATGTGGCATCTCATCGAGCATGTGGCACTTCAGGACTCGGAAGGCCAGAGAGGTTGTATGATAGGTTGCGCCTGAAGGGCTTCCTGAGAAGAGGGAATTGGAGACCAGGCATTAAATTATATCGGTGGGTCAGATCCAGCCCACAGCCAGGGTTTGGATATCCATATATTGACAAATTTACTCATAAACGTAGCACTACGCATTTAAGTAAAGTTATGCAAAGATATGTCAGATCAGTCATATGATTTTTGTTCTTGTTTTCAGCAGTGGTCAACATCTAGCAGTTTTATTTTCTTAAGTAAACATTTTAATCACCAATGTCTCCTGCAACTCCTAATTCTGTCCACAAAATCGAGTATATTTCAAATTCACAAGGGATTCATTTTTGGAGCTTCTGAATGCATAGACCCTTGGAATTTTTGGCCTCTACTTTGTTAAATAGGCCCAGTTGGGCAAAAGCAGAGAAGCAATCATGCATGGATACACAATCAGATTTTTAAAGTATTGGCCAGGATAGACTTAACAGAAATACCATAAACCTGTAAAAGAGTTACAGCTATTCCTGGTAGCAACAGTAAAACTTCAAAAGCCTTTAGTCTACCCTTGTCCTATAATTTCATCTTCTGTTTTTCCTTTGTGTATATTTCTCAGACAAAATGCTAACAGCAATATCATTCCAGACATGTGTCTTCTATTAACTTGTTGAACTCAAGAAACTTGTAACACTCCATTAGAATGATTTCCCCTCTCCCTAAGATGCCCTGCCACAAATCATAAAGCAACTTCAAGCATTACTTGCTTGTACCTGAAAATACTGTAGTCGTGAAAAAAAAAATCACTCTCCCTTTCAAAAAAGAGAAGTTTAATTCTGAACTGTGACCCAGAGGCATTGCAGGCTTCTGCTCTGAATTATCATAGATGAATTTGATAGCCTCAGGTTGCGCTGGCTGAGATTGATTGAAACATCAGTTGGGTTTAATCCTGGTGCTTGGGAGAAAGGAACAAAATTTGCAAGTGGAATGGTAGCCCTGAATGAGATGATAAATAAAGAAGGTCTCCCAGAAATCTGAGGTATTTCATTTCACATGAACTATGAACTTATTTAATAGAAGCTGTGCTAAAATGACTATGATCCTTATCAGGAGGGAATGATTAATATTTTTATGACATTTTATTAGAGTAAGTTAAAGTCCATTTTTCAAAACTGTGATCACGCTTGCTATTTTTATATGGCTCCTTGAAAGCTTTTCCTCAGAATGAATCCCATGAATTTTCTTTTGTGTGAATGGAATTGAGCCTTCTAGTTAAAAAATGATGAACAGTAATTAGGACATAAATTATTTAAAGGTCTTGTAGTTTAAGCAGACATAAAAACTGGCAGGCAATTAAATTCATGGCAAACTCTAGGGGATACTGGTGGAAACAGGTGGTAGCAAGTATTTTATGAGACCTGAGGACAAGCTTGAGGGCTCAGGAGATGGTGGTGTGTGGATGAAAACTGGCATTTTCCAATCTAATGCTGGCTTAACAAGATGTATAAGGAACATTATTGGACTGGTGTGCATGTCCCCTGTGGGGCAGAGTGAGGCTAAAGCTCCTCATTTAGAGCTCCAGATGGGAACCGCCAGCCCCCTCTTTGAAAGCTTTTTGCTTCCATCTTGCTTCCATCCTTTTGTATGCATAAATATCTGTGGTGTGCATAGGCTTTGGAGACCAGTTTCCCAGCTACTGTGAAACCAAGCAGAGCAAAGAGCATTCTGGCAAATGAGCAAAGCTTGCCAGCATCTATGAATTTAGCTAGAAGCACAAATGCTAAGGGCTCTAATACATTGTACCTACCCTGGTCCCACAGAAGCAGAAAACGTAGGAGAAGTAAATATTGCCAAAATCTCTCTACCTAATGGAAAACAAATACTTTTTAGAATTTGCAACCAAAAGAAAAAGGTTGTTCAAATCTCATTTGCCTTTTTCTTCTAGCATCATTCCAGTTAGTAAACAGCTTACCTAGAGAGGGATACATGGTGGATAACTCGCAATTATTTTCAAATTTGGAGAATTATTTCTAAAACAATCTATGTTTACTTTTAAAAACACATGGAAATTATTCTGAACCACAAATCTCTTTTTATTAGCTGTATGACCATGCAGTGTGTACAAACCTACACGACTTTATTCTCCTTATGTGTGCTTTTCATTTGTAGTAAGTAGCTAGAACTCATAGGGGTGGTCAAACAAGCAATATTTTCTTTGTACATTGAGAAAAAAGGTTTCCTTTCATGACCTTGTGCCACCTGCCTGTAATTATGTGAGCAAGCTGAAGACACACAAGAACTGTCTACAAGACTACAATGAGGCTATACAATTATTTTCTTTGGGTGGCTGAGTCTTTCTTATTATTTCAGTATAGCTCAAAACATTATTGGTTTGTTTGTTTGTTTTTCTTCTCTGAGCTTTGAACTGCCAGACAACAAAACACTCATCTAATATGATGTAGCAGAGTTCTTATGGCTACCTTATGTAATGTCATTTTTTAAAGTGTTATCAAGACTCTTCTTGAAATTTAAGGTCATACCATGGATGTGTTACTGTCTTCATGTGGCACTCTGTTTTTTCCATTCTCCCAGGAGAGTGGAAGTTGCAGCTCAGTAATATAGGGGTTTAATTGCTTCTCAACACCCCGTCCAACGAGGATGTAGACCAAAGATGGTCATTCTTTTCTGAGAAGGTGGAACATTCTGAATGCTACACAGAAGACAGAAAATCCACCCTGTGGAAAAAAAGAAAGCTATCAGTAGTTATTCCTGTTCCATTTAGGGGAATACCATCTAAAGTTTGGAATTTCTAAACTGAAAAATCTGGAAAAAAAATGAGATGTTTGGAAACATTCTATTTTGCTTCCACTCTGTATGTAAGAAAAACTACAGACTTTCAGTTCAGAAGTGCCAAATCAGGAGGCTTTATCCTTGACACCTCTTTTAATTTTTCATCTAAATGATATTTCAGTGAAATCAGAGTGTTTTAGCTTTTGGCGGAGAAGTGCATTGTTATGTAAAATATTTCAATTAAATATTTTCTAAACAACAGTTTCATTTTTATGTCATTTAGTTCCCCTTGCCAGAAATTCCCTACTCTTTAATGTCAGGACTCTGCTATTGGAAGCAAGCTGAAAAACCTCTAGCTCTGACTCCACAGAAAGGCTCCGTAGAAGGTGTCTTCAATGCACAGCATTAATTTCTCTGTATTGTTTCTGCTTCTCTGCATACGCAAAGATGTAGCCCTGAAGCATCTGTATATAACTCTGCAAACAGTGAACTTATCGTTTGTAAAAATATTTTACCAGTCCTAGCATTCCTACAGACTACAGTATATCAGACAGCCACACTGGTGGCAGACTTGACAATGCATCACAGGCTTAAGGCTCGGCTCTAGGAACAACTTGAGTGGATGGGGTTCAGTTCCGTTCTTAGGGTAGCTAAGAAGAGATGGAACCCTAATGTATGTAGCCAATATGGCCAAAGTATGTCCCCTCTGGCAAACTGTAAAAGGCACCACTGAGGTAACTATGTTTTATTGAACTGTCAGCATTTTAGCAAAGGTGTAACCATGCTTAGCAGCTTTGCTCAAGAACTAGCTTCTTAATTCAGACACTTCCGTGAGAATCACAAACTCTCATTTAACAAAAAGCCAGTTTCAAGTTCTTGTACATATGGAAGAAAGCTGGACAGCATAATGTAATGACATTGTTATGATCCAGAAAGCTAAAAGCAAAAAAAACCACAGCACAGGCGAACAGCTGATTAAACTAAATTTTAACTCGTGAAAATGATGATATTTTTTTTTCTAAACCCTTAAGTTTTCAGGCCTGACTAATGCTTTGTGAACATTAAAGATTAGATATTGTATTCTGGATCCTCAGATTCCACATGCCTAAATGCTGCACTAAAATATAGTGATCCTTAATTTGGTGGGGGTGCTCAAAAGGAGTAATCCTTCATTTCATAGAACTGCCCTGGTTCACTTCCAGGAAGCCTCTACACCTCTGGAGCCAGAGGTAGACTTGGCCCATGTGAAAACTCTGCTGTGTTGCACAGAATATGCTAATACTATACATGGCATTACAGTAAAGTATGTTACAGCCTAAAAATTTTTACAATAGATTTCTTTCTGTTTTACACAATTTAAATAATGTTCAAATCAATGGGGACGCATAGAAGGGCAGATTTTGGCCCCGTGTTATGGAGCATACACAATGAATTATACAATTTTGTGATGTAAAATAATACTCTAAGCTATTAGGGCACAGTTTTCTTTTTATAATCCACATCAGATTTCTGTACTGCAGAAACATACTTAAAAGCTCCAGAACCCCCTAAAGAATTGATTATTCTTAGGCCTTTGGAGGGTTTGTGCCCTTTAAATCCAGCCATATTTCTTCATCTAAACCTGGCTGTGTGTAACTGTTAGCAATAATAAACTATTTTGCATATCCAAGAAAAGCTTTTAGCTTGCATTACAGCTTAGCACAGAATGCACAGTGCATAGCTGAACAAAAGTAGTTCTGCCTCTAATGAAAACAATCCTGTATTTGCCAGGAATACTAAAAAGCAAAATAAGTAGGCTTACTGATACTTTCTTGTTTGCTGAAGAATGAAAAAATACAGCTAAATACGGAGACCGGTAATATATATTCTGGCTGAGGAAATAATTTCCCTTCTAGCTTTTTAGACATTGCCATAAATCGTAAGATACGTTTTTCAGAGTTGCACAGGGTATTTGACTATTTCCTTTTTATTTCAGTGGGAAATGAACACATAAATCCCATAGGCCTGGATTTTCAAAGCACCCTAAGGGACTGATAATTTTGTTCAAGTTTCTTCTTCACATTTAGGGAAGCAAATATTTTAAGTGAGCGCGTCAGCAGTGGTGTCCACAAATACCGCCATTTTTAATATATTTTTCTGTCTGTGAGAGAGAGCATCATAAAAGTAGATAGTGACGATTAAAAAGGCTCATATATAAATGAAGCAGGTGGTCACTATATTGCCCAAGTTACTATGGCCCAACACTGTAATTAGGGCCCCACTACACCAGGTACTGTACATACAGTATAAAACAATCCATATCCCTAAATACTGTAAAATCCGCATAGAAATGAAGCATCAACGAAAGCTTTATCATACTAACCTTACATGTGGGAAGTTGAATGAACTGACTGACATGACAGCTCTGAAAGTGCTGTCTATGAAAATACCTTCTTATGGCTTCATCCTTTGTTTCAATGTACAGTTCATTTGAGAAATTCGGTGTCATTTAAAAAAAAATTATTTACTCCAAAATCTTAAAAAATAATTAACCGTTTTATTTCTGTTAATGGGAGTCTAATAACTCTGAAGACTGGACTTCAGATTCTGTTGAACTTGAATCCATTTGATTTTGATTTAGACACTACACTGGCAAGGGGACCTTCAGTATCAATGCCACACCTGGCAGATCCTAACTTGTGTTCTTTGCCACTGTATGGAAACCACAGCCAAATTCCCTGAGGCTGTGTAAAGGCTAGAGTACTGACCAAGGCACCGTAAAATGCCAAGAGGAAATGACGATGAGAAGGACATAGCCTGAACTCAACTCTTATCCAGGAATCCAAAGGCTGTCAGGCATACTGGTCGGTTACTTAGCTCAGTCCTGAATTCTCCCTGGCAATCAAGCATTGAAGCTTTTTTCTGAGGTGAGGCCAATCTTCTTTCAAAAGATAGCAGAAGCAGGTGCTCCAAAATTTATCGAACAGCTCAGTAGTACAAGGACTAATGTGGGCTATAGACTTGAATGCAGTTCTCTCTTTTGTCTAACAAATGTTAACTTCTTCCCTCCCTTCTTCTCCCTCTTTCTTCGCTTCCGTTTCTGTCTCACCCTCCTTCCCCCCTCCCCCCTCCTTTCGTCCCCCCTTCCTTCTGTTTCTCTCTCCCTCCCTTCCTTCTAGTTTTACTCATCAGCCAGTAAAATACTGTGCAATAATATGTTGTCAGTCCCTCCCGCCTGAAGCTGTTCCACACTGACTTGAACAATTAAATATTGATGGAGGTCTGCAAGAGAGAGCAGGCATGTTTCAGGCAAGGGAGAGAGCCTACAGCCTAGGGATAGCATAAAGTTAGGAAGGGTGAGAGATGCTTCTTATTTCCAATCAATAAACAATATAAAAATTTAATTATATAGTGGAGCAGGTATTAGGAATCTGATCTCTTCTTCATGTGACACTGGTTGTGTTACTATTTCTGGTTCTCATTTCTGGAGTAAATTATTTATATATAATCTATGTATAATAATTTTGTTTATTTATGCGTGAAGTGTTGCACATGGGGAAGATTGTCCCACCTTCACACACAATATGGTGGGCTCTGAGATGGCCATTGCCATTTAGGAACAAGGCACTGGAATCATAGTATAGAGACACATGCTGCACACAGTGCTCAACAAAGATAAAAAAACCCCAAACACTGGGAATTACTAGAAAAGGAAGATGAGAAAACTGCATTAAACCATTGAATACATCCATGGTTTGCTGACACCAGAAATATCGTGGACAGTTATGGTCCTCTGACCTCACAAAATATGTACTAAAACTGGAAAGATTTCAGAGAAAAGGAACTCAAAAGAAGACTTCCACACAGAGGGTGACTGCCTAGGCTAGCGATCTTCAACATGGAAATAAAGACAACTTGATCAAAACAGAAGGCTTCAAAATCAGGAGTAGCACGATGACCTGTCATTTGTCTTTTCCAGCACAAGAAATCAGGGCCATCAAATTAGGGCAGCAGGGGCTGACAAAAAACCAAACCAAACCAAACCAAGAAGGAAGTTGTTAGACCTGTGAAATTCTTTCCTGTAGGACATTATGAATGACAAAGTAGATTGTGTCGAGAGGGGACTAACAAGTATTTGGAAGAGAGATCCTTTGGCGATTACTTAATAGACAAATACCAGCAGGCTTTGGGAATTTTCCAAGCTGAAAATTGCCAGAGGCTGGGAGACTGTTAACAGGGGCAATATCGCATATGCCTGCCTTGTTTGTACTCTTCCATAGGTGCTCACTTCTGTTTGTTGTTGGAGTCAAAGCAGTTGGCTATGTGGCCTCGACAAGTATGGCTATTCTTGTGTTCTTCTGTAAACTTTCCTTGCACGTGGAACTACTTCAGCAAAGATGAGTTGAAAGATTGTGCCTAAACCAAACCTTATTCCTTCATGACTAGACAAGTGTTTTGAGAGAACTGGAAACAAAGCCCCTCAGAGAGAGGAGAAAGCATAGATTTTCTGCATCACGTCTGAATGACATGCACGAGATCACATGGGAAGTCTGTATCTAACACGGGGCTCCATTTAAATCCTCCAAATCTCAGAATAATTCTTTAGTCATCCCCTGGCAGATTTTGTTAGTGAAGATTCTGTGGAATCAATGACATAATGTTCATACCTGATAATTTTGTAGCCTGCAAGTTAACAGCAGTAAGGGTAAAACATTCTGGCATACACCCACAAGTTCATTGAAATATGCATGTGTCAAATGATTCATCTTGATCCTCACAGACTTTTTGATATTCTTGAAAGTTAGAAGATGCATTTGGTTATTTAGAGAATAAATCTTTTTTTCACAACCAGAAAACGTAGGGGGGAAAAAAAGAACCGAGAATGTTGTACCTGTCAGTCTGAGACGGCAGTTACTGAAAACTGCCTGGTATTACCATACTTGATCTAGACCTGAAAGCCAAACCAAGCCATTTATGTTAGCTCCAAAGCACTAGCAGTCCCAGTTAATAGCATTATAATAATCAGTTGGTCAGTAACATTTAGAGTAAACCTCATTCAGCCTAATGATTAGTTCTTAGCAGTTCTGCCTCACTGTAAAAGAAAGCCAAATACTATTACCTCTATAACAGAATGCAGCTTACTAAAAAAAAAAAATAATAATAGCATCATGCTATGGATGTGAAGTGGTGTTGAGGGGCCTACATTAAGAATGTTTCACATAGATCTTTTTT
>Ga0181612_170443_pt1 | contig 10826 bp, 3 predicted proteins | sample HoacroProtozoa21_FD_119630 | JGI IMG/M metagenome (GOLD analysis project Ga0181612, IMG submission 119630) | Hoatzin crop microbial communities from Cojedes, Venezuel. Combined Assembly of Gp0051906, Gp0051904, Gp0051908 | reverse complement strand
CAGTCTTTTTTTTTTCTGAAGGAGTTTTATGTTGAAAAGGAATCAAAAACCACTTAGGAGGCTTTACATGGGACTATGAATATTGTGGAGGCACGAGTTTTGCCAAGTGGTTAGCTGGAGGCCAAATTCTGCAAATCCTAAAATCGCGTGAGTATTTCTTTCTACTTGAAAAAGACTCACAATTTGAAGGACTGCTTATGCGGATAGGGATCTGCAGATTTTGGCCGTTTCTGGCAAGGCTGAGATCAGGGCTTTGCTGTATGTAGTTAACCTGCATTTGGTTTAAAGGGATCCCATCAGGAAAGTGGAAACAGATTTTTCTTAACTAAATGCTTACAGTTGAATTTAAAATTGCTTCCCTTGTCAGAGGTTAAACTGTTCCCTGCCTCGCTCTTATAAGCATTTTAAACTATCTACATGAAGTACTGTAAATACAAGGAATGAGGGTGCAAACTAAGCATAAGAAAAAGTAAAACAAAAGGGCAGTTTCATTATCCATATTAAAACACCTTAAAAGTCCATCCAGCTGCTTGTGTTGAACCAATAGAAAGTATGGGTTCACACCAAAAGAACAATTTATTCTGTGAATTAAAACATTTAGAAGGCCTTATTAACAATGGTGAGCACTTACATGAGCAAAGTTAATGGCCGTATGCACGTGATGAAGTACTTATGCAGATAATGCTGCAAAACTGGGGTAAAAAGTGTATAGAATAACTGGACATGGTTCTGGTTAGAAATAAATCCAAGAAAATCCCAAAGATCTGAACCACTGAAGTACAATAAATGCAGGTGTGTATACACAGAAGTGGTGTTTGAGAAACTAAGCCCAATTTCTAATTTCCATAGCATCTCTTTCTGTCCTGTTGGACAGGATTAAAAATCTTGCAGCTTAGACCTATTTCTGTTGCTTACTTTCTTGAAGGTCTTGACTTGGTTTCTGCATGGAGAGAGTTGGAACTTTCACCCGTGAGGGTGTACCTAGAAATGTTTATATACACATCACTGAACCTATTGTGCCTCCTGTCCACCCTCTCTCAAAGTCAATACACTCTACATAACATGATCAGTAACGCAGCGGTGTAATTAGCCACAGAGATCTAACTGTGTGTTAATAAAAGGCTTAAGGAAAACAAAAATCTGTCTTCCAGCAGGAGTGCCTGTCTAAACATTTGTTTCCAACCTCCTAGGCTTTACATAGAAATACAGTGCATCTCTTCCCTAACAACACCTAGAAATAAATGGACACTGACTTCAGTCAATTTTTACTCTTTAAAAAATGACTCACTGGCTTATTATTCTACTTTTCTTCTACTTCTTTTATTGTTTCCACTTTTGTCTACCTTGCTGTATGGTTTCCTTTAGTTTCCTCCCACCATTCTAGACTTCTTGTACAAATTTTGTTTTATTTCCATTTCTCTACTAATTTTCTCCATGTAAATTCTATTTTCTACTCTAGTTTCAGTTTGCATGTCACTTCATTTCCTCTACCTATCAAGTTCTTCCGATTCTATATTCTGCTTTGCTTTTCTTCTATTTTTTTGCAGCCTCTCTCCTGACTACCCTTGCTTTGTTTTGTTCACCTCCACATCCTTCTTCTCCCTGGCTCTCTACTCCCCTTTTCTAGCTGGTGCTCCCCTTCACTGCACCCTTTATGTTTATATCCCACCCGTACTTGTTTATATTCCACCTGTACTGTATGGAAATGTCTCAGGAAAGCCCAGGAGGGAAGCTGCTCTTACCATGTTTGCCTGCAATGGGTATGAAGACAATCAACTGCACAAGGAATGGCAGGGAGTTTCCCTTAACATGGCAAAATCTGTGAAACTTTTAAGAGACGGGAGTCCTTTCTGAGGAGTTTGAACACCAGCCAGTAACAGTGATGCATAGGTATGGCTAGAAAAAGCTGCTTTTTGAGGAGGCTTGTCAAGGCAATGAAGAAAAATTTTGCCCAAATTAAAAAAAAAGACAAAATCATGAGAGAGGTAGCAAGCAACTGGGACCGACTGCAAGCACTTTTCTGTCTCTGCAGCGCATTTTACATGAAAAGATCAATAACCCCCAAACAGAAAGTCCTCACCCTAGAAAACTCCAGCTTACCAAAAGCAATTTTAAAACTTGGCTCTATGTTCTTTGTATTCCTTCAGTGTCTTTCTTCCCTTTTAACTTTCTTATCTTTTTCGCTTTTAGGATGTTGCATCTTACAATGTGCAACAGTTGCTTTCCCCTGCTTTCCTCCTCTGGCTCTCGTGTGCTGTCCCTCCCTGTCTCTCTGGATCATTCCTATCACTCCTTCTCCTTCCCGTGTTCCTCAGTCTGACTCTTTGTGCGCTCCCATTGTATTCATCTTTTAACCCAGATGTTTCATCATACTTTCAGCACCATAGAGGCCTTCTATGCTAGCTTCTTCCCACGCTACAAATTATGTATTTATGCTCTGCTGGCATAGCCACAGGAACGGCCTCTCTCTCTCCTTCTTTCACTTGCATGCACTCTCATTCTCTGCTATGCACACACATTGCACCAGCACTTCAAAACTGAAACAAACATGTGGATACGAGAAGATTTCCCCAATACGTGTTTGTACATGCAGGCTCCACAAATCTGTTCAAACCCTGCTTACAGGCTCTATGCCAGACCCAATTTATGTGGGAATTGTAATACAACCTCCTACTGAAACACATGTTCAGCTTCTCTTCGGCACATGTACCCCAGCTCCTTCTAGATCTTTTTTCCACATGTGCAGAGAACCTCCTCATGTCTTTTCTCCTTTCCTCATTGATCCATCCTCAGACAGCTTTTAAACAAAGAGGTTCAGGTTTCGAGTGATAAGCTATCAGCTAGACTGGAAGTAGTTAGGGGAATGTTGTGGGGGACAGGTTTGCTCCTCTAGTTTGGAAAAATGCTCCTGGTTTTCCCAGGAGACAATTTTCAGGGTTTTATTCCTTAAAGGAACAAGAAGCATCTTTGTTTTGAAAAGTAGGATTTTGGTAGCAGCTTGCTGAGCAATGGGCCTGGACCAGTATCCTTACTTGATCTTAGGAGAAAGCTCACTTGACTGTTCAGAGGATGGTATTCATAGCATGCTTTTGTCACACTCTGTTTTAGGCTTTTGTGCTTGCCCTCAGGCATGTCAGAGAAGCAGCTAAAAACTAAAATAAGAGCAGTTTCATGAGAAAAATGAGTGAGGTTCCTCAAAGCAGTGCAGAGAAGGACAACCATAGCTGTCGACTCTTATGTGGCTAATGACTGAGGTGTAAATGGTACAGTGCGACCTACACCTCTTAGGGCTGGCGAAGTGTCACAGAAAGGCTCACACACTCCACAAAGAGTCTGATTTAATCAGGACTTAGGGAAAAATATTTTACAACTTTTCTCCAGGTAATCTTCCCTCCTCTTGCCCACCCAGCTAAGGACAACATGGAGATATGACCTCCAGCTTTTGTGCTGGAACAGGTTTTTGCAGTCTACCTGATGTACTGAAGGTCAGTAGAGCACTCTCAGCATTGCAGCTATGTTTCCAATGGACATCGCATGAGAAGGAAAGGCAAGCACTCACAGAGGTCATGGTTCAGTCCGGCAGGACCCTTAGTCTACGTGACCAGTGAGGCAGAGCCTCAGCATGTGGCACACACCAGCTACTCAGTGAAAATACAGAGGAAGCATTTCAAAGTCTACTTTGCCAGCAGCCCTTCAGAATTGTGACTCTTGGCCTCTGCAATGTTCCCCGTGCCAACATCCTCTCAGCTCCCAGGAGACCTTCCCTAAAAGCTGAAACTTGACTAAAGTTTATCGGATTTGTCTGTTGCCCTGTGTTTTCTCTGTTCAGTGCCTCCACCTCACAGCAAAACCGTGTGATCCAATCCACACGTGCTGCCTTCAGCCCTCAAGCTGTTCTCAGGCTCTCCACTTAACCTAATACCGATCTAGCTTACTCCTCAGCTTCACTGGGAAATTTTTACAAGGAAAAAAGAATTATTCAGCTCTTCAGACTGCATTTAGACATCCCGGTGGGTATGTGTTTAGTATGCCCTGGGGTTTTGGTTCCTCAAATCAAAACTGGGGATCTGGTTAAAACACAAGGCAGCTCTCTTCTGGACAGGGTGCCTAATTTTCATTCTGATGGAAATGGGGGTACAACAGAGCCGAGGAGGACAGTGATATGTAGTCAGAACTCTATTCAATATGGGGTGCCTGTGCAGGTATGTTGTTTGCTTAATTTCAGGAACTCCAAAATGTTTTCAGGGCCACCAGTTTAGAGGTAACGTAGCTCATCATGCCAGCCAAGGAAGCTGTCACTGCCTGTCAGCAAGCAATGATGAAAGACTTGCATCTTACTTGCGCCCCAGGAACCTCAGAATGTTTTCCATCTTGCAAACAAAGCAGGAGTAGGAAGTAGGATAGACTTGGCCTGCAACTCTGAGCCCCAGTGCTTGTCTTACAGCCAACTACGGCCAGTCTTTGGTAGCAGTTGGACTAAACAGTCAATTAAATGTTTGTATCATTTCAGAATGAAATACCAGCTGCCTTCTAAGCATCTAGTTATTATTTTCATAAAATGATGTAATGTCCTTTTTACAGTCACCCAATTTCTCTTATGGTAAGCAGTTTCCAGGCTGGTTCACCTGTATGCCAGTTATGGCACAGAACAGACTCTTGTCCGGTGGGTTGCGCTGAGGGCTTGATACTGCTTTGGTTTAAAACCTGGAGAGTAGTGGCTTCCTCCTGTGTTATGTGCATGAAAAAGCAGGTGCACACAATGTCCCTGAAGTCTGAACTCACAGAAAGCCCTGCAAAGCATTGTTTAGTCTCATGCTTTAAATAACGTCCAGGAGCCTAGGACATGTCTACACTGCTGATGAAGAAACTTCTGCCTGAGCCAGCGTGGGCTGATAAGCAGTAGAAATGTGCCTGAACGAACGAGTTCTGCCTTACGCCATCCTGCTGCCAGACCCTGTCTAGCTCATTTGCACGGCAGTGATCTGTGCCATGCCAGCTCGCTGACGTGGCATACTGCAAGCTGAGGGATCACTGCTGGGCTCAACGTGGAGACAATGCTAACGAGTACCTGGCTCCCAGGTAGTGTTGGTGGGCAGGAGGAGGAGATGCAGAAGAGCGAAGGAAGGCTGACTGCTGTCTAATTTTTTTCCATTACATTTTCATTTTATGTTCTCATCATCTTATTTACATATATATTTATTATTTGTGTTTATGCTTTTCTGTATTATTTTCTCTCCTTTCTCTCACTAGATTATGAGAAATATTTATTGATATTTCTTCCAAGACTCTTGAATGCGTATGAAACCCTTGGTGCAGCAACTGGAGAAAGATGCTATAGGAAGAAAACAACTTTGGCATGACGCTGCCATCACACCTATCAGGAAACATACCTCATACCTTTAAATATGTAATGACTACAACCAATAGGCAAGCATATAATATGGTGCCATTGAAACAGAACTGAGACATTGCAATGAAGACAGAAATATTTCATAGCTTTTGCGTGAAGGTCAATCTTACTAACGGGATAAAAACATGCACTGGGATGAGTGTCTGGCAATACAGTCACATGTGTGTGTTTAAGGGCAGAAAGTCATAAACAAATTTCAACAAAAGCTTCTGACACTGCAAAACTAGACTACTTTTGTACATACAGAATTGATTTTTAGCCAGAGAAGTCCTGCAGCATGAAAACAGAGAAAATGATCGAGAAGTACTCTGGCAGATAGAAAATCCAGCTATATACCATTTTAACCAGGGATAAAAAAAAGTGAGCTTCTGCCCAATGTATGTGCAAAGTCAATAGTTTTCCTTTTTTATTATTCTTGTACAGCTGGTTTCAAGGCAGAGATTTGGAAAATATCTGAAAACAAACTTTGCAAGACAAAGATTTACAAGCGCTTGTGTCTAGCTTTCTGATAGGGTAGCCAGACATCAGGGAAAAAACCTTGCTTGCCTCTCAAGAATATTGGAACTATCAAGATGAATTGGGCATAGAAGATAGCGTATGTAAGGGCAGCTGGATGGCTGAAAATAGAAACTCTTGAGAATAAAGCAGAGCCATTTTGGAAGAAAATACTGTATCTGGAGAGCCAGAGGCACAACAAACTGGCCAAACTATATCAAGGATATCCAGGAACCTGGTGAGCAGATGTGAGGCATGTGGGGAAATGTGGTCCAAACAGCGAAGAGACTATGAAAAACTGCAGCATCCCTAGCACGCCTTGGAACATAGTAGGAATGGACCTTTTGAGAAAATGCATCACAAGTTACAATTTTGAGCTAGAAGTTACTTACACAGTAAGTATTCATACGTATCTTGCAAATGCAAATGCAAAGTTAAAGCACTGTCACAGCTGAGTGTAAACTTTGCCCATATTACTTTGTTTTTGTGCTGCATATTGTGTTTTGAGACTGTTTCCCGACAGAGAGATGGCAACTTAACCCAGGAGTGTGTAAACTTGGGTGGTTGCAATCACCCAGACATGGTATGAGACTGTATCTCTGCAAAAAGCAAAGAAAATACATAGTCAGCCATTCCTGAATAAAGAAATACGTGTACCAAGAGCCTGAATGGTGTCTTGAGGCTACACACAATGTCGTCTGCATATTTCTGCATCCATAGCCCCAGCACCGCTGTCACTAGTGGTGGTGAGAGGGTGAGGAAGAACCATGAGTATGAAAAGATGAGAACTCGCTACCACCAAAAACCTAATTGCCTTCTAAACAGGAGACCTTGTTGCAACCAGGGATCTCCCCAGGACAAACTGTGATCTTGAAAAAACTCAGGGCATTGAAGATGTAAATTCTTGTTGGTATAACGCAGCAATGGGCAAGCATGTGTTTCTCTGAGACATTATTACAACACCGGGGTGCTGGCATTGCTATGAAGGATAGTAAAATCTACCTCCACTGAGATATGATCAGCACTACATTGAGAAACCACAGAAACTACAGCCACTGGAAGGGCTGAGTGCGAGACAGCCTTTCGGCACTGTCAGAAGATAAACACTCATTAAACTCCTACGGGGTATATCCAAGACCCTGTGCTACAGCACAGTGTGGAGCAACACTTCTCCAAGCCCTGAGGAAAATTTCTTAGATCCTACACACCGTTAAGAAAAGAGAAAGAGAGAGATGAGTGTGTTAAAATATGCATGATGCTAATGACTTTAAGACTTCAAGGGTGTGTAACAGAATGCTAAGCATATAAATTGGTCATGGCATTTGCATTTAATTTTGGTATCTCGAATAAATGCAGTAAATGGGACATTAATATAAATATATTCCCTATGGGGGCACTGTCACAGGGTAATTTACTGCATAAAACATGTCCATCCTTACCCTGTATTGTTGGCTGATATCAATAATATCTATGAAATGAAGGCCCAGCTATGCTGCCACAGTACACACAATGCCAGTATCAGCAGTGATACCTACATCAGCTCTAATCTAAATATTTCATGCAACAACAGTAACTATGCACAGGAACAAGGTTTAGCACAAGCTTCACTATCTCCCAGGGGTGAGTGGCTGGTTTATGTAGGTGCCTGTGCAAGTCAGAAATTACCAACGACATTGTCTGAAGTGGTGTAAGGTTGCTTACTCATTCTCCAAAATGAAGCGTAAAGTGACTTTGAGGAGGCTCTTGGTCAGAGAAGGCAGCATGCAAGGCTGAAGGAATACTGCCATGCTATCAAATTGTCCTGACTCTCTCCCTACCCTTGCTTAAAAGCTCAATGATCCCAGGCTTTTGCTGTCATGTAGTTTTGGAGAAATCCACCTCCAGGCACCCCTTCGCCTCCCCATGTGCTTGTAGTCTCCTGGGAATGGTGATGCTCAGGGAGGGGGTGCCGGAGGACATCCCTCCGCCCTGGCCCAGCTCCACTGCACCATGGAAAGGTGAGGAGCAAGTTCTGCTGTGGGTGGAGCCACCGCTTCCTCTCTTCCCTTCCTTTCACCGGTTGATTTGCTCTGAAGTAGAGCACCTGAAGGTCAACACTTTTGCTCCACTAAGCACTAAGGCTGTTGCGCACAATCACTTTGTGCATAAACATGTATGAGAGAGTCAGGCAGTGAGGGGAATTCTTTCCTGCACCAATGTCCAGCTACGTTCAACCTGCATATAATTTGGTCCTACATAAGAAAGCTCTTCTGATACCCTTTTTTGTTACTTCTAAATTAGTCATAGCAATTACAAATTTAGCTTAACTTCTGAATGTTGAAGGACAGTAGCCTGCTGAATGTAACCATTCAATGGGCACTGTAGCCAAGAGGGATCCAAGCGATCCAGGAGCATGTACAAAGAGCGAGAAGGACTGCTACGCTTAGCTTTGGTAGGACACGTGATGGACTACAGTCCATTCCTGATGTTTACAATCCATAGAGAATGCTAATAGATTACACAGGCTATGGAAAAGACCCATGGGACTCATTAAAGAATCTGAAAACATGGAGTTTAATCTGTTGTTTTAAGAAAGAAGAAGTTAAGAGATGAGATGATCACAGATCATATGTATCTATGGCAGGGATATGATTTTGATAAATGAGAGTTAGTCTAGCAGACAAAGGCATAATAAGACTTAATTGCTGGAAGCTGAATCAAGACAAATTCAAAATGAAAATAAGGCACAAAAATGCAAGAACAGTTGTTCCTTGAAACAATTCACTAAGGGTTTCTGTGGGCTCTCCATCACTGGAAATATTTTAATTGAGATTGGCTGCTTCTCTAAACTTTGTGCTCCAGTTCAAACAGGAATTAATTCAGGGAAGTCCCATGGCTTGTATTATAAAAGAGGCCAAGCCAGATGATCACAGTGGTCCCTTCTGACTTTATAATTTATGAGCTCTGATATAATCAGACCCTAGCACAATATAGCCATAGGCAAAAACACTTCCTATTCATCACCGATTACTCTGAGAAATGTTAACATCTTCTCATTATTTCATCAGGATAAATCAGGCATTACAGTTTATGGCTGTATTAAGCTGGTAAAACATAACTGTAGTTTCATGTGTCTTTAACTCATTACCTTAAAAAACCTCAAAACATTTACCCAGCTCATCCTAACTATTCAGTGTAAAAAGCAGTTAAACGTTGAGAACAATGAGTTCAGGCTCCCACACCGCTGAGCTGTCCTTCAGTAAGAACACACAAAATGTATCCTAATAAATGAGCAACCCTAAAGTAAACCCAGCATCACTATCACCTGGATGTAACTACACCTAATGTCCCCTTGATCTTTGCACAGAACTCTCATTGCGTACACAGCAAGAGCAGTAAATGGCTCTAAGGAGGTAGATATTGTTTCACAAAAAAGGTTGAAGACAAACACAGACAGCAGAGAAGTGCTGATTTAGTAACAGAATATTTTACAGCAAAGAAGGTCACAAATTGGCAGCATTAAAAGTTTTATTTTGGTTAGTTGACAAGTGCAAATAAATGCTGTACAGAACAGGTAGTCAAGTGCCAGCAATATTTTTCTTTTGAAAATGTTATCTTCACTTAGATCTTCTTCGGTAGAATATCATCAGTCAATCATAAAGCTGGCTGTTCCAGCCAAATACTTTTACCATTACACAATCCTGTGTGAATACTGGGTTCACGCAGTGGAGGCATAATCCGGCAAACCCTGAAGAAGATACTGTTTTCTAATCCCAAAAGAGCCCATTTCCCCTTTTTAGGTTAGGAAATGAGTCTTTTCAGAAAGTGGCTTTTAAAACAAGCTAAATTCCTATTCCAGATAGATTGGTTCGACTAAGTTTACAGCGTTGGCCCTTTCATAATTCGGCAGAAAGACAAACAGCTTATCCCCAGCATGCTTTTCGTGCACAGTCACAGCAGTATCTTGTGACCAGATTCGTAGAACACATCTTTTTAACTGATGTATGATTTTTAGAAATCAGAGACCTAAGAACAAGCAATGGACTTAATGGTGACCTTAGACAGAAAATAGAAATTTGTTGAAATACGGTACAGCCATTTGTGTCACATCAGCCACTGATTCACATGAGCTAAATTTACCTGAACTGTCCAGAACAGACTGTTTGCTGCTTATTTGTTTTAAATTCATGAGGAATTAGCATCTCTTTAAAATTTATAATTCTGATTTTCATAATCATAATGAAAGAAATTTCAAAAGAGCTCTGGAGACTCATTTATTACCTTTTCTTCAGAGCTAGATCATATTTTAAATGGCAGTAAGTAGATGTCACACAACATTGCCACAAAACCTTTACATGCTTATCATCAGCAATACAGGTGATTAATTTACAGGCAACTGGATTGACTTAATGAACCGACAAGCAGAAACTTGTGGATGAAGTTTAAATATAAAACGGAATTACCAGCAGGGCTCAAAATGGATAATATCTTCTTGGGGTTTGTTGTATTTTAGTCATCCTAACTGCAGTCACATCCTCCAAATCTTACCTCTCTTCTGGCTGCCTATGACACCTTCCCACTGTCCTCTCCTCTAAACATTCTGCTTCCATTCCTGACATTGTCTCTGCCATCTTATGTCTTTTTCATTAGTTTGAATTACTTTTTCCTCTCACTGGACATTCACTTTATTTCTACTACTTGAAATCAGTTTAAAGCCACTGAAACCAAGGTCAACATTTTATCCTATTCTTTCTAGCACACAAATGTCAGGACTTGAATTGTTCTTGTTTTTCATCCCCAAACTGGTACTTAGGCATGGAAAATGTACGCTAAATACATTACCAATAGACATAAATGTAATGATTTGCACACAAGAAATGGGCATTGCCTTTTGGTAAAGGAGTTGTCTTTCCAGTATAGCTTTTGGTTGCCAAAGATGCAT
>Ga0181612_168938_pt1 | contig 10826 bp, 9 predicted proteins | sample HoacroProtozoa21_FD_119630 | JGI IMG/M metagenome (GOLD analysis project Ga0181612, IMG submission 119630) | Hoatzin crop microbial communities from Cojedes, Venezuel. Combined Assembly of Gp0051906, Gp0051904, Gp0051908 | reverse complement strand
GGATCTTTCCATGAACCGCCCCTGACGCTCTTCTTTTTCAGTGCGTATGGGTCTTCCTTGGCGGCACGGTAGGCAAGTTGCGGATTGAAGTCACTCATTGACAAAACTCCTGACTCCGTGTAAACAGTGCTTGTCCATTCTGCCACATTGCCTGCCATGTCATACAGGCCATTGCTGTTGGCTGAATATATGCCGACTTTTGATGTTATCAGGTTGCCGTCCTTTGTGTAATTGCCGCGGTCGGGCTTGAAGTTGGCGTAATAGCATCCGTTGTCGCTCTTCACGTCTTTGTTGTTCCATGGGAGTTCATCGCCATTCTTGCCACGGGCGGCATATTCCCATTCTGCCTCTGTCGGCAATCTGTATCTCTGTACAAACTTGGCTGAACCTTTCAAACCTCTCATCAAGAAATCGGTGCGCCAGTTGCAGTATGCATTGGCTTGTTCCCAGTTGACGCCTACTACAGGATATTCCGAATAGTTGGGGTGGGTGAAGTATAGACGCATGTAAATCTCGTTCTCTGCATTCTGGAAGTCATTGATCCAGCATGTCGTGTCAGGATATACATTGACGATATAAGTGTTGACGAAATCCCACATGCTCGACAGCGGACGTGTTATTGTCTCTCTGTGAATCACTCCTTCGTCGTCTATATATGCTGTGTCCTTAGAAATCATTACAACTTCATCAGGATTGACAGTGATGTCTGTGTTAAGGTTGCGCTCCTCGGGGTTGAGACGGTATTTGCGCTGTGCAGCCATTGCGTAGTCGAATGTCTCATACCTGTAGTTGAGCTGACGGGCATCAAGCATCTTGGTTCCGTCGAATGGATGATAGGTATAAAGGCTCTCTATGGCGCGCTCCTGGTCTTCGTCAGGGTTCTTCCATGGTATGGCCTTTGCCCAATTCAGATGTGGAGTTATGGGATCGCCGTTTTTGTCCTCTTCTATCTTGTAGGACTCATCACCGCCGTAGGCTGGGTCGGCAAGACGTTCTCTGATAATGGAATCTCTCACCCATAGCACAAACTGACGGTATTTGGCGTTTGTTACTTCTGTCTCGTCCATCCAAAATGCATCTACAGAAATGTCACGAGTAGGCATGTTCTTGCCCCATAGGCTGTCAACGTTATCGGTTCCCATCTTGAGTGAACCGCGTTCAACTAATACCATTCCGTATGGGGCAGGTTCGGATATGGATGATCCGCTGATGCCGGTCACTTCACCTCCTGCCGCTTCTGCTGCCCCGTTCTTGGAACTTAGGCATGATGCTACAAATAGAGTTGTTATCAAGGTGATAACAGCATAAACAAATTTTCTCATATATGTTGACTTGTTTTGTTTCAATTCTTACTTATATTTTTATTTTGGCATTATTGCCGCCTTCATTTATCTTGTCACTCCATTTCATCATCTTTGGCTTTTTCATAATATTCTTACACTTTTGTGCTTGTTGCGCCCCTTCTTGAACAGGTCAAGGTTGGTTTGATAGCCGAGAACCAATTCGTGGCTGCCGTTTTGGAGGTCAACTCCTGTGGTGTACATCTGATAGGAATACCCCAGTGAGATGCCATGAAATGTGCCTCCAATGAATGCTGTGAAAGAGGTTTGCGGACTGTAGCCCACGCCTCCCCAGAATTTCTTTTCTTCATAACTGTATGTGAGACGGCATGTGATATCCTCACGCCAAGAGGTCATGTCGGTCAGCACCATGAATGAGGGTTGCAATGATAAAAACGGATTTTTCAACTTTATATTGCATCCTCCCATTAAATTAAATGTCGGGTCAATGTTGATAAACTTGGTTTGACCGAGGGTTATTTGAGGGGAAAGCACGTGTTGAGCTGCTATGCCTGCCCAGAATTTAGGATGTTCGAAATACAATCCTGCGCCAAGGTCGAAAGCCGTTCCGGATGTCTGGGCGCTAGGAAATGCAGGGTCGCTGCTGTCCTCCAACTCAAGGTTTGTCGGGTCAATAGTCTCTGATATTATTCCTGGCTGAACTCCTATCGCAAGCCGACCTTTGCCCAATTTTATGTTGGCTGCATATTGAACAGCTATCTTCTGAGTGCTGAAAATGCCCACTTGGTCGTTCATCAGGCTCAATCCTGCGCCATGGTTAGGCCCCAAAAAATAGACAGGACAATCCGCACCGAAGAAAACAGTCTTTGGTGCATCGTCAAATCCTGCCATTTGCATGGAATATGCAGCATGTACGTTCAAAAGCCCGTTTACACCTGCTGTAGCTGGATTGTAATATGCCTTCAGAGCGGTGTAGTCGGAAAACTGGGGGTCCCATTGGGCTTTGACGTCTATACACACTGACATAATCAAGATGGCGGATATTGCTATTCTTGTTATGGTTGATTTCGATGTCATTATAATAAATTAACTGAAAAAAAATTTTTTTATTGTGTGTTGACGTGAAAAATGACTTAATAATATTCACAAAAACCGTATTGTCTTTGAGACTTGGAAAAAAAAACTTAACTTTGCACCGAAATTGCGCAAATCGTTTTACATTGCGCAAAAAAACAGTTGCATTGGGAAAAGATGGCATAAACATCTGAATATAATGTATGTAGTCATGAAATATAAGACGGATATTGTCGTTTGATAAAATACATACCAATGGAATTGGAATAAAACAGACATAATAATTCATACATATTCTAATTTATTTTTAATATGGCTTTTAAAATTATTGTACTCGCGAAGCAGGTGCCTGACACCAGAAATGTCGGTCCTGACGCGATGACTCCGGAGGGAACTGTGAATCGTGCTGCTTTGCCTGCAGTTTTCAATCCAGAGGACTTGAACGCCTTAGAACAGGCATTGAAACTAAAGGATGCTAATCCAGGGTCAACCATCTCCATGCTTACAATGGGTCTTCCTAAAGCTACGGAAATACTGCGCGAAGGTCTTTTTAGAGGTGCAGACAAGGGATACCTTCTCACCGACCGCGCGCTGGGTGGAGCTGACACTCTCGCCACTAGCTATTCATTGGCACAGGCAATTAAGAAAATAGGCGATTACGACATCATCCTTTGTGGACGACAGGCTATCGACGGTGACACCGCTCAGGTGGGACCGCAGGTGGCTGAGAAACTGGGACTGCCTCAAATCACTTATACAGAGGAAATACTGGAATGCAATAAGGAAAAGATAGTGGCTAAGCGTCATATCGACGGTGGCGTTGAGACTGTGCAAGGTCCAATGCCGATACTTGTTACTGTCAATGGCAGTGCTGCTCCATGCAGAAGCAGGAACGCTAAATTGGTCATGAAGTACAAAAAGGCTAAAACAGCACAGGAAATAGCTGCGCTGACTGAAGAAGAACAAGCGTTCTATGCCAAAAGACCATATCTTACAATCGAAAGTTGGGGAGCCGCTGACATTGATGCCGACCCAGCACAGATAGGTAAGGCTGGTTCTCCTACAAATGTGAAAGCCGTGAAGAGCATTGTCTTCAAGGCAAAAGAAAACAAGACTTTGACTTCAAGTGATTCTGACGTTGAAAGCCTTGTAGTAGAATTGTTGAACAACAACACCATAGGCTAAAGATATGAACAACGTATTCGTATATTGCGAACTTGTTGGAGCTGATGGCTCGCAAGTCGCTGAAGTAAGTTTGGAACTCCTTACAAAAGGACGTAAACTTGCCAACACTCTTGGAGTGCAATTGGAATGTATCGTTATTGGCAGCAATCTCAAGGACGTGGAGAAGCAAGTGCTTCCTTATGGAGTTGACAGGGTTCATGTCTTTGATGACCCGAGATTGTTCCCCTACACATCTCTGCCTCACACATCGGCAGTGGTGAAACTCTTCAAGGAAGAAAAGCCGCAGATATGCCTTATGGGTGCTACTGTCATCGGAAGAGACCTGGGACCACGTGTAAGTTCAGCTCTTCACTCAGGATTGACAGCCGACTGCACTCAGTTGGAAATAGGTGATTTCGACATGAAGGTGAAAGAGGGAGACGCATTGGTCAACAAGCATTATGAAGGCCAATTGTACCAGATTCGTCCTGCATTTGGAGGCAGCATTATTGCCACCATCGTCAACCCTGAGCATCGTCCTCAGATGGCTACTGTCAGAGACGGCGTGATGAAGAAGGAAATTCTTGACGAGAACTACAAAGGTGAGGTCGTTTGCCACAATGTGAATGATTATGTTCCAGAAAGTGATTATGTCATCACAATTCTTGACCGTCATGTAGAGGCTGCAAAGAACAACCTTAAAGGCGCTAATATAATAGTGGCTGGCGGTTATGGAGTGGGTTCAAAGGAAGGATTCAATCTTTTGTTTGATTTCGCGAAGGAAATTCATGCTGAGGTTGGCGCTAGCCGTGCAGCTGTTGATGCAGGATGGATTGACCACGACCGTCAGATTGGACAGACAGGAGTCACCGTGCGTCCTAAAGTGTACATAGCATGTGGCATTTCAGGAGCTATCCAGCATATTGCCGGTATGAAAGAAAGCGGTATCGTCATATCTATAAACAGCGACCCTGATGCTCCTATCAATACGATAGCTGATTATATCATTACAGGCACTGTCGAGGATGTGATACCTAAGTTTATCAAATATTACAAGAAGAACAGCAAATAACAAAAAGGAAAAATGGCAAATTCATATACAGACAATCCCGAGATTAAGTTTCACATGCAGAACGACATGATGAAACGTATCGTGGAACTCAAGGAACGCGGATTCAAGGACAAGGACGAGTATGACTATGCTCCACAAGACTTTGAAGACGCAATGGACTCTTACGATAAGGTGCTCGAAATAGTAGGTGACCTGAATGCCAATGTCATAGACCCTAACCGTGAGGCTGTTGACGCCGAAGGACCTCACTGTGAGAACGGAAGGGTTAGATATGCATCCAAGACATACGAAAATCTCGATGCTATGATTAAGGCTGGAATGAACGGAGTTACAATGCCGCGCCGTTATGATGGACTTAATTTCCCTATAACAGTTTACACTGCTGCAAATGAAATAGTATCGGCAGGTGATGCTGGCTTCGAAAATATCTGGTCGTTGCAGGATTGTATAGAAACTCTTTATGAGTTCGGAAATGAGGACCAGCGCCAGAGGTTCATTCCTCGTGTTTGCGCAGGTGAAACCATGTCGATGGACCTTACAGAACCTGATGCTGGTTCTGATTTGCAGTCAGTGATGCTTAAGGCAACATATTCCGAAGAACGCGGATGTTGGTTGCTCAATGGTGTAAAGCGATTCATTACCAATGGCGATTCTGATATTCATTTGGTGCTTGCTCGCTCTGAAGAAGGCACTCGCGATGGACGTGGTTTGTCAATGTTTATTTATGACAAAAGAAACGGTGGCGTAAATGTTCGCCGTATAGAGAATAAATTGGGTATCCATGGCAGTCCTACATGTGAATTGGTTTACAAAAATGCTCCAGCAGAATTGTGTGGTGACCGTAAGCTCGGACTTATCAAGTATGTGATGGCTCTTATGAATGGTGCGCGTCTAGGTATCGCCGCACAGTCAGTGGGCATTTCACAGGCCGCATACGATGAGGGACTGGCATACGCAAAAGACCGTCGTCAGTTTGGCAAGGAAATCATTAATTTCCCAGCAGTTTATGACATGCTTTCAATTATGAAGGCTAAGCTCGATGCAGGACGTGCATTGCTCTATCAGTGCTCTCGTTATGTAGATATTTACAAGGCTCTTGATGATATCGCGCGTGAACGCAAGCTTGAACCAGAAGAACGTCAGGAACAGAAAAAGTATTCACGTCTTGCTGATGCATTTACTCCATTGGCTAAAGGCATGAACTCTGAATTCTGCAATCAGAATGCATACGATTGCATACAGATTCATGGAGGTTCTGGATTTATGTTGGAGTATAAGTGCCAGCAACTCTTGAGAGACGCAAGAATCACAAGCATCTATGAGGGTACGACACAGCTTCAGACTGTAGCCGCGATACGTTATATCACCAATGGCACTTACCTTGGGATAATAAGAGAGTTTGAAGGCAAGGAAGTGGCACCTGAATATGAGCAGACAAAGATGAGAATCAAAGCCATGGCTGACAAGCTTGAGGCTTGCACAGCTAAGGTGCGCGATGCAAACAACCAGGAGTTGCTCGATTTCTGCGCGCGTAAGCTGTATGAAATCACTGCATACACCATAATGAGCCAATTGCTTCTTATGGATACGCAGAAGAGTCCTGAGCTTTTTGCAAAGAGCTTGAATGTCTTTGTCAACTATGCTGAATCCGAGGTGGAAAAGCATTGCAACTATATCAATAAGATGGATGCAGAACAGCTTGCAAACTATCGTCAAGCAGTAGTGGAATAAAAGATTCTTTTCTCATAGTTTTTTGGCGGATTGTTGTTTAATAATGACAGTCCGCCGTTTTTTGTACGTGAACCTTAAATTGTATGGTTCTGAAAATTGACAGTAATTTGCCGCTATTATGAACATTATAAACCATACTATTGACAAATTGTGATTTAATGGTTCATCGTATGCATATTAGTGAAGTTATCTGCCGTTTATTTGAATAATTCCAAAAAAAACAGAAAAAAATGCTAATATCTTGATTATTATTGTTATTTTCGCATCCAGTTGCCAATCTGCTAAAATATATACAATATACTATCCTTTACATAAACATCTAATATTTATGATTAAATATTATAGTTTTGACGCAAACGTCCATTTGAAGGAGCTCTATAGGGAAGGGCACTCAGCAGACAGTCCTAATGAGGAAGCTGTCGTGGCCTGTGTTCGGTGGGACGACGACCAGGCAATGAAGGTGGTGAAGTTCTTGGTCAACTTCGAGAGCGAGGCTGACATGGAAGACTTTAAACGCAAGCATTCCGACTTGTATCATGATATGTATAATGCCGCAAAAATGGAATTTACAGACATGATGGCTAAATACAGTCCGGATGAGGAGTATAAAATACAATCGATTGACCTCACATTCCCTGATGAAATATTTTTTGAAGCAGAACAGATTATAGCGGAGAGAGAAACGGCAGAGGCCAATTATGATGAAGAAGACGAAGAAATGTAGGCTAAATGTTTTTAACGGGAATGGTTGGGATGTATGCGGCACTAACACTGCGTACAAGTGTTTCTTTTGTGTAAAAAAGCCTATTGGGCTTAAAATATGGAAACATGAAATTGCATAAACCAAATAAATGATGTACTTTTGATGCATAGAATAACAAGCAAACAAATAAGAATCGTGTAAATTATATTTTATTATGGCAGTTGATATTAATGTGTTCAAGAAAGAGGCCGAGGACAAAATGGAAATGGCCACAATGTATCTTGAAGAAGCTCTGGGACGCATACGTGCCGGAAGAGCAAATGTGCATATACTTGACGGAGTAAGAGTGGATTCCTATGGGTCAAAGGTTCCCCTCAACAATGTCGCAAGCCTTACAACACCTGATGCCCGCACTATAGCGATTAAGCCATGGGAAAAAAACATGATGAAGGTGATTGAAAAGGCTATAATAGATTCTAACGTGGGCATTATGCCTGAGAATAACGGTGAAATAATCAGGCTTGGAATACCTGCCTTGACAGAAGAGCGTCGTCGTGACCTCACTAAGCAATGCAACAAGGAGTGTGAGACAGCTAAAATAAGTATCCGTTCTGCTCGTCGTGAGGCAATTGAGAAATTGAAGAAGAGTGTCAAAGACGGAGTATCAGAGGACGTGGAGAAGGATGCAGAGGAAGAAGTGCAGAAAATGCACGACAAATTCGTGAAGAAGGCAGAGAAATTGCTTGAAGCGAAGAACAAAGAAATCATGACTGTATAGTTCGACAATCTATGCACGGACTTGTCATTAAGAACACAGGAAGCTGGTACACAATAAGAGATGATGACGGTTTCGTCACCGAATGCAAGATAAAAGGTAATTTCAGACTTAAGCATATACGCACTACCAACCCTGTCGCCATTGGCGACAAGGTTGAGTATGTGTTGTCGAATGATGGCAACGGTTTGATAACTGGCATCGATGACAGAAAAAATTATATTATACGGCGTGCCACTAATTTGTCGAAGCAATCTCATATTATTGCCGCAAATATCGACCAGTGTCTTCTTATCGTGACTGTTTCTTATCCAGAGACATCAACAACTTTTATTGACCGTTTCCTGGCAAATGCGGAGGCTTATCGCATCCCAGTGATCATTGTGTTCAATAAGATTGATTTGCTCTCTGATGAACAGTCAAAAAGAACGCTTGATGAGATGCTGGACACATATAAAAGCATAGGGTATCGCTGCATTTGTTCGTCAGCTTTGGACGGTGAAGGACTGACGGAAATCAGTGATGCGCTCAAAGACAAAGTGTCGCTGTTGTCGGGCAATTCCGGAGTTGGCAAATCAACTATCATCAATAGTTTGTTCCCTCATTTGAATTTGAAGACCAATGAGATATCGGATGCATATAAGACGGGAAAACATACAACTACATTTTCGGAAATGTATCCGATAGGTGACAAGGGCTATATTATAGACACGCCAGGAATAAAAGGATTCGGGACATTCGACATGGAAAGAAATGAGATTGGTCATTATTTCGTTGAGATATTCCGAAAGTCTAAGGATTGCAGGTTCAACAATTGCACGCATACGCATGAGCCTTCTTGTGCCGTGAGGGAAGCTGTTGAAAATGGCGAAATAAAGGCAAGCAGATATATATCTTATCTCAGTATGCTTGATGATAAGGATGAAGACAGGTACAGGCCTAATATTTGACATCATCATATTTTTTTCATTAATATTGTGCTGCAAGAGCATTTATAATCATGACACGATACAAGATTTTTTTGTTGTTATTCGCTTTTCCATTAGCGCTCAGTGCCCAGACTGATTATGAGCAATACGTCGCTAGGGCATTGAAAGCAGTGAAGGAAGATAGTCTTGCTAAGGCAGAACAGTTGTTCAGGCAAGCTATTAAAACCGACCCAAACGACAAACGCAATAGTTTGCTGTATGTTGACATAGGCCATATCAAGGAGGCATCTGGGGAATATGAGCAGGCTGTGCAAATGTACACGAGAGCTTTGGATGTTGACCCGCTTTCATCTAATGCTCTGATGTCGAGAGCTAATGTATATGTGCTTGCCGATAACGATGAGAAGGCATTTGCTGACTATAGCAGTGTTCTCGACATCTACCCTGACAACGTAGATGCAAGGAATCACAGGGCATATACAAGTATGAGAATGCGTCGGTACGACATGGCAAAGAACGATTATGAGAAAGTGCTGGACGCTGACGGCAAGAATTATACCGCAGGATTGGGAATGGCAATACTCATGCAAAAGATGAAACGCAAAACCGATGCTCTTTCTCGTATGGAGCAACTCGTAGAATATTATCCTGACAAGGCAGAAGTGTATTCTATCAGAGCCAACATGGAGAGAGAAAACAACCAGTTGGAACTTGCGTTGTTGGATCTTGACAAAGCAATAGAATTGCAACCTCAGGACAAGGACTTATGGTTGACTCGTGCTTACACTTATTTGGAAATGGGAAGAAAGCAACAAGCAAAGAATGATTTTGAAAAGGCAATAACATTAGGGGTTCCGAGAGGTGCATTGGTGGATGTTCTGAAGCAATGCCGATGAATTTCAGCGTTTTGCCTATATTTTGCAATTTCTGATTTTTGCTGATTGTGGACTAAAGTTTGACCTATAGCTCATTTTGCAGGCTGAAATTCGTCATGAGCCCGATAAACACAGGCACTTTGGGGATTCAAGCAAGTTTGAGTTTAAAATCGATGTTCAAAATGAGCTATTAGCCTAAAGTTTATCCACACATCTCTGGTATCAAGACGAAGCGACTTTAGCGTTCAGAGTACGCCTGAATCTTATTGGTCATCCAAAGGCGTGTCTTCTTGGCGCATGTTTCTTGGATGATGATTTATAATGTCATCTTTTAATTTGTTTGTGGATATATGGGTGTAGATTTCTGTAGTGGCTATCGACTCATGTCCCAACATTGCCTGTATGGCACGCAGGTTGGCTCCACCCTCCAGCTATGATGTCGCAAAACTGTGCCTAAGCGTATGTGGACTTACGGTTTTGTTTATTCCGGCATTTTCTGCCACTTGCTTTATGATATGAAAAACCATTATTCTTGATAGGTTTTTCTTTCTCAGTTTGCTTATAAATACATAGTCTTCATAACCAGGCTTTATGTCAATTTTATCTCTGTCATAATAATATAATTTGAGTTCTTTTATGGCCTTGTCTGAAATGGGGACTAGCCTTTGCTTGTTTCCTTTTCCTGATATCTTGATGAAACCTTCTTCAAGATAAAGGTCTGATAACTTTAGGGAACACAGTTCACTCACTCGCAAGCCGCAACTGAATAATATTTCAATGATGGCCTTGTTGCGTTGTCCTTCGCTTTGGCTCAAATCAATACTATCTTCCATCATGTCAATCTCGGCAATTGAAAGCACATCGGGCAGATGATGACCTTTCGATGGGAAATCAAGTAATTCGGTAGGATTCTCCTGTATGTAGTCGTCTAAAACCAGAAAATGATAGAAATTTCTGATTCCCGATAAAATCCTTGATAATGAGGATGATTGGATACCTATGTCAATCAATGTGGATGAAAACTGATGGAGTGTCTTCAAATCCACATCAAAGGGATGAATATTCTCCGCTTTGAGGAAAGAAAGATACTTGTTAAGGTCGTGTTCGTATGCTTCAATAGTGTTGTCAGAAAATGATTTCTCTAACTTAAGAAAAGAATGATAATGTGTCAAAACATTTGACATATTTGATTCTCTTATTGT
>Ga0181612_150429_pt1 | contig 10826 bp, 10 predicted proteins | sample HoacroProtozoa21_FD_119630 | JGI IMG/M metagenome (GOLD analysis project Ga0181612, IMG submission 119630) | Hoatzin crop microbial communities from Cojedes, Venezuel. Combined Assembly of Gp0051906, Gp0051904, Gp0051908 | reverse complement strand
AGGCTCCCATGCTGCGGCTCAGACGTCCTCTTTAGCCCTGAGCATGTCTCTCTGCTCCTCTTTCTCCGTCTGTAAAATGAACCTCTTGCTACTAATCCACTGCCTGTAGGAAGCAGGAGGATTAATTCTGAAGTGACAATTACCATGAGAGAACTAAAAATGATGTTAGCGTTCACTGGGGTAAGCCTGTTTCCTAACGTGACCGCAGATAAACCCAGCGGTCCTGGATCCCCATGTACAACGTCAGGTAGCGACGCAAGAGCATCACGTTTCAGACCTGTTGTCTCTTAACATTTTGTTCAGACAATTGTTAATCTATCTTGGAACTGCAAAACTTAACTTAAATTCCAAGTTTCAGATAAAAATGCTGTTGTCAGGAGCATGTTTTGGGGATGTAGTAATGTGCTGTAATCAAGCACAAGTTCCCATGCTCGGTACAAAAGTGAAGGAATGAATATGTCATCTTCCTTTGCAGGAGTTAGATCAGATTGATTTCTTGTAATCCTTAAAACTAGGAGTCAACAAAATGCCGTGTTGATAGATCATACTGCTTTGTCGTTAGGCAGCAAGGAAAATGCAGCACAAATCTAAGATACTCAGCCTAAATACCAGGAGAGCTGAAATCCCACTCTTATTTTTTTATATCTACACATTTCTTTCATACCTACCTCAGGGGTTTCTTTTGTTGCATCTTTCTTTCACAGAGTCCAAGTTTTCCCGTTTATACATCACTGTTAAACTTAGTCTCATGGGTTGTTGAATACGAAGGTGCATGTGCTGGACCCATCCCCTGCCCTCTGTAATGCTCCGTTATTAAAAAGCGAAGGTCACGAGGTTAGAGAATGCTTTACTCTGGGACACGAGCCTTCACATCTGCTTTATAGAAACTTTTTTATTTCTTTGCTTACCTAGATGATTATTTAGGCCAATGCTTTGTTTGCAGACTACACATGCTGTATGTTTTCCACCCCTTTGTTTTCTTAGGCTGAGCCCAGAAATATTCATGAAACGACCGGTTGTGGAAGGGAATCGCTGGCGGCTGGACTGCATCCTCAAGCGGAAAGCAGTAAGTGAGCTCCAGCTGCGGCCTTCACCCTGCAGAAAACCCTGTGCGCCCACCCAGTTACAGGGTCATACTGGGACTGGAGCATTTGCGCTGTTTATTTTGGTGGGAAGGAGAGTTAAAGCTGGCCAAGCCTCCCTTCAGACATTCTCAGGAAGCTACGTGTTTTGATATGCTCCCCCCATTTGTGTTTGGAAGAACTTGGAGGCAGCGGGGTAGACCCCCTCATTGTCCCTTGGAGTCCTTAAGTTTGGGTCACTTCAGCCTCGCATTCCGACTCCCCCAGCTCCTGGTGGGGTCAAAGACCTGTTGCTGTCAGGTGCTTTACTTGTAGCAGATGTAATTTAGAGGTGTGGGAAGGACTAGACATGTGGTGGTGGCTCTTGGTAGGAGGTTTGTACGTTACTGTGTTGTGCAGATCCTATCTGTCATTATCACATATTGTGTCTCTGCTGCAGTTTTCAGAGCTGAAGCTGTGAAAGATACCATCAGTCTTCCAAGAAAATCAGGATGTCATTAGCAAAAAGTCACTTGGTATCATCCAGAGGTTCATACTGTCTCTCAACAGCCTTCTCATTGGGTTTTCTATGCTTGATACATTGCGCAGGTCCTTGCTGCAGCTAGACACCGAAGAACTGATGTTCGTGCTCTTCACCCATCTTTCTTTACTGTAGTAAAGAAGCGCCTGTTGACATTAAACATCACCCTGGTGTCCCCCAGCCCCGTTATCCCTGGTGGGACCCCTCTTGCTTTCATCCTGCCCAGACCAAGCTGCCCAAAGCTCTTCTTGCAGTACCTCTGTCACAGCTGCTACTGGTCATGAGGATCCTGGTGCATTACTGTGGAGAATGGTTGTGGGGAAAAGGCTTCAGCAAAATGTGGAAAAGGTGTGCAAACACAAGCAGCATCACGTTCCCCAGAGCTGGACTGTGGTGTTCAACTTGTTTACCAGGAGGTGATAAACATGACTCAGAGACTTGGACTCCTGTTTGCATTGCCATGTTCTCTAAGTTAATAAATGCTCGTGTTCAGTAAGCAAATGCTTATATAAACTTGATAAGGCTTTTTTTCCCTCTGTTTTAATTTCTCCTTCTCTGCTGTTCCTCCTGAGCAGAAAGGGTCAGACCTGCTGGTGGCTTGGTGCCTTTCCTGGCACTCTTGGTCAGGATTCCAGTGCAAAGCTCTGTGCTGTTGCATGCTCTCCTTTCTTGTGCAGTGCTTTCAGATATGAGCAAGCAACTGCTAGCTCTGTTTCTCTTTTCTTTAAGCGTTTTCACTTCACAAAACAATTTATTTTGTTGGGGGTTGTACTCTGCTTTCCAATAACACGTCTGGATCTGGACTACAGAGAACGTGTTTCATGGAGCCAAGCGAGGCAGACAGACGCTGAGCATGAGGCGTTTGTGAACGTGGGCTGTTCGGTTGTTCACCCAACCCCAGATAATGCCAATGCTAGAAGCGGTAGTTTGCCCCACGTGAGCGATGAGTCAGGCAGGGAAGCGTGGCCAGGGAAGTCTCTTGGTGTGGTAGAAGGGCAGGAGTCCAGGTGGACGTCCTGAAGTGGTCTTTGACTCCCTCCCCTTTGAAACCAGTTGTTGTCACAGTCCTCACCCCTCCGCATGCTTAGAAAAAAATACAGATTTTTTTATTTCTGACTGTTGTTGATTTGTAGTCTTATGTTCTGGCTAATGAGACATGGCCACGGGGTATACTCACTGGAGAAATTTGGCTTTGTTTGGCATGTTGACATGAGTTTTCTATGGCTAGAAGTACTTTGTAAGAGTGAGAAGTGTTTTAAGGTTAGTTCCTGGAAATACTTGCCTGCCTTTTTACTTGTGGCATTTCTTTGATTGGGCAGGGCGGTCGGCAAGCCGGTGCCTAGGCACTGGGCTAAGGCTGTCCTTCATGCACGCACAGTGCTGCCCTGGGCTTCTCTGGGTGCCGTGCAGAGCAGCGTATCCTCCACAGCTCAGAGACCGCCCAAGCTCTTAATAGCAGCTTTATGGGAACAGGAACTTAAAAGGCTTTGGAAAGTTTAGGTCCCAAGTTTAAGCTGGCAAACTCCACTGTAAGGTTTTAAGCCATGCTGATTTACAGCAACTGAAGGTGTCCCAGTGTGTGACCAGCATCTGTCAAGGTTTGGGAAGAACTTGGCAGTTTTGAAAATACTTTTAACAAGTGTCCATAGGAACCCTCCTGTGGATACCATTCTCATTACAAGAAGCACTATCCTTTGAGCACTACTCATTGTATTCCAAGAGTTTGTTTAGCTCTACCAGCAGAAAGAACTTGTTTGCTGGCATTGGGTCAGTTGTGTCTGCTTTGGGAGAGGGATGTCCATATCACCACACTAGTATCATTCTCCTGCAGGTGCTTGGAACTGTAGGCAAACCCCAGGGCAACATGAAACAGCAGAAAACTGAACTTCAGTGGATGTGTGCAACACCATTGTGTGTGGAGTCAATCACGTTTGCAAATTTTTACCTCAAGGGATGTTTAAAAGGGGGTACTGTAAGAATGACCTGTTGACGGGCTTTGGTGTAGCTCAGCTCTTCACACGTGAATCCAGGTCCTGAGCCCTTGTCTGGAAGCTGAAGGGCTTTCCTGAGCAGTGTGGGTCCTTGCATGCTGTGGGGTCACTATGGTGGATCTGGAAGAGTGTGAACAAGAACAAGTGACCTCAGCCTGCTTTTCTGTCTGCAGGCACAGCATGCGTAGAGCCTCGTGGCTTTTCCTCGCTTTGGAAGTGGACTGCATCCATTGACATACCTGCAACCCTGTGTTTCTTTTTATTTCTGACAGCAACAAGGAGTGAGAGTTTTTGTTATGCTGTACAAAGAGGTGGAGCTTGCCCTAGGGATCAACAGTGAATACAGCAAGCGGACGCTCATGCACCTCCATCCGAACATCAAGGTAATTGCACATCGGGCAGTCGTATGAAGGACATTTGCATTCGTTTCTATGATATGATTCTGTGATTTATTCTTGATAGCTGGTGCTGACCCTCAGTGCATTTAGGTGTGAACTGGAAGAACAGTGATTCCCACCACTGCAGTGGGAATAGTCTGAGAATATGAGAATCGCCCATGCAGTGGTTACCACATCTGGCAACTTCATTTCTTTGGGTTATAATTTGACGTAAAATTGCTTGGTTTAGACTTGCCAAAGCAACTATTCATCCAATTCACAGAAACATATTTCATGTGGCAAGTTAATGGTTTTACATCAAATGGAAGCTTACAATTTGAGAATGTTGTCTCGTTTCGGCATTTCTGTTCATATACAGGCGATGAGAGTCAATGCTGGGCGTTTATGTTCCCATCATAAATGAACAGCATTGCGCTGTCTTGTGCTGTTTCACTGCTGCTCTGCCACCGAGCGGAAAATGAGTTGTGGCACACAAACCAGTAGATAAGGCTAGGTCCAGTGTCTTGAAATTAGAGACATGTGTATTTTAATGAGCAATAAAATATATGTTATGTGTGAGGATAACTAACAAACTACTAGAATAATGTATTTATTGTCACTTGGTCGGTTGTCACAGTGCAGGGAAGCATCCATTCACCATCATCTTTGCTGCAAGACTGGAAGGTGTAACTGGGAGATGTGTGCTAGCCGTGTAACAGGTTTTGGGAGCTGCCAGGTGAAGCTCTGTTGCTTTTTGCCCAGGAAGCACCTCTAATGGCTCTCCTCTAAAGTTAAAAAATAAAACTATATCCTGTATGCTTAGATAGAGATATTACTTTGCCATAAACACGTCAGAAAGAATCTCATAAACAAATGTCAAACAACTCATTGATTTTAAATGGGGAAAAAACCAGCCAACTTCTCATTACACTTGTGTAGTGGCAACAACCGAACAAGTGAGTCAGATCACCAATATGTTGTTTTCTCTTAGAGCAGGCTCTGTGTTTGAAAGCTCAGCTATTACAGCTCTACTGAAAGCGTGGTTTTGCTTGTTGAAACAGTTTCCTTGACTGTGGTCCTCTTCTGAACACTGTTGTTGTAAGTGTGACCCACCCCGACATCAGTAACCGTTGCTGCTCGGGAATACCCACGTCGTGGGCAAGCACCTGCCTGCCAGTGAGGCTGAGCCCAACTCAGGGGGAGTCGTGTAGCTTCAGTGATTACAGCAGTCTGTGTGGAGACATCTTCTCAAAACTCCAGTATTTCCCCATCCTGCCCAGCAGCCAAAAAAAGCTGGGCAGCTCTCTGGCTGGAGGGATGTATATTGGGCAATGATGCTGAGCTTGCGTGCTGGTTCTCTCCCCAGGTGATGAGACACCCAGACCACGTGTCCTCCTCCGTGTACCTCTGGGCCCACCACGAGAAGCTCGTCATCGTTGACCAATCCGTGGCCTTTGTGGGCGGCATTGACTTGGCGTACGGCAGGTGGGACGATGACGAGCATCGCCTGACTGACGTGGGCAGCGTCAAACGAATGACGGCAGTGAAGTCGGTGTCAGCGACCAACCTGGCAGTAAGTGAGCTTGCTGCGGCTGGTTACCATGTTCAACATCTGGGCGTCAGGTCTGTGGTGGGGATGAACATGCCATGTCAGCTTCTAAGCATAGGGTTGGGTTTGAGAGGTTTAAAGGGGAATAGTAATGGGATGGAGGAAGTATCTGAGCATTGAATTACTCTTTAGGGCTGGATCCTGACCAGACCTCGTTAGGGCACAGAGATAGACAGCTCGATTTCCCCTGGAGCTTGGAGGAGCAGTCACAATTTGGAGGCTACGTTCTTAATAAAACTTCTCTGGAAATGCGCAGTCAGCACTCACAGAGTGCTCGGAACTTCTGGATGCTCGGGCCCTCAGCAGATGCCTTGCTTGCTGAGCTTTCTGCTAACCTGGGTCTGTGTGCAGCCAGACATCGCGAAAAAATGGAGAGGTCTAAATTTGTAAGAATTTCAAGGGGAGTCATAATCCAGAGTAAATTTTTGGGATTGATGAATGTACTGCTAGTATTAATGGGTTTTTCTCTCAAGTGCCTCCTTGGTACAGACTCTCTCCCTCAAAAGCATTCATAGTTCCCACCAAAGTGTGTCTTTGTCACGAAGCAGAGTTTGGCTTGTGGTTGTTTCTGAGCAGTGATGTGCGTGATAATCTGTAATTAAAGGGGAACGTGTCCGTACACCACCTGCAGCAACATCCTGTGTCCTTTAAGTCTGCAGCAGAGTCATCTGAACATGTCCCTCAGCAGTCTCAAGCTCTGTCCTCAGAAAGCCCCGTGTTCCAGAGAAATGCTGATGATGCCCCAGACATATCAAAAATGAAAGGAGTAGGAAAACCCAAAAAGTTTTCAAGGTTCACTATTTACAGGCATCTCCATAAGCACGGCATGCAGCACGCTGACAGCGTCAGCAGCATTGACAGCGAATCAAGTAAGTAATGGTTCTTCAACTAAACAGAAAGCGTGGGTGGAGGTGGGTGGGTGGGTGTGCATGCAGACTCACATAATTTCTAGGGTAATGTGTTCCTTGTAAGGAGGGGAAGTTGATGAATTTCTTAACCATCGGAATAATAACTATGCATAGTCAATATGTAAATCTGTGTCACTGCAAAATATACAAGAGAAGTTTTAAGAGGATTGACATTTAGTTAATTGGCAATTGTCGGGAGTCATCAGATGACGTGATCTTGTGTACATGATACCTGATGTTTATCGCGCTGGAAAATTTTTGTCCTGCAAGGGAGAATCAAATCTTTCATTTTTCAACTTGTATTTATTGTAACAAGCGAAATGGTTTCTGAATGTGATTATCCCCTCTCATAGGCTAGTGTTACCTCCGTTTAGATCAGTTCACTTAAATGGAATTATTCCCCATTTACCCACTTACTAGAGAGGAGAGACTATTCAACAGTTGAATATTTGAATGCAGCTTTTAATTCCCCACATTCAAAGCAGCTTCAAAGCTAAATTTACAAGGATCAGCTTGACATTTGTTCCAGCATGGAGTCGCTCCTGAAATCTGTTCCTGAAGCCCTCAGCTGCTGAAGCTGTAAATTGCTCGCGGTGGGAACTTGTTTTGAGTTTCCATCACTCCCTGCAGATCTTCCTTCTGCCTCTGGCTGGAGGAAGCCTTGCTGGAGCATCGTTTGCCTTGGTCACAGCCAGCTCAGGACATAGCCATTGCTTTGCTACTTCAATATATCTGCTTAGTGTAAAACCAGCCAGGACTTCAATTTGGTCCTTTGCCTGTTGGTCACTTGTAGTTTCAGCAGACTGACATCTCGTTTGAGCTCCAGCCACGCAAGGTGTCTTCAGACAGGAGCAGGCACCAGTGTAGCAAAAGTGGAAGTGTGTTTTTGCCGTGATTAGAGCTTCTTGACTTTCTGCAGGTTACTCTAACCCCACTAGAAGTCAACCGAATATAATCCAGAGTTTAAAGCCCCACCTGAAAATGTTCCACCACCACACTGAATCCAAACAGGGGCTTGCTGAGCCTCGCGAGGGTAAGTGGAGGAAGGCAGAGGTACAGACTCCTTCAGGCTTCAGCTGCCGATGTTTTCTTTTGCCTTGTAACGATGGTGAGAGTTAGGTTGGGTGCCAGGATCAGCCTTCACTGCTTGTTGTTCTCCCACCATCCCTAGCACCCCTCTGAGGACATCCTGGCAGAAGAGCCTTCTCCAGAAGCTTCAAAAACTGCAGCATAAATAAATAATAATTTAAAAAAGAAAACCCAAACCCAAAGAAATCTGCAATAATGACAACTGGGAACAGCTGAGGAAACAGCTCTGATTTAGTTGCAAGATCCTTTCAGCAGTTCGCTTCCTGTAAAGGAAGGGGCTTCTTACTGCAAATGGGAACTTCTGCACTGGGTATTGTAAAATAATCCTAATGCAGAAATACAAATGCAGACAGAGAGAGGAAACAACAAAGTGGCTGCTGCCAGACCTATGTTTGGATGGAGACTTGGGGGCCCCCCACTTTTCCCCCTTATTAAAATCAGTGAAAGCACATTCGATTGAGAAAGGAGTTGGGTGGTTGTGAGCACTGGGCGGTTCTGGTCTCTGGACCGATGCTGAAAGGGACTGTTTAAGTGTGGTACCTCATCGAGATGCCTTTGAGTTCTGGTACGGGGTGAGGTGCAGTTCATCAACATCTTCCTCTTGCTAACGTCTTCCTCTAAGGCCTTAATTGCCAATTATAAATTATTGGTTACAAAGTAGTGGCAGATGACGAGGAAGAGATGTGTTTGCTTCATGGAAATGAAGTGTGGTCTCCCCTGTGGTCACCTCATGCCGATTCATGAGTCGGTGTGTGGTCGTCAAAGCTCAGTAGTGTGTTTTGGCCAAATATCTCCACCCATTCCCATCTGAGCATGCAGAGTCAGTGGTTCCCCAGCTCCATCTGGACTCTCACTCGGAACTCCAGCTTCCCAGGGCAGCCGTGGTGCGCGCCTGCTGCATGGCCTTGCTGGCATGGCTTGGCTCAGCTCGGCTCGGTGGGGTTGCAGCACTGCTGGCTGGCCTTGCTTTGTGTGAGCTGGTCTCGTTGCCCTGCTGCCAATGTGTGTTTTGTGCTAAGGGGTTTTCATGGTTACCTGGTGATGCGGTTGGGTTAGGAGAAGGCTTCTGCTGTTGGCATGTTACTGTGTAATTATTGCACTAGTATTTGGTACGGTAGATGAAGGCAGCTCTCAGGGTCAGGAAATAATGCTAGTTGTTTATGGCCTAGGCCAACGTTTTTGGTTTTCTTAGGAGAGAGGAAAAAGAGTTCACTCTGCACCCAGTATGTGCTCTAGAAAAGGGATCGTTTTAGGAGGGAATATACCTGTCTACGATATTTTAGACCATTTTTAATCACCATCAATTTGGAATTTGGGATCCATTTGTTCAGCATGTAAAATCGTATCAAAAGATGACATTTTTATTTGGAAAAACAACATCAAACAGACAAAACCCACAATACTTAACGAGGGAACAGGACCTTTTTAATCATCTCATTCTAGTTAATAAAGACTAACTTCTGTTAGAGGACATACACCCTGCTATAGAGGCAAAAATAATAATAAAAAGCAAAAATAAAAAAAAAATAATAGCAGAGAAGTTGGAATTAGTTCATCAGTATTGTAAAATATGTAAAGTAGGTGATGTATGTGGTGTTCCTGTCCGTACGTCCACCAAGGGCAGTCGCAGCTGGGAGTGGACTGCCAGAAGGTAATATTGAGGTGTCATAGGGCTGTGGAAAGACAAATCATTATAGGGGGATTTTTTCAGTCCAATGTAGAGAGAATTCAGCATCTGCTTTTTGTTTCCATAACAGACTCCTGTATACAACCTGTCATGACTGTATAACAAATATTAAAATAGGGAAGAAAAAATGCTAGTATGCATCCTTTGAAAGGAACAGCAAAGCTAGGGAGAAAACAGCTGCAGCCAGCTGGGGCGGGCAAGTCCCCCCAACGCTTTTCCACGGCAGTGAGTCTCTCGCCAGCGGTGTGCAACGGACAGCCGTGACTTTGGACCGTGTCTTTTTGTTACCTTGTTTGCCTGTGACAGATAAAGGATCCATCCGCAGCTTGAAGACGGGTGTTGGCGAGCTGCTTGGGGAAACTAGGTTCTGGCACGGGAAAGACTATTGCAACTTCGTCTTTAAAGACTGGGTTCAACTTGACAAGCCCTTTGCTGGTGAGTGCCTTTGCGCCCTGGAAGCCATTACATTCCCCCAAACCCTCTTCAGCATCTTTTCAGTCGCAGACCGTATTTTTTCCTCCTCCTGAGCGAGAGGTAATGAGGCTGTTTTGGTTTGGCTGCTGGGAAGAAGCAGCAAAACTCTCTTGGAGAGGTTCTAGGGCCATGTATGCCGTTACGGTCCATGGACTTGGATTGCGGGCGATTGCGTGATAAATTCATCTGCACGGCCCTCGGTGCCGTGTCCCAGAAACTTCAGTTTGAGGAGGGGGGTGCCGCGCTTTCCCACATTCATGTCCCCTTTGTCTGAGGGGGTCCAAACGTGCTTTCGTGTCCCGTAGACTTCATTGACAGATACACCACTCCGAGGATGCCCTGGCACGACATCGCCTCCGCGGTGCACGGCAAGGCGGCGCGCGATGTCGCCCGGCACTTCATCCAGCGCTGGAACTTCACCAAGGTGGGCTGCGGGCGTCGCTGCTGCGGGCGTGGAAATAAAAACAGCCCACGTGCCCTCCGTAGGCATGCGTTTGATTGCTTTCTGTTATTCTGCTATGTTGCGAGCTCTTCAAGGTGTTTGTTTTTTTTTCCCCTGGGCAGATTATGAAGCCCAAATACCGATCCCTGTCCTACCCGTTCCTGTTGCCAAAATCTCAGCAAACTGCTAACGAGCTGAAGTATCAGGCGCCCGAGGCCGTTCATGCCACAGTCCAGGTGGGTGTCGGTGGTCTCCTGCTCACATACTCCTGGGAGAACTTGTTTTGCGTTTCCAGCAGGGAGTGTCAGTGCCTGACAGACGCTCTGCAGAACTTCAGATCCTACGATGAAAAACTCTTTATTTAATTTAACTCGCAGGATAGGTGGACAGATCCTCAATTACAATAAAATATTGTGACTCTTTGGGTAGAGAGGCATTCATTTATATCTCTAACTTTCGAGGCAAGAGGACCAAGCTGTGTGCAGTACTCAGGTTGTGGGAGCACCGTGACTTTGTATAGCTGTGTAATATTCTGGTTTTTTTTCTGCTGCTCTTCTAATTCCTAGCATTTGTTTTCTATATTTTGGGAAGAATCACAGAATCACAGAATGTTAGGGGTTGGAAGGGACCTCTGTGGGTCATCTAGT
>Ga0181612_134961_pt1 | contig 10826 bp, 6 predicted proteins | sample HoacroProtozoa21_FD_119630 | JGI IMG/M metagenome (GOLD analysis project Ga0181612, IMG submission 119630) | Hoatzin crop microbial communities from Cojedes, Venezuel. Combined Assembly of Gp0051906, Gp0051904, Gp0051908 | reverse complement strand
GGGTTTGAATATCTCCAGAGAAGGAGACTCCACAACCTCCCTGGGCAGCCTGGGCCAGGGCTCCGTCACCCTCAGAGTGAGAAACTCATGGTATCACAGAGACGCTGTGACTTTGACTATCATCTGTGTATAATGAGGCAAGCAATAGGAACAACATGTCTTCTGCTACTTATGCTTTCAGTGTGTCAACGTATTCACCTATATACACCTTACACCTTCCCGTGTACATTGGCTCAAACACAATTACTTAGAAAATCTGTGGAAAAAGCGCCTGATCGAAAAACTGAAATGTGGTATAATCCTAATAACTCCTCGGTAACCTCACATAGTTCTTATCACAATCTTACTACTCGTTTCATTTTGCTACTAAACCCCTCATACTTTCTCAGGCTACTTATCCTTGCAGGCTTGAGGTCAGGTTGCACCCAGAGTGGCAGATTCTTTTCTGATATCATGTCCGATACGAGGGAGATTCCCTCCCTTCAGCAAGTTTTAAAAATGAGATTATTGATTTCACTTTGCAAGTGATTCAAAGTAGATCACCTGACCGAAAGCATCGGGATTTCATCTGAGGGGTAAGGACAAAAGGTGAATGTTTTTCTGTGGAGTGATGAGCAGAACGAGCAAAGACAGAGTCCTCCAGTTCTGAAACTCCCAGCTCTGCCTTGGACGTTGTTGGAGAAAACAGAGACCAACAGAAGCCCCAGTTCTTTTAGAAGCCCGTTGAGCTGTGGTTGCTTAAAATACATAGGGTTTCCCTTAAGACATTCACCTAATAAAAGATGACCTGCTCTACACTGATTATCTGATCTAGGCATTGAGACCTTGAAGTCCAAAAGGACCTTCACCTCGGAGTCTGTGGAGCACATGGAAGGAAGGCCAAATGTTCTGAAGTGCAGGACAGCCCCAAAAGGAGATTCTCCTGAGAGGTTTAATAGATCAGCTGTTACACTATCGCCTAACACCACTGTTCCTAAACCTTGCCCCAGGTAAGCTACTGGAGAAATACACGTAAAAGAAGGAATACTAATAGACCAAGTGTAATCTTGCAAAAAGCAACTCATTTTGGAGAAATAAATAAGGACTCTTCACAGGGAATATCACAGACACTGTTCCCAAAACTGCTGCTGGATTATGGGTCATTTGTACCCCTCAGAACAGAGCCTGGCACCAGTACATTCACCTCTGGGGTGTGGGGCTCCGTCAGCAGAACCAAAGATGCCCTGCTCTCTGGTTTCTGGAGGGATGGACAGCACTCCAGGCTCCCCAGAGCTGGGCTACAGCGCTGGTTCAGATCAAAGGCATGATGCTCTCTCCTGCCAGACAGAAGGCAGCGCCTTCCGACACCTGTTTCTGTTCAGGGAATGCACGTAGCTCTCTCCAGGCTCTGAAGAAGGGAAACTAAACTCAGCCAGTGCAGCAGCGTGGCCTGCCCCAAGAGCAGCCCATTGTGAGCAGGGCAAAATAACCACATTCCCAGCCAAACTCTTCCATAGGTATAAACAGGAGCGGGGAGGAACCTTCAGCCTCTCTACCGATGGGTGGCTGAGGCACTCCAGCCCCCTGGGGTTCAGAGCCGTGGCCCACATCCCAGGCTGCAGCAAGGGAACCCAGAGCACGAAGAGGGAGAGGCAAGCTGAGCTGTTGCTCGTTCAGCAACTCTGGCTCTTGAGGTCCTGGCTCTTTTCCCCAGCGTCATTTCCATTACCTTGAAGAACGATCCAAACAACTCCAGCAGATGATCAAAAGAGTATGAAGAAGATCCAGAGGTGATTCAGTATGTTGGTGCCACAGAGGCACAAATGTCCTGACATATCCAGTCGTCCCCGTTCTTTCCGCTGCCTCCCTCGCAGCCGGCGGTGCCGCTGGAGGGGCTCCAGGCTCCAGCTCCCCTTCACTAACAGAGAAAGCACAACTCCCCTTCACGTATTTTCTACAATTGCTATGTTTGGCTACTGAAAGGCCCTTTTGGAGAGGGCAGGCCCAGAAATGCTTCACTGTTTCACATTGCTGTGCATTAGAAATAAGATCCTCTGGAACGGCGGGAGTTCATTTCCACACAGAGTTATCGGGTCTTGTATATTTTTGCTCTTTAGAAACTTTCATCTGTGGGGTGTAAGACAAAGGCATAGGAAAAAAATCCCTGTTATTGCCTACTTTTTTTGTTTGATGATGCTTCTGCTTTGTTGCTAATGTCATTTACAAACCGATCATAACAATTAATTCCTTTATTGGTTACTTCAATCATGTAGCATATGGAGTTTCATTACAAGCATCCAGAGAACATTTCTATCCAGATAATCCTTTATGGCCTTAAAGTTTGAGGATCAGTTTGTCTCATAAGATGAAACAGAGGTCAGAAATTCAATGCAATGTGACAACACTCTGTTATTCCACTTATTTTTACAGCAACACGCACTGGCACCACAAGTGTTACAACTTGCATAAACATTCCTGGTGTAAATCTTATTTTTAGCGGTCTGCAGCTCAGTCGTAGAGATTTGCTGTAGGCAGAACTTGTCATACAAATATTCAGCCCAAAACTAATTTTCCTTAACATGTTTTAACATCTTCCAAAACAACACAAACAAAGACTTTAGCACTTTTAAAAACACAGTTCTCTGTACCTTCATCAAAACATGGGACTTGATTCAACAATGAGGAGCTCTAGTTTGAAGTTAATATAAAGTATAATAACATTACGTGAACTGAGTTACTCTAGAAGTAAACTAGAATAACACACTGGTAGACCAGGCTCAAGGTCTCTTTGTTTATTAGCTACTCTGTTGGAGCCGCTGCTAAATTCTGCTTTAACACCAGCCTGAAGCCAGCTGAACTCTGCTCCTCACAATAACCTGTCTGAAAAGGACAGAAATTCTGGGTTATAAAAATTTGTTTCCAGATGATCATATATCATTTACTGAGGCATCCAACAACCCTTCAGACTCGCCTCAGCCAAGAAAAGTTAGGTGAGTGCATCTCACATCTCCTGTTCTCATTTATTCAAAATGAAAAATCACCTCTCAGGGTAACACCTCGTGTAGAACACAAAGCAGGACTGGCTTCAAATAATGCAAACGCTGATCTTGCTTGCTACCTAAAGCAAATCAAGGGGTTTCTCATTTTGTTCAAGATGTTCATGAACATTCTTTTAAACATTAAAGGCAACAAAATCAAAGAACAACGAAACCCCTGGAAAACCGACTGTACTGCAGAGCTCTATACCTGAGCTCCTTTTTCCATGCTCCTCTCCTGTTGAGGAGAGAGTAAGAGGGCCTGTCGGTGGGTGACTGACTTCGGAGAAGCTCCGTGATACCGTCCAGCTGAACCACCTTCTCCAAACCCTTGCTCTCCTTCTCCAGCTATTAAGAAAATGTACATGATGAGCTCAGATGTAGGAGGCTTCATCCGGACAGATCTTCCTTGGGAATCTGTAGTAGAAAGACAAGCGAGGGAATCGCTACCCAGCACCCGTCTTGGATTTGCAGCAAATAGCAACAGCGTGTTTGGAAACAGTCTTAAACTAAAGCAGGTTATTATCCTTTCAGTAACCGCATTCCCCTGGGGAGTTTCAGCTAATGTGGATCTCACAGAAGGTGTACATATGTGTTTTTTACTTCAGCTCCCCAGCGTCAACAGTTTTGCCTGTGTCCATCAGGACCATGTGTGCATCTGCGGATGTCTTCACCCTTGTCACCACCTCCACGGATGACATAAATAGCAAAGCATCTCCTGTCCTCAAACCGCAGCCAGACAAAATCCCAGATGTAACAAAAGGAAAAAAAACATTACTACATCGCCGAAAGAGCATTGGGGTTGGTGGGAAAAGGACGGCAAGTGGCAGAAACTACAGTTATGCTGCATGGCCCTGGATGAATGGGGCAATTAACTGTACTGGTAAGGCTTCAACTGGAACTGTGTGCTCAGTTTTGGTCTCCCAGTATGAGATGAATGGTAATAAACTGGAGAGAGAGCAGCAGAGCACTGCTAAGATGGTCAGGGGCCTTAAGCATATGGCCAAAAAAAGGGCAGCTGAGGGACTTTGATGCATTTTATCCTGTTTAATAAAGAAGAGACTAAGGGATGATTTAATAGTAGTCTACAACTATTTGTAGGGTATTTATACACACAAACCAGCCAAAATCTTGGTACTGCCAGATGATAACAAGGGGCAACAACCACAGATTGTGACTTGGGTACACATACAGAGAAAAAAAAACTTTACTGAGGGATAATACAGGGTACCCAGGGAGGCTGTGGAATGGCCATCCTTGAGGGCTCATAAGACTAACTAGCGGTGCTAGTCCAGGAGGTTGGATGGGATGACCTCCAGACATTCCTTCCAGCCAACATTTCTGTCACAGTCTAGAAGTCCTGGTAACTGGCAGTAACTGAAACAGCTTCAAAAGGAAATGTGGTTGCTCACAGGGGAGGAAGAAATGTCTATACATGTATGAAAAACGGACTCTGGACCCTGCAAATCCACACAGGCCAAATGAAGAAAATGCACTTACTGATGAAAGAAAGCATTTACTTTTCTGGCAACACTGCCTTAGCAAGTTAAGGTCATCAGATAATTTGAAGAAAACAAAAAGCAGCCTCACTAAAAAGCAGAGTTCTCCGTATTTCCTGCTTGGAGTTGGAATATAAAGCCCCAGACACACCAGGTTCATAGAGGAGGGCTTTTTAGACAATGCAATACCTTATACATGTTGGAGGTTAAATATAATCAGCTGTACAGTGGACTGCTTTGGGTGCCAGAGAAGATATTTCATGCACATTGAATATAACTCCTATGGTTACTTCCAGAAGAACCTAGGAACCATGAACCTATTTGTTTGCTGCTAGGTAAAGTTCTACAATCGAGTTTTGAATCATCTCAAAGCTTCTGTAATAGCCTGTTAGAAAATAAAGCCATGTAAAAAAAAAAAGAAAAAAAGAATCCTATTTAGCCAGTGAAGACTAGCTGGTCGAGGAACATAGCTGTTCCTCAAAGTATCTGAAGTTTCTTGTGCTGCTTCTCCCTGTAGAGGACTTTAACGAGACTAAGCTGTTTACATTTTTTCAAAACCACTTTATTTCCTGCATTTCCAGCTGCAGTCCACAGTTTGTGCTCAGTACTGGTACCACCAGATTTTCCAGAGTTATCGCTATAGGACGATAAGCAAATGTTTCAAAAACATTGGGTAAGTGGGAAGGATAGGTAGTATCTCTCGTATTTGTTTATTCACTGTTTACTGTGTGCGGGTTGTGTGTTACAGACAGTTTAAGAGGCTTTACAGGCAAGGCAGGCTGCTTTACGCTGGTGTGCAAACACGCACAAGGGCTAGGGGGAACGGCTCTAAACTGAAAGAGGGCAGATTTAGATCAGATATTAGGAAGAAATTCTTCCCCATGAGGGTGGTGAGGCCCTGGCCCAGGTTGCCCAGAGAAGCTGTGGCTGCCCCCTCCCTGGCAGTGCTCGAGGCCAGGTTGGATGGAGCTCTGAGCACCCTGGGCTGGTGGAAGATGTCCGTGCTGATGGCAGGGAGGTTGGAACCCGATGATCTTTAAGGTCCCTTCCAACACAAACCATTCTATGATTCTAGGATTCTGTGATTCTATGAATATAGATGAGTTTGGAAGTTCAGCTTTCTATGAAGAAGTTGTATTTTTTTAAAGCAGCGGTAGGTGGCTGTCATACAGTGTATGCAGACACACAGCGGGTTGGTTTGCCCACAGGTTGAGGTTGAGTGCGTCCTGTGTCTGCCACATCCTACGCTGGAGTAGCCTCCTGTGTTGGGTGGGTTCCATAGGCCAGCCCAAGAACCAGGCTTTCGGACAGACGGTCGCAGGAGCTGATGTTCACTGTCTCAGAGATGAAGGACGTTGGGTTTTCTCCTGTAGTGAGAACTCAAGCTTGAAGGCAAACACCCATATGCCAGGGGCGGGTTCGCCGAAACTGGGAGCACTGCCTGGGGCTACAATGACCAAATGGCCATAAAACCCTTACGCCTGGGTGTAAATCCCCGTCTGTAATGTCTCATGGAGGGAAAGTTTACACGGAGTTCCTTGTTGACCTTCTTAAGAGCTCCATGTGCCTTACTGAAGCTGCTGGCGTAAATTCGCGTCTCTGTGTGGCTTTCTCTTCCAGCTCGCTTTATAACCATGGTTTTCCTTGCTTTGAGAATTGCTCCTTTGGTGCTAACTTGGGGGTGGAGGGAAGGCTAATTAATTAAGCAGTAATTGTTGTCAAGTCAATTGGTGCTAACATTTAACATTTGACTTGTTTACTATCCTGAGGTGAAGCGGAAGGAGTTAACGACCTAACAAATTGTGCGTCCATCATGAGAGACTTGTTTGGAAAGAACAGTTTTGTTTATGAACTGTAAAATAATACATTTAAAAAAACCAAACCCCACATTTTGAAGCAAGATCGTTGAGGTTCTTGTGTGAAATTGTCACTAGATAACTGTGCAGACAAATGCGTCGCCTAATAAAACTTAATGACTGATTTCCCCATTAATCAGGAGTGAGAATGTGCTTCATTAAGATAATTAACTGAGCCAGTTGCTTAACTGACGGTTAGTAGACACAAATTCCCAAGTTACTTGCTTTCCTCTAAATAAAACTCACAAGAAGCTAACCCGGCACTGCTTCGTTGTCTTTATTGGAGAAACAGAAGGGCTGTTAAAATCTTATTGCCCACGTTAGGGCTGTGACCACATCTCCCAGTCTGGGACGCTGGTGGGATGCAGTGGGTGGCCCTGGGTGCCCGGTGCAGCCTTTCACAGGACCCAAGCCTCCGGCTCGAGGTGACTGTAGTCAGCTCACGCTGGAAGCTCCCAAATATTTGCCGGTTTCCATCTCGCCAGCAGCAAATGGTCCTTTTATCTGCTAATTTCTGACAGGCCGGGTCTTCGTTGTGATTGGTGTTGTCACCCGAGGACTATCAGCTCCTCCAAGGGGGATGATTCCTTGTATGAATTTGTGGCTTCTCCTCTTTGTTCGTCGCAAGCTGGAAGCGGGGTCATGAGTCCGGAGCCCCCTGGAAGGCAGGGATGTGTAAGATTAATCTGCTCCGGGTACATTTGTAGGCAGGTTGTGCAGCGCTGAAGAAGTTAGGGGAATTAACTGAGAGATCTGAAACTTGAATTATTAAATATGCTGTCTGGTTGTAACGTCTAGTTGTAAATCCTTTCCTTCACAGCTCTCTGCGTCTTGAATTCCAACACGGTAATGCCAGCACGTAGCAGAAGACTCTTTGCACGGAAGACAGCTCCGGAGCTAACGTAAGGCCGTTGTCTCATCTCTGCTTTTCTTTTGTCCTCAGAGTTCCCGGTCTTCCACCATGAACCCTGTTTACAGCCCCGTCCAACCTGGGGCTCCCTACGGAAACCCGAAGAACATGGCGTACACAGGTAGGACCCGTGTTCTTTCGTGAATCTCTGTGTGTGGTGGTGAGAGCAGATGATCATTAATGAGTGGCTAATCCCTTAATGAAGGGAGACAGAGGGAGTCAGAGGGCTTGCCTTCAGAGCTGAACTGAGCGGCTCGGGTGCACGTGCTGGACTAATCCTGCTGTAGACATGAGGATCCCACAGGCCTGTTGTTTGGTGAACGTGCCGTTATTGTCCTAGGCGGGGATTTAAACTACATTATCGACTGATATTTTTTTTGTGTTCAAGTTATGCTTTGGTTGAGTTAACAACTTATGCTTTGGTTGAGTTCATCTTACGTTGAACAGCAAGTCCAATACCTGTTTGAAGTCCATCTTTAGAACGGAGTTGTCTAAAAATGTCATCTTTAATACTCAAAAAAGGCATTGAAATACGTTTACCATCATTATGTAACTAGTGGGGAACTAAAGTGTGCTGGTACGGAAAGAATTTAGCTCAGAGAGAAATAGTGCTTCGGAGAAAGAAAGTCTCAGCATAGGTGTATCTGTGGTTTTCCCTGTGGGTTATGTTTACCATGTGTTCTTCTGATCTTGTAAGCACCTTACAAAATCAGCCTTGGAAGACTCCTTCCTTCAGACTGCTGTTGAATGTAATTAGCTATTACGCGTGCTATTGCGTTAAGACTTCCTTCTTTATATTTGCGTTGCCAGTTGTATGCGTCGGCTCTTACCTAATGCGTGAAATTGCTTGGGAATGTGCTCGTGTGGAGGAGATTGGTCAACAGCAAATGGAAAGGAGCATCAAATACTCTGAGCTCCTTCATTTACAGAATCTGCTCGTTGACTTTGGTAGCTCTTGCTGCTGGTAGATCAGCAGGGCTGGCTGCATTGCTGCAAGACCTGTCTGATACCCTGCGGGGCGGAGAGTTCCTCAAAGGCATTTTGCCCCATTTTTCTTCACTCTTTCTTTTTTTCCCCATCAAATTTATGCATGCTGCTTTGTTGGAGATACTGTAGCTCGGGGGAACTTGGGTCTCGCAGTCAAAGCGCTAGAGGCTTAGGGGGGGAAAGAAAAGCTCTGTCAATAATAGTCTCTTCAAAATATAGAATCATAGAATCATGGAATGGTTTGGGTTGGAAGGGACCTTAAAGATCATCTGGGTCCAACCCCCCTGACATCAGCAGGGACATCTTCCACCAGACCAGGTTGCTCAGAGCTCCATGCAACCTGGCCTTGAACCCTGCCAGGGAGAGGGCAGCCACAGCTTCTCTGGGCAACCTGGGCCAGTGTTTCACCACCCGGTATCACCGTTGTGAGAGGACTGCAGACTCCAGCAGTGCTCGGGTGATAGAAGGAGCTCATGAATGCACGGCTATCTTCCTACACTAGAAATAACAGCAATTTGGTGCCTTCCAGCACAAGGGTGGCTTGGACAAGAGTCTACTTCTCTCCTGCTTTGATTTTTTTTTTCGCATGTGTTCAAAGCTCCACCTTAATATCTGTGCAATGTAGATGTTCTATATCTGCTTTCATACAGTCCTGAATGTTTTAGAAACTCCTTTCTGGCACTTGATAAGACAATTTTATTTAAATATTGAAGTGTAGATTGGATAGAGTTTGTACCTTGACCTTTCTGGAAGGAGAATTTTAGAGAGTGGTTTCTGGTGTAGATGAATGAATTCTACGTGACTGCATTCAGAAGAAGTCAAATGACAACATTAATAGGATTTTGTCCTCTAAAATAACCTGTTGGTTAATCATCATGAAGATTTTACTGTGCATTTAAATATAGAAAGCTGTTGTCTGCCTTGGCCACCTTGTGCCGGCTCTGGTAGGGATCATGGCAAGGTGGCCTCCATGAGACTGGGTTCACCCCAAACCACTGGACTTCAGGCATTTGTCTTCCCGAGTTTGCGGTAAATGAAGAGAAATCGGTGGCAGATGTGCAGGATGACCGTGGAGAAAAAAGTTGGAAGCAGGTCAGACTGGAAAAACATATACCTGCTGTAGGTGACCCTGCCTCGGCAGGGGGTTGGACTAGATGAGCCACAGAGGTCCCTTCCAACCCCAAACATTCTGTGATTCTGTGATACCAAGCTCCTGATGAGATGTCAATGGAGGGATGAAGAAGGGAAGATTTGAGTGACTGCTTGAAGGTAGGGCACTGCAACAGGCACTGAATCATGTTAGTGCTTGGTTTTTCCATTGCATGGGTGTAAGGTGAAGAGTCGTCGGGCTGAGTTCTTACAGTGAAGTCCCCAAAAAGGTAATAAGTTAGAAAGTGTTTAAATGAAGAGCTATTTCCTCTGCTAGGCAAACAGTATTACAAAACCTTTAGAATATGAATTTGTTTCAATATTTAATGAAAGACCTAATGTTATATTGCAAAAAAGGGGGAGAAAATTTAAATTCAGTCCTTTCTATAGCAAAGACAGGCAACTCCTGAGGATGGTCTCAACAGTTATTAGAAGAAGGTTACCGTGTCTCCTGCACGACGAGTGCTCGGCTCTGTCTATCTAATTCTCGCTTTCTATGCTGAGATTTCATTTACGTTGCTTTAATTTGCATCGTTCAGCTACGTATCTGTTGCTAATGTAGCCACAAGCTATTCCGGAGGATATTTAAGCACGCAGAGACAAGCACAATAGGCTTTTCACAGGAGAAAGGTGAAGTTAAGGAGTTCGTAGACGCTTCCTTCTCTGATTCCTTTGAAAATAATCACTAAAGCATAGGACGTGGTAGATCTGGTGGTGTTGTTGACTGCCGTTGCGCGTGCAAACCCCTTCCGTGGTCCCGGGAGCTCGTTACAGCTTTGGGGCTTGACGAGCGTCGCGGTCCGGCTCGGCAGCTGTATGGAAGAGTTTGCTGGGAGCCACTGGTTTGCGGTAGCGTGTCAGCATCGTTCCCGCCATCGCTTCGTGGGACAGAGCGTGCGACATCTGTCCCCACATTTCGATTTGGGATCTAATCTGGGTTACAGCAGGGAATTTATACAGTAGAAGATACGATTTTGTTTTCAGTCTCATCTTTTTACGGTGGTGGAAGACACTGAAAAAAACATTCGTGCGAGGCTTTGTATTAGTCAAGAAAGAGAAATGAAAACCCCTGAAGTGTAATAAAGTTGAGGAAAAGGTTGTTAGCCCTAGGCTATGTTCTCAGTTTGGTTTAGAGTTCACCTTTTTCTACCCCAGATCTAGTACGGAATGTGCATTACTTAAATTTTTGTCTTTAAACATCACACATAAACCATTATTTTTTAACCTTCTGGAATAAAACTCAGGGTGGACATATGCGGAAAGAGAATGAGGATGGTAGTCAGGATCCTGTCAGGTTGGATTCTTTGCTCTTGTGGTTTTTAGTGCTCAGTGTGAGTGCTTTATAGAGAACAGATTGCTTTTGGTTGAAATCCCAGACTCCCAGCATGGCAGGGGTTGGCAGGGACCTCTG
>Ga0181612_108487_pt1 | contig 10826 bp, 9 predicted proteins | sample HoacroProtozoa21_FD_119630 | JGI IMG/M metagenome (GOLD analysis project Ga0181612, IMG submission 119630) | Hoatzin crop microbial communities from Cojedes, Venezuel. Combined Assembly of Gp0051906, Gp0051904, Gp0051908 | reverse complement strand
TAAAGATATGTAGATGTTACATTTATTTTAAAGAACATACCAATACAGATGATTCCAAGTCAGTTCTCCCTGGCACCCAGTGTGCTTTTCAAAAGTACAGCGTATCTGGCCTTCTTGGCAAATGCTGTGTGTCTCTGTTGCCTCTACAGATGAGCTCAGCTTCATAGGAGCTCAAATCCCGCCTTCGCCATTCCCAGATTATTTAATTTTTGGTGGAAATGTAAAGCATGTGGGTTAATAAACCAGCACTTCACACATTAGATCATCAGTGGAGCTCTACTGAGAGCCAAAGATACTGAAAGAGTATGTGCCTTGAAGCAGTCCAAAAGTATATTCAAATGGAAGTCTGCTGCTGATAGCCAAGCAATTAGCAGGCATAAAATATTTCCTGTAAATGGTCCCTTCTGTACTTTTCCTATCCCAAATGGTCCACAATCATCTCTTCTCTGTCTGTTTTTCACAGCAGTGGTCTCAGGCATCCCAAACCATATGATTCCTATTATAAGACTGGCACCCAGCTCACAATCCATCAACGCCTCACCTTCACAAGGCGGTGATGGAGTAGTACAACATGCTAACACCTTTCAGACATTCCAGAAAGAAAAATGGGGGCATAAAAATAGACAATACACCACCAATGGTGCTAACAAATTCTAATTATAATGGGGCCAGCTGTTGGAACCTATTGGCCAAAATGCCTTTATACAAATCCAGCTAAATCAGATGACAATAGCATTTAACCCAGCTAAGTATGACGATTGTTCTTGTGCACTGCCACTTCCTACAGCAGCCAACACATGAGGGATCAATAAAAGGAAATATTACACCTATTTAGATACCTATTTAGATACAAGCGCAACACATTTGTTCAAAACCTTTACAATTCACATCATTTCTTTTCATTCGAAAGAAAAATTATACCACCTAATTCTGGTGCGTGGAGCACACAGTGAAGAATATAAAGTCTGACCCAAAGTAGTGGTGCCTTTAGATGTTTAAGAGAGGATCGAGATATCTGTTTTTCTTTGAAGTAAATCCCTTAAGAACCAGTATTATCTCATGGAAAGTTTTGAAAATGCTATTTAAAAGCACTTGTGTCCAGATTACCCGTGTGCCAGAGCAAACCAGTGAAACCCCTTGAATCATTCCTGTCATTAGACTATCTCAAAACACATTTGCCAGACTGCTGAAAGAAGGTAGCGTTTCCTCTACACACTGTATGTTGTGAAGTATTATAAATATATTGCAGTGTCTAGAATCGGGATCAGATTAGTTAGCTTGTGAAACAGTAGTGTTTTACTTTCTTGTCTCATTTATTTGAGAGTTACCAAAGCCAGTGATGAAACTGGTTTCTCATGTATAAACATTCCAAAATAACACATGGAGTTCATCTTCAGAAGTATGTGTTTCTCCAGCACATATGCATAGACAAGGTGCCGAAATGTGGCCTTGTCTCTTTCTGCCAGTCCGGCTACAATTTCCTGTTCCTAGTCTCTGCTTCTGAACTCGGGAGGGCTTGCAATTAAAGTGATCACAGAAAAACAAGATGATGAGAGTCCGCCCTCTGTCTCGTGCGTTTCCCACAGAAAATAGCCAAATGAGAGCACCTTAGAACAGCGAGCAGCCGCCTCCCCAGAAGGTTTGTATAAACCCTTGACTAATAAGCACAATCCAGCCTACGCGTATGCCTAGTTAGTTGCTTCTCCCCAGCGCATCACCAAAAATAGGATTTGACATCTCAAGAGATTGCAGTGGTGAGGAACACGTCTCAGATAGTATCTTAGGTGTTCTCTGTATCTGTTCCTGCATTTTTATGGCAATTTGAGGTGATCTTTGTCACAATTTCCTCTCCTCCAGCTGCTCAGCACCCACGAGGAAGTCATCATTATGCCGTGTTTGCAACAATGTTGCTGGTTGCTGCAGTGATGATGAGATGCTGAGAGAGCCACAACCCCTGACGTGCAGGTGTGGAGCGTGGCACGTGTGTGCATGGGAGGCTTGTCCTGGGGCCAGGAAGTCTCCTTTGTATCAAAACATACAGCATCAACAAGTTTCAACTGCCCTGAGCTTAGTTGTTAAATAAGTGTACTCGCATATAAGATTAAATTATGCAAGTGACTTCCTGCAGTGTGGAGAGAGAAACTCTTGGCCCTCTGCAGTGGCTTCATTGCTCTGAAAGTGCAAAACAAAAAGCCGAAGACGTTGGGCTGCAAGGTGAGGTTGGTGAAGCACAAGCTCAGGCTGGTCTCCATCAGGTGATGGATCCTGCAGACCTCTGATGATCCTTCCCGGCCCTACGGGGCAAAGAGCTGGGGTCGGGCAGACCCGTGCTTCCCATTGCACGCACTACGAGGGTTTGCGGGATCAACGTCCCAGTGGAGTGACAAGCGAGCGGGATGGAGAACTCTTACTGGCGAAAGACTTGTTTTCAAACAAACACTACGCTATGCACAAGCGGAATGATTGCTAAACATACTTGTTTAAATAGTTTCTGAAAGGAGGTGGTAGGTTATCAATAGAAGAAGCATTACTCAGGGCTACCTGTTTCTTCGGTTATGTGCAAACCTAAAATGGCATTCTAGTACTTTACAAAGTTATTGCATGTTGCTGGAATACACAATATACATTTTCTTTGTTTTCCTTTTAGCCAGTGATTTGAATGTATATGGAGGGCAAAGATGACTATATCAGCATATCCACTCTATGCCTTATTAAGCACCAATTAATGTCAAAATTTTTGCAGCAAGAAAAAGAAGAACACATTGCAGGGAAACTGTGCTGAAAACAGTCTCTTTTTTTTCTGAAAATATAAATTATTTTGCCCATTAATCAGGTATTAATCCATGACTGATAACAGAAATATTTTGATAAGAGCTTTATTTTCTGGAGATGTTTTAAACAGTAAGGTTTTTTATTTATCTGTTTTTCTTTGTTTTTAGAGAGGAAGATTTAGCCTGGATGGGAAAAAGTATTTCAAATGTAAATGACTTTCTACTGCTAAAGGATTTAGCAAAAAAGTGAAGCTAAGCGGGAAGTAGAGGAAAAGCAGGTAATTTTGATGAGATATTAACTGTGTTATTTGGTTTAGATTTTTAGATTCTCCTCTGTTGGGACAGGAAAATTTTAACAATGACAACACATTTCGTAACCTACAAACTAGAATATTCAGTAGAAGGCTGCTAATTATTCACCTCAACATATAAACTTAATGAATTACCACATCAAATTTTATGGATACTACTTATGAAAATGTTTTCTTTGGGGACCAAATGTGTATACATGTGTGCCTGTGTTGCTATTTCCAGGTCCAACATTCCAGTGATAAAAACACAGTCAGGAATCCAAGTGGTAATTATTAATAGTTATAGTATGTTATGCCTTCCAAATGAAGAAATCATATGAGTTAAATTTTTGACATCCAGAAGAAATTTCTAGCTAAAATCAGGGGGAATAGTTCTCTGAAATCTGCTGAATACAGAAACAAGTGGAAGTTTTGCATCATCAGAAAAATCCAAAGCTTCTTAAATAACATGGCAAGTGAGGGGGTTGTCTGCATGCATGAGCAGATTAAAAAAGTAGCCAGAAAAAGAACTGTTAACCGGACTATTAATAACCGGACTAGTTACCAATGCATTTAAAAAAAATAACAAAGTGTAATATTTAAAAATATTTGAATATAACACTATGTAACTTTCTTATGTGCTACATATGACACTTCGCCACTCAGATGGAGACAGAGAGTAATGTACTGTACAACGCTTTCCTGGTACACTGAAGACAAGAAGTCAACTTTTCCCATGCTGTTCCACGTAATGGTTTTATGTAAGCAAAGCCGGGTTTTCATGATTGTTTTGCAGTTACCCTTTCCTTTTGCATGTATTGGAGCCTTAAGTCTGAGTAATGGTCTTGTAACTGTGTAAATACTGAGATTCATGAATTTGAAACAGAGCTGCCTTGCACCAGTGCCCCACAATTGAAACCCAAATCTATCTGCCATAGACTGAAAACAAGTTGAGGCCAGTGAGGTAGAGAGTATAAAAACAAACAGACTTTGAGAGCTCCTTGCTAGAAGCTTACAATGAAGTGGAGTGTTAAAGAGATGGTCAAAGGACCCTCCTGGAGTTTAGAAAGTCCAGATTTATCAGTGCTTGTCTGAGCTGATCCAAACGTCTGGAGGTTTTGACTATTGTCCATCACTAACAATAATGTGAATGACCCCATTTATTACACTTTTGCTATAGCAGTGATAAGAAGCACTGTCCAAGAAACTGGGATGTAGCTCACAGAAAACAAAGAAAACTTCTTACTGGGGAACATCTGAGAATTTTTTCCTGGAAAGTAAACTAGAAGAACAGTGGTATCTTGTTATGCTAAAGTGAAGTTTAAATACTATTCATTCATTTCACAAACCATAAAAACACAGCTAGATACTGTAAACTAACAAAATTCATCAGTACTACTGACCAGCAGTGTGCTGGGTCTTGGCAATGCTCAGGCTGCTGTGCTACATCTTTCCCTGGTGGACGGGAAGCTCTTTCTCTTTAGCAGTCTTCAGCTAAATAGTGTCATTTTGCAGAGCTGCTGTTCCCTCTGCACAATGTGGATAAAAGACTGTAACAACCTCAATTTTTTCAGCTTGTGTAACTCAACATGCTGAAAAACCGAAACAGTTTCTTATGATTTATTTGTTAAATGATGATGATTTTGCTCAGCTAAATCTTATCTCCTATTCTGCCTTACCCATTTCTATGTCTGTTTCCATGTCCTACATTTGCCCGCTTCAGAGACTAGTCTTTTAGAGTAGGGACAACTGTATTAAGATAACTAGATATTCATTAAATGCTAAAGTATTAAACGATACTCATTATTATTAAGAAGTGTAACTGAGAAAAATGAATGAGATTGTCCTGATTGCATCAGAAAAATGTACTAAGTTTTCTGAATTGCTAGGTCTATAATGCTACCCAACAGTACTGGGCAAAGTGAAGGGCAGACTGTGAAATCCTTACACACAGGGAGGAGAATATAACCCTACCACAAGTTGTAACAAAACCAAGGTGGTGGCTGAGAATAAGGATGTTTCAAACTGAGGGGAAAAGGCATCACTAGAAGAAAGAACTGCAGTTCTTAGGATTATGAGTACTTCCTTGGTTCTTTCTTTGTTTTGTGGAGGGGATATAAGGTCACTGCTTACTGTAAATAATAGTAGTGGTAATATTAACAAAGGGAAATGTTCACATTCCTGCCTTCGAAACCAGCAGGAATTCTGGAGGATGGGAGGATTAACTATTCCATTTTCCCCATCCTTTTTCTTCACCAGCTACAGGCCTACATAATAAAAGCCGATTTTAGCAGCTGCAGAGAGGAAGCCTCTTGCAGCATACACCAGGTTTTATTCATTCTTCAGAACTAAACTGTACCCTTTCAAGGGTCACATGCAGGCAGCCTCTCAGGCAACAATTCACAAACACACAGAATTAGACCAGTCCTTCAATGGCCACTCATGCATTCTAGTCATGTTGCCCTACAAATGAAGGACAATGCCATGAAAGAGTCATTGAGGCCTCTTAGTTTTCTCATTTTGTCACCATATCGAATGCAATTTCCTCTATAAGCTACAGTCTCTTTATATTCTTGGAAAGAGGATTTTAAGAACCTGTCTGATGATCAATGTGTCAGGTATCACATACATTGATATATGTGTATGTTTATCAAAATAATGGATTCACAAAAAGCCACAGTCAGTTGTAAAATGCTATGAAAATATCATTTTCTAACCGCCACCCCTGGTATACCTTAAGATCATACATAACACTTTGATAAAGCATCCCTGCTGTGAACAATGCAGAAGAAAAGAATACTATGTTCTACACATTTTTCAGGAAAACATTCTCCAAGCCTGCTGATATTTGTTCTACAGAATTCAAACTTTTCCATTTATGGTTCTCCTTTTGGTAATTATAAATTCTCTAGAAAATACAAGATTAAATCATTAATGTTAATACATACACATGACATTAAATAGATGGATACATTTAATCTATTTGTTACCAATATTAATAACTAATGTGGAGAAAGGGAAAGTGTTGAATAAAGCAGTGGTCATCTGATACCAAAGCAGTCAAGCTGACTAAAACTGAGCCTCAAAGGAACCACAAGTGATTTTTAAGATACTGAGAAACTAGGTGACTAAAAAGCAGAGAAATTAAGTTTGAATGACTATGAAGTAATGTACATTACTAACAGAAGCAAAATAATTGATTGTGGGATTGCTGAGGAAGCTTTTTACAGGACATTAATTCAATGTCTATCAGGAGTCAGAAAGCAAAGGAAATGGCAAGAGTTGCTAGAAAAGAAACAGAGAATCAGGGAAAACCCATCATCAGTATACTGAGTATTTGCAAGTCTCATGTTTTTTTTAAAACCTGTCTTCACTTACTGCCTAAACTCAGAGACAGGATCCTAAAGCAGACAGACTTTTCACCTGAACTAGTACAGCCATTTTTCACTTATTGCTTAAATTTGCATTCCTCATTTGCAGTGGAGAAGACCACTAATTCGAAAATTTTCCCATTTTGCTGAGCAGAACTTGTTACAGCATGCTGAAAATGATTGTAGTCCAACTTTTTCTATAAGACTGATCTCCACATCCAGCTCAATAACCTGTAATACCAAGTTTAGATATGAGTTCAGTTGTGTGTGAGTTTCTGTTCAGTTTTCCACCTATACAGAAAATAAACTGTAGAAAATAGAGATGGGTTCTAGAACTGGCAATCTGAATAGGGCTGATAAATGGACTATGAGTCCCTAAGAAAATACCGGCACTCACTAGTTTGCATCAGTCTGTGGTTCACATTTTTCATTTATTTGACCTACTCCTAGATTTTTATAAACTGATAATCATTTATGATTTACTGAAACAAACAAACAAAAAAGATAAAGACCATAATAACCATGGCAGGAAGATTTTATCTGGATTTATGTCTTGTGATGCATAGTAAGTTACTGAGGGGTTTCTTGCTTTCCCCTAAAGTCATTTGTTTTTCATGAATCCCTTTAAAACAGTCTTTCATTCATTGCTTCTGCATGTGCACTGCATTTAAAATAAATGGAATATGGAGCGCTAAGAGAAGTGTTGTGACCATCTGAAATTCAATGCCAGATTAAAAGACCTTTCCTATCAACTCATGACTTTGATTCTCATCTTTGTTACTGATACGTTTCTTAAGGATTTCAGGAGAAAGACTTAAAAGGTACAATGATAATAGACTTCAATGGTCTAGAATTCATCCTCAAAAAGGACAAAAAATTTATAAATACATAGAAGAGACAAAAGAACTCAGAAGAATATTAAATACAGGATATTCCTAGGTAAAATTACAATCTATATTGTCTGGTTAGGCAAATTCAGAAACCGATTACAATAAAGCCTAGTTTAGTGTAGTTTTCAGTGAGACAATTGGTGAGGATTGTTATCATCTGCATTTAATGCTTAAATAAGATGTTCTAGTGCTGGACAGTTCAGACAGATACACTTGTGGTTTCTGTTCCAGTCTATCTGAAGTACATTGTCTGTCTTCTCTCATTACTAGGGCACCTGGAGAAAGTTTGCTTATGCTTTAAACAACAGAGACACCATCTCTCCTGTTCTAATTTTCCCCATTCTGCCCCCAGGAAATAGTGTGTGAGGTGTAGTGTTTCTGTTAGAAAAGGGAAAGTCAAAGATACGGCTCTGACACTTAGAGGAGAAAGTGTTGGGTCTTATTAAAGCGCTTAATTCATTCCACATTCGTGGGCCAGTCACTGAGAAAGCGCTGTGTCTTGCATTTTGCCCTTGCCAGCTGTCAGTCTGGACACCCAGCCTGAATAAATAAGAATGCAAATGGAGGAGTGCATTCCTACAAGCATTTTTTTATGCAAGAGCCATAGGCCCTGTCTCCTTTAAAAAAGAAAAAAAAAAAAAAAAAAAGTAAAAGGTCCTTTACAAACCATTTCAGGGCAGTCAAAGCTAAGGAAACCTTAAAGTTGCCTATAGGTCACATCCAGGAAGGAAAAATACATTGTTATGTACCCATTTAACAGGGCATACAATACCTTAATATATTTCTAAATGTTTTTTTTAAACTGTTTTATAATCTAGTTTTAAAAATAGCTCAGTTGATTCAGCTTTGCAGTAATGCAGGGCGGGATATTTTTTTCATTTTCAAAGAAGGGAGTGCAGACAGGATTACTTTTCTACGAGCATAACAGTGAAGTTATGCAGTCCAGAAACAGCAGAGATGTTTACATTCTCTGTAGACAGTGAAGATGTCACAGTCCTTGTCCCATCGCTATCCTGGGAGGGAACCTGGAGTGGCACAGGACAGGGTAGCAGGGCAGCTGCTCCATTTCACATTTGCAGCTGAGATCCCAGTTTAGTAGTTGCAATACTGATGTTAGCCCTATGGTAAACAGCTTTACCTGTAGGCATATGACGATGTTTCTTGTCTCTTTTGCATTCTCTATACAAGCCAGAGTGTGGGTTTATAACATTTAACACTAAGAGATAGACTATCAGAGGATAAAGAAAGTGTTCAAAAGAAAGAAGCAGCTGGTCATTTAGACCATTTCAATACAGCCTTTATCAGGGGGTGGTATAAAGCAACAGACAGCACATAGATTCAAGCAGTATTCAACAGAAACTTGAGAGGGATTACGGACTTCCTCCATACCATGACATATTTCTATTTAAGACATATGGAATAAATCAGAGTAGACAACTTGGAGCTGGAACACACAGGAAAATCAGTAATAAACCTGAAGGGTAGTCAGAGGTAGTTGAAAACATGGGGATAGTTAACAGTCAACTCAATTGCTTTTCAGTTGAGTTAGGATCAAGTGGGTGCTGGGCAGACCTAAGGGCAACTGGCAAAAATATAAGCAGTATTAGTCTGCAGGCCACATATGCATTTGGGTTATGGTCATCATTCTTTTACATCTGTCTGTCTCCTCCTTGGAGTAATACCTGCTGTAGCACAATGCTATTGTCATGAACAACAAGCATATGAAGAAGCCAGTCTTAGCATTTGATCTCTTCTTTGGATATTTCTGGCACCCTTGTAGCCTGACCCTGACCCCACCATCTGGCTATGGCTGTGTAATAGTTAGCATTGAAAACCTTTAACATCTTACAAGGAGCATGTAATTTAGCAGTATCAATGGAGAAATGCAGGTGGTTGTACACTCTCATTGTAAAGAGGCTAATATAATTTTGTACAAGGAAAAAAGGAATTGGAAAAATTATTATCTAAATAAAATACGCTAGTTATCTCTCTCTCTGACAGATTCAGAATGCCACCAGGTCTGCATCTGAGCTCAGACTTTTAGGACACAGTTGTTTGCTTTCAAGACAGTAGTCTTGCTTCTGTCAGAGCAGGGTGGGCAGAATTGGACTCTGCTGCGGAGCCACTGCAGGTCTCCATGATATTTCTGTGCAAACCAGAGATAGGGAGTTTATTTCTGTGATAGTATTTGCAGACCAGGAGGTGAGGAAATGTTTTTAGATCTTTCACAAGGTAATATTCCTCTGCTTTGCATGAAAAGGCCATCAAAAGGGACTTCAGGACTGGCATGCCAGGGTTGGGGTTGATATCGATAGCCCAGCTCAAGTGCATCTACACCAATGCAGTTAGCATGGGCAATAAACAGCAGGTGCTGGAAGCCATTGTGCAGCAGGACAGCTATGACTTTGTCGCCATCACAGAAACATGGTGGTACGACTCTCATGACTGGAGGGCTGCGATGAATGTCTATAAGGTCTTCAGAGAGATAGGCGAGGAAAGAGAGGTGGCAGTGTGGCTCTGTAGATTAGGGCCTGCTTCGATTGTAGAGAGCTCGACGATTGTGAATGACAAGATCGAAAGCTTATGGGTAAAGATAAGGGGGAAGCCAACAAGGCAGAAATTCTGCTGGGGTCTGTTATAGACCACCCAACCAGGATGAAGAGGCAGATGAATTTTTCTAAAAGAGGCTGGCAGAAGTCTCGCAATTGCTACTCCTTCTTCTCATGGAGGACTTTAACTTACCAGACATCTCCTGGAAATACAACACAGTAGAGAGGTAACAGTCTAGGAGGTTCCTGGAGTGTGTGGAAAATAACTTCCTGACACAGCTGGTAAGTGAGCCTACCAGGGGAGGTATCTCGTTAGACCTGCTCTTTACTAGTAGAGAAGCACTGGTGGAGATGTGGTGGTCGAAGGCTGTCTTAGGTTTAGCGACCAGGAAATTAAAGACTTCTCAGTTCGTGGTGAAGTAAAGGCAGGAGGTCAGCAAAACCACCACCATAGACTTCTGGAGGGCAGACTTTGGCCTGTTCAGTATGCTGGTTGAGAGAGTCCCTTGGGAGAGAGTTCTGAAGGGCAAAGGGGTCCAGGCAGGCTGGACATTCTTCAAGCAGGAAGTCTTAAAGGCACAGGAGAAGGCTGTCCCCATGTGCCACAAGAACAACCGGCAGGGAAGATGACCAGCCTGGATGAAAAAGGAGCTCTTGCTGGGACTCAGGAAAAAAAAAAAAAAGAGGGTCTACCACCTATGGAAAAAACGGCAGGCAACTCAAGGAGTACAGGGGTCTCGTTAGTTCATGCAGAGAGGAAATTAGAAAGGCAAAAGCCCAGCTAGAACTCAGGCTGGCCACTATCGTAAGGGACAACAAAAAAATGTTTTTACAAATACAAAAAGAGGGCCAGGGAGAATCTCCATCCCTTACTGAACGGTGGGGGGGAGGGAATGTTGCCAACAAGGATGAAGAAAAGGCTGAGGTACTTAATGCCTTCTTTGCCTCAGGCTTT
>Ga0181612_106482_pt1 | contig 10826 bp, 7 predicted proteins | sample HoacroProtozoa21_FD_119630 | JGI IMG/M metagenome (GOLD analysis project Ga0181612, IMG submission 119630) | Hoatzin crop microbial communities from Cojedes, Venezuel. Combined Assembly of Gp0051906, Gp0051904, Gp0051908 | reverse complement strand
AGCCAGTACAAATGCATGATGAAAACAATCTCTCATTTTCTATAGAAGTAATGCACTGGTGCCCTTGAAATAGCTGTAGGGTTGTTTTATTGAGAATCACAGCATGGGAATGGGGGGTAGGGGGGTGTTTTACTACTGTTTTTTGTGGTTTTTCTTGTTTTGTTTTGTTTTTACTGTTATTCACAGAGATACTCATCTGTCTTCCTCTTCTGTTCCTCCAGGTTTGATTAGAAACCTAGTGTATTGGGGAGAGAAGAAGTGGGGTGAAGTGTATGGTTATTACAGCTAACCACAGGGGAGAATCCTTTGCTTGACATGATCTTTGAAGGTACACAGTGTTCTTGGTGTGGGTTTCTTTTTTTTCCTGTTTGTTTCTGAGCCGCCAAGAGAAGCGACAACGTGCAACACATTTTAAGAAAGGGGCTGGTGGTGCAAGTGTCACAGGTGCCAGAAAGGAGACAAATAAGTACAGAGGTGCTCCTTTTAGAATGTAGTAAAAGATGTAGTGGCTTCAGAGTGGAGGACTGGATAGCCTCGAAAGCTGAAAGTCAAATGGTCTGATAAAGATTAATTGTGGTTGTATGTGATCATGGAAATTAGGATACCTTTGTTCACTTCCTGCTCATTGCTCGCATTCATGTGCTTTTTGTCAGCTTTGTAATTCTGAACTTTACTCACTTCAGAGTACTCCATGGGAAGCTCTGCCCCTTGTTAGTTTGTGCTTGTGTGTGGATTAAGCAGGATTTCTAATAAATCTGGACTCCCCAGTAAAAGTGAGCTGCCGAGCCATTTTTTTTTAGCTCATAATATGTCAAGCGTGGCTTGTAGTGCGATGGAAAACATGCAGGTAAGAAGACCCGAATTCAGCCGCTCGCCACTTGGTGCCACTCTAGCTTTGTGAACTGCAGTCTCGCCAAAATTACAGATCTTTCTTCTTTTTTCTATGTTTGCCAAGTGCTGTCTAAAATACAACACTCTGAGCAACCATCTTTCAGCTATGTTGCTCTGAGTCAGAGTAGATGGTGGCTGACGGACAGTTTTCTGATATTGCTCAGAAGGGACAGGAGGTGGTGGTATCTACGGTAGGGATTTTAAACTGAATGTGTGGATATGAAAGCATTGCAGGTTTTTCTTTTCTAATGCTGCTGTCAGTTCAAACCTGAAACTGGACTAAACCATTTCAGTGACTGCTCTGAGACTGTTCTTTTCCTGAAGAGGAACAGAGACAGACATTGAATGTACTTACAGGTATTTGCACAAAAAATACAGACGACTGAAGCGTGTGTTGCTTACTCTGTTTAAGTACTTCTTGCATAGCACATCTGTATGCTTAGAGTCTGGGATGTTGATCTGAGAAGAGTTGTGTGGCATGGGTCATTCTTCTACAGGCAGCCCCATCAGCTTTATGTTGTTTCCCAAGATGGGCAATTATACCTAAGGAGACACATAGCCATTTTCAAGGGGCAGCAAGGAGTCTGAAGCTGTGTTGATACTGAGAATGTACCCTCTCCCTCTGAAGTTCTGTAAATGATAATGGCAGAAAGGTGATGGTTTCTTGCGAGGTAAATACTCTTATTTGTGTGTTGAAGGCAGGATTGCATCAGCTGAGTGGATGAGGAGCCAAACTGTGGGACAGTTGGGGATGAGGAGCCATAAAACTGGCTGGACAAGAAGTGTCTGACTTGGAATGGGAGTAGTATAACAGAACTCAGGAAGGGGAGAAAGGCTGCAGAGCCCTCTCTTTTGGACAAAGCGAGGAATGCGGTGAAGAAAACGGGACTAGGATTTGGAGTCTAGGGTGGAGAAATGACACAATGAAGTTGAGGACAGGAACATGACCAGGAATAAGAGTGTAAACCACTCTCGCAGCATGTCCTCTCTCTCCCCCTCTTCCCTCTCTGCTCTCCACTCTGTCACTCTTCTCCCTGGTTGTGCAGGCACTGCATTTTCTACGTGCTTAACATTAGAGGAGTGCATCTGGGCCAATCATTTTTCCTGTAGATTAAAGTGCTGGGATCTGATGTGTGGCTAATGGGCAGCTGGAAGTAATAAATCCTGTAAAATATCTGTAAAATAAATATATACAGGAGCTGAATAAGATTGCAAAACCAGTCCCAATTTCCCTATTTTTCTAAGCATTTGACAACAACTTTAGAAAACTTACTTTCTAACTTTTAAGTGTTTGACTTTACAACTGCGTAGTTTCCTTCAGTACAAGGTTTGTGTGATAGACATATACAGTTAACACCTCATTTTTCAGCTCCCTGCTATGCCACCTTTAGTGAGGTATTCAGCAAATATCTGAATGAGCATTACTTTCCTGTTCATGGATTTTAAAGCAGAGAAAACTGAATGTGGCTGATTCTGCAACAGAAGTTTAGGAATTAAAGTCGAATTCCTGAACCTGGAAACTTGGCTTAACACCTCTGGTCCTGGAGAAGTGACTAGGGAGCTTTAACAGAGAGAGAAATCAACTTATCAAAATTGAAGAAAACACATCTAAATATCTTGTTTTGCAGTTATCCTTTTCTGATACTTCTCAGAGTTACTATTTCTGTTATACGATTAATGTGTCTCACACACTCTCTTTTCCACTAAGAGATCACTCATGGTTATTTGGGCTTGATTGTTACTGTTTATTTCAGCTGGACCTGGCATCCTACCACTTTTTTTATTACTTGTCCTGTACTTAATACTGTATGTCATATCAACCTGAAATGATATTTCAGTTGCAAATCTCTGCAGAAGGGAAGAGAAACGTAGTGCAGAGTAAGGTGTCTTCTGCACATTAGATTTACTTACGTTATTGGGTCAAAATCTCCAAGTTGTTGTGGAAGTTACTTTATACAAGTTGGCAGTAGATATTGTTGCGTTGGGATATCCACACAGGAAGGTGTAAGACTTTTAAGAATCTAGAGAAATTGTAAACCAAACTGGTGTGTCAAAAGTTCAGCTTGCACGGTGAGCCACATAGAGGAAAGAAGTATTGCATTTGGCTAGCTCTCAGGGAGAGCTGCAGCTTGATGCCAGATGGATAGACAGCTGTTCTGGCCAGTGCTCCCATTATCTCCGAGTCCCCAGATCCTTTGACCAGTTCCTTTTGAACTTGCAACACCGTGATCTTGATCTAAGATCTTAGATCTTAGCATGGCTGATCTTATTGGCCTCAGTTGTAGCCTGATTATTACACTGACTTTTGTTGTTGCTGTGCATCTCTCCTATGGCTCCTTCCACCTCTTTGTTTTACAGTAATTACTCGTAAAAAAGCAAGCAGCAAACAAGCCGAAGCTACTTAACAAAGGTGGTTTCTTGTCAACACTTCTCTGTCCCTATGGCCAAAAAGTCAGACACAACTTCTGTCTTAAACCTAAAACGTGTAATTTTGCCAGATTTTGGAGTAGCTGACACCATTCTGTGCTTCCACTGAATTTCTTCTAGAGGAAATGTAAATATGCCAACACTGAACAGAAACGGTGTTCTCTGTTCTTCAAGTAGTTCTCATTCTCCCTCTGTGTGTACCCAAGTCATTTCCAAAGAAGCAGAACCAAACTTCAACATGCCTGAACTTAATATACTTAAGAACATTTAGTACTGTCCAAAAGATTGTTTCCCTCCCCATGTCCTGTACCTAAAAGTAATGGAAATAAATGGTGTTTTTGAAAAAGCAAACTTCATTTATTCCTTTACATTTTTAAGGCTTTGAATGTTTTCATTTTTTTCCCCCTGTATCTTTAACAAAAGTTGGAAAAGACTTTTAAGTTGAGATGTTGCTGTGATACTAAAGAGGCAGAAAGCTTTGTGTTATAAAATCGTGAATCTGGCTTCAGTGTTTAATGCTGTGTAGTTACAGGGTCATGTTAACATGTTTTGCTTCTTGGGCCTCTTTTACATGAGAATTAAGAATGAAAGATGTTATAGTAATGGAAAAAATATTTCGTATATACTGCTCCCTTTTGTAAATCTGTTTTCTCTGTAGGTTTCAGAAATAAGATATGACAAGAAATACTAGCAAAACATATGTATTGTAAATTGCATTCAAGCTAACTTAAAGAGGTTAGCTGGGTACCGGAAGCAATTTTTTTAATGCAACAGTCCAGAAGTCTTCATGAGACAATTTATCCTTCATTACCGTCTTGCTACAGCTAGACTGCTTTCCTGCATGAACTGGTTTGCTTTAAACTAATGCAGATTTCTGTACACTAGATTGAAGTTAGATATATAGACATACCAGAAAAACTGTTCCTTCCCTTTGCTATTTTTGTCTGTGACTTTTAGTACAAAGCAAGGTACATGCGTGAAGGAGAGTCTCTCTAGGTGGTTATGTGCAGAGGAGTTTTCAAGCAAGACGAGCAGAAGGCTCAGGTTCCGAATTACCTTTATTTGTCTGTGTAATTCTATTGTATTCATCTCACCTATTTGTATGCATAGTGTTCTATGAAATCCTTGTCGTAGTTTTGAAAATAAGACTGCAATACTGTTTTGGAAGCCACTTCTGAATTTGCAGTGCTGACAATTACAAAGTTTTAGGGGGAAAAATGAAATATTTTATGCATATGTATATAAAGCAGCATGTGCTTTTGATGATAAAAGACAAATGAAGTTCCAAAGGGACTCATGAAGTCTGTTTGACTTTTTAAGGCTGTGGTGATGAGACACATGAAACAGTAGGTCTTAACAATTGAAAAATAACCTTAAAATGTTCTCACAGGGTGTAAACAAGAAGACAGTTAGAAATCTACGGTTTGAAAAATTTCTGTTGCTAAATAGTTATAATAACTTGTCAGCAAAGGTGAATTGGAGGAAATGTGCCAAGACTCAAAACAAAAGTGAATGATGATCTGTCAAAAAGTAGTTTAACATCTAAAGACTCAATTGTTGGGTTTATTAGAAAGTTTTATAATCACAAAAAATACTATCTGTTTATATTCCCGAGAACTTAACTCTGGCAAGCAGAGTGACAGCAGCAAGCACCTTTAATGCAGGGCATCTGATGGTGCAATCTTAGGTGAACTGGGGCTAATACTTCGAGGTGGCTTTTTTTTTTTTTTTTTGTCTGGTGAAACCACTGGAACAACGCAGTTCTTCGTGGGAGAAAACTTAAGCTGAGGCAGCAGTCCCGTCAGACTCCCTGTGCTCCAGCAGCCCTGGTAGCAGTGGTCAGATCACAGAATCACAGATGCCGTGTTCTGCGTTGTTGCAGCACAATGTTAACTTAGAATAAAACGAGCGCCTTCCGAGCAGGCTGTGGGGGAAGGCATCAAGCTCAAGACATGCCATGCATGTTATCTTCCTGCTCTCTTGCTTTCTTTGTGATCATCTCTCTCTGGTACTGGCCTGCATTGGCTTCAGCACTAATGGGTAGGCTCTTAAACAAATAGCCAAGTATTTGGTTTCATTGTAATAGAGGCATTAATGTTTGCTCAGCATCAAAAATGTATTAGTAATCCGTTGACTTATCGATTAATGGGAAACGTGTGATTTTGAATGTTGAAACATGATGCCGCCACATTGACTTAAAGTATCGCACCACAAAGGTCAGAAAGGGATATTATTGCAGTTCCATAAATGGAATAATTCCTCGGGATTTAACTGTGTATGTTCTAGGGGAAGAAAATTGTTTTGATAAATGAAAACTAATCAGCAGACATTCAGTTTATACCGTATGCCTTTTTCAAGCAACAGTGCCTGTAGCTGTCTTAGTGTTGAGAAAGAATTGCTGGACCAATACACATTTTACTGGACAGGCTGACTATTTATGAGTTCACTGGGGATTGACAAAGAACTGTGACTGCAGTTCTCAAACTGAGATTCATTCTGTTTAGCTGAATTGCTTAAGGATATGCGTGGATTTGAGGAAGACTGAAACTGCATTTCTGTACCAGAAAGTAATTGCGTAGGTTACATTGAAACATCTGTTTTGCAACATGATTTTAAATCATGTTAAACTTGCCCACATGTGCCACTTTAACTTTCCCTTTGGACTCGGACGGTGCCATTGGGAGAGCAGTATTTTGATCTCTAACAAAGAGGACAAAGCCAAGTAGTAAACACTATTTAATAGTGTGAGGAGCGAGTTTCATAGGCCAGAGCAACTGGGAAAAGTCGTAGGGTGAATAGAGCAAGGAATAGCCCATGAAAGAAGAGACTGGAACATGAGCTGCCATATCTGAGAGTATGATTGGCCCCTCAACAGGAATGGATAAGCTTGTAGCCTTTGCTGAATTATGCCTTGAATAGGTAATAAATGTAACCAGATGTACAGCCGAAGAACTGTGTGAGCAGGAGATAGCTGCCAGGGAATCTCCAGAAATGCAGGGACAATCTAATGCTGATGGTCACACAAGTACTTCAGGAAAACTATCCTTACCCTTTCAAATATTGTTTCCTTCCTTGAGATTTGCTTTGTCCCTTGCTGCTACAGTTGCCTTTCAGAATTCAGATAGGGAACTCCAGACTGCTAGAGCTGGATCGCAAACAGCAAGAAGTTGATGGAAAGGTAAAATTCCACAGAGACTAGTTATCACTGCAAACCCCAAATTGTTTCCTAATGGATGCCCCTTGCTTTCCCTCCTCTTATTATTAAAAAAAAAAAAAAAAATTAAGTAATTTGTTTTCTTTAAATATACTTTTGTTTATTTAATCTGTGTGGTCTTCTGGTAATCTGGAGTGAAACCTTACCTTAATTGGGCCCAGCTTTTTCTGTTTTGTTTGAGAAAATGTTTCTAGGGCAGTCCTGTGAACTGATCGCATAGCTGCTGCAAGTTTCTTGAAGTCTGTTCTAAGAATATTGTTTGCTCTGCCAGTCTAAACAGCTACAAATTTATAGACAGTTATGGGTACCAATTCCACAGTGAAGTTTCAGGGTTCCTCTGGAACCTCGTGCTGTAATGCTGAACATGTGGAGCAGCCAGCATGTGAACATAGTGGAGTAGAAATCTCATTTAGTTACAACTACCCATTACCTCAAATTGACCAGGCTTTGTTTAGACTTGCACAACATTTCTTTAGCTGCTTGTAATTAAGCTTATAGAAAGTAATTAAGTACCAGCAAGTTAATAGAGAAAGTAAACTGTAAAAAAAGAACTTCAATAAAATGGCTCAATAGTTTTTACCTATTGTTTAGTCCTGGCTGCAGAAGTAGGAGGAGTGTGCATCAGTGAGAAACAAGCTCCAGTGAAGCACAGTGTTACTGTTCACTTTGAGGACAAAATTATCTCTGTATTTTTATCCCTCTTTTATGTCTTTGATGTGAAAGATGTGCAATGTGCAGGCAAACTACGTATTACTCTGTTTACTGATTTGCTCCGCTCTCTTTGCTATAAACAAAGATTTGTCTTTCCCAACCATCCTTAGTCTGTAGCTGTTGAGGAACATAAACTAGTGTTTCACCTCTTACAACATCTGCAGTCTTTGGGTTGAGAGCTGTTGTGCTCAGCAGCCAATTTTGTTCATTGTTTACTTCCTCTTGAAGATGTTTTGTTAAATAGCATGCGGATACTTTGACAAGGGTTTGTAGCATGCTACATAAGTAGCACTGCAGAATTTTTGTAGCAGAAAATGGGTGGAAACAGGCTGGAGTAAGTTTGCTGCTCTGCCACTGATTTGCTCTATAGCCTAGACTGCATTCGATTGGAAGATTTTTAACGGGCTAGTGAGAAAAGATAGTTCAGGAGTGGAAGGCTTTGATTCAAATTCCTGTTCCATGGTCAAGCTGGTGCTATTCTATCTTTCTCTGGAGAAAGTCACGATGCCAGGCATTTTGCAGGAGTTTTGCAAGAGAAAATCATTGTTAGGTTATTTATGTGATCTGTAATAGCCTCAACAAATATTAAGAATCCCCATTGCAAAATGTCTCTCCTGTAACAGTTGTAGAGATGAGGGTGTGGGGGTTGGATCCTGTGCTAAGGGGTGAGTGCCCTACCTTTGGAAAAAGGAAATTAGAAAAAATAGGTTGTCTTTCCTTTTAGTAGTAAGTTGAAGGGGAGTGTTGGTTTCCTTTGTGCTTCTTCCAAAGATCAAAAGTTAAATATTCTGCTTTGGAGGGATACTTGAAGATCAAGTGGAATATTTTATGTTGGACAGATTAGGTTTTCTGAGGAGGAGAGATTGCCCCCTTGAAAATGGAATTGATGCTTCATTTACATTGGCTATTTCTGGTGGCGGTGGGGGTGTGTGTTTTAGCTATTAAACAAGAAAGATCCTTAATTGTGAGCATTTTTAAAGAAGTTGTTGTATAGCAGATGTGTTAAAAAAAAAATCCCAGCGGTCTTTTCTGATTTCTAAGCAAGTCTCTACGCTTATTGATTATACAGGCATTCTAATGGGTGGAATGATAACTGTCTCAGATCTTTGGCACTTACCCCTTTTGCTGGCTCAGGCAATTTAGTGTATTTAATTGTAATAGCTGAGTTTATCTTATGTGGTTTAGAGTTTACTTTCTGATGTCATGATGTCCTTAATGCAGGTACTTCAGGATTGCTTCCATTAGGATCAACTGAATGTAATTGTGTAGGCATCTTTAAGCTGACATAAACTGAAAACTGATATTCAAACCACAGCATCATTGGCAGAAAAAGACTCAGAGTAATGATTTTGTAATCAATCAACAATCATTGTGTAAGGGCTAAGTCACTTGCTGTGGCATCTATAGGACTGCCGTGAACAATAACATAATATGGGAAGAACAAGTGCAGAGGTGAAATACTATGTAGGTTCCTCAAGGAAACATCTCAGTCTCTGGATCTTTGGTAGCAGGGACTTGCCAACAGTTAATTCTTTGTCATGGTGACCATGTGTAATCCAGTAAGCAGTAACTGCAGTAGTTAGAGAAGGTGATAGTCTGTCAGAAATTTGCTTTGTTGTTCTAGTGAGGCTTGTTGCTTCTAGAACAGATTTGTTCTTACACGGGAAAAGAGGAGGAGGGAGTTTAGCTCACACCCTACCTTAGACATGGAACAAGGCCCTCTATACTAAGTGAGCTCTCATTGTAAGGTTCAAAGTTACGCACAACTATAGCGAGATGCATTAGTGTATGTTGGGGTTGGACTAGGTGACCTCTAGGGGTCCCTTCCGACCCAAAACTTTGTATGATTCTATGTAGTCAATGAAAAGGAAAGACAAGAATTGGAGGTGCTGGCATCAGAGTGAGTCCAGAACCTGGTTAAAACTCTTGCATTGATAGTTATGCTGCAATGGGCTCTGCGTCTGAGGAAAGTTCACAAGTAGGAATTGATTCTTTCCTACTACATCTCAGCTATTTGCTTGGTTAAAAGTATGGAGGGCAGAATTCTTCATAATGAGTTACAGACACAGTTCTAGGACTAAACCCAAGTTTCTCCTAACTGCCACTCAATTTCTTTAACCTCTAGAAATAGCAATTTCAAGGTGGAAAATAGCCATCTGTAGGTACACATGAAATGCATCTTTCTGGGACAGCATATTATAAAAGCATATTCTCAGAAAAAATAAAACGGGAAGATAAAGACAGGAGTCAGCTAACTACCAGACAACATATTATTGGCGATTAGTTCAGTTGTATACTCTGAAGAAGTGAAATCAAAACCTGTGTTGTATTAGGAAGAAGTCCTCTGAAAAATCCATCGTGTTATCTTAGGTCCTCTCTGCTGCATTACACCATGGCGTTGTCTGGCAAACACAGAGTAACTTGCAAGTTAAAACTGTCCTACATTTAGGGAATGGGCATGTACAGAGCTCAACTTAAGGATTTGTTGTTGGGGTTGTTTTTTGAGGAGGGAGAGTGGTAGGAAGCAGAGGGTGCTTATTTGTAGTATATCTGAATGTGATAAAAAGAGTTAATCTGTTCTTGGCACCTGTATTACCAGGAGGGTCTGATGCTGTGTGCAATGGACAGATTTTTCAGGCTGTGTCTGCTTTATGAGGATCATCTGACTCCACTCAGTATGAAATACGGGCTCAGCTGTCGATCGATACATCTCTAGTTCAGTCACTTCTTAGCTCATATTCCTAGATTTCTTTTCAGCTTTGGCCTTGTGTTTCACAGAACGTAATGTATTAGGTATATGGCAGATACGCAAAATATTTGCATTTATCCAAACATACAGTGAGAGGAAAAACTTTCCCTGTTCTAACAACATATGCTCTGAATAGACAAAGCGGGGAACAGATGGAGAACTGGGAGAAGTGGTTGATACAGGAGAGAACAGTGCTGTCATCCAGAGGGACCTCAACAGGCTGGCGAAATTGGCTGAGAGGAACCTCTTGAAGTTCAACAAGGGGAACTGCAAAGCTCTGTGCCTGAGGCAGAATAAACCCATACACCAGTCATGCTGGGGGCCAATGGGCTGGAAAGTAGCTTTGTAGAAGAGGCCCTGGGCATGCCAGTGGACAGCAATCTGACCAGAGCCAGCAATGTGCTGTTGTGGCAAAGGCTTCTGATGGTGTCCTGGGCTGCACCAGAAGGAGCAGTGGCAGCAGGCTGAGGGAGGTGATCCTGATTTGTTCACTTCAGAAATCGGCTTCTAAAGCCTAGCAGTACTTCACTGCTGCATCTCACTTTAACCGAATTATCAGTATCTTCACCTTATAGATCACACTTCCGTGAATTTGCAAGCTCTTTTTGGCTATTCTCTACCTAATCTCAGACTTGAGCTATTAGTTCCTAGTTATATAGTATTGGAAGTGTTTAGCAAAAGCTTGTATTCTTTTATACTGGCTTAAATCTGGCAGAGGTCTAAATGACATTACTGGGGCTGTGTGCTGTCTAGTATTATTTAACTTGTTCCAGCAATTGTCCTTGATATTGATCAGCCCAGTCCAGCATTGGAAGGAGCCTGAAATGGTTTAGT
>Ga0181612_148791_pt1 | contig 10827 bp, 6 predicted proteins | sample HoacroProtozoa21_FD_119630 | JGI IMG/M metagenome (GOLD analysis project Ga0181612, IMG submission 119630) | Hoatzin crop microbial communities from Cojedes, Venezuel. Combined Assembly of Gp0051906, Gp0051904, Gp0051908 | reverse complement strand
CCCAGTGAAAAGACAGCACATGCTGCAGACCTTGGGTTTCAACTTACAGCTAAGCCAAGCAAGTAAGATACCTATGTAAACAGCGAGACTAATTCAGGCACTGGATGGAAGGTGAAGAATCATGAGACTAACAGGAAGAAGAAAAAGAGAGGGTAGCAGGAAGCTCAGCTTACAGCAGTTGCCTTTATATTCTCTGATATATGCCACGTCCCCATCAGCGTAAACCTGCAGTGCAATTTTCACGTCCCTGACCGAGGCATTCCACTTCTGAGGTTCCCAGCAAGGGATGTACCTGCATGGGAGCTGGGTGGCAGCCGGCATGCAGCACAGCCCCAGCCCCCCAAACTGCAGAAAAGGGATGAAAGTAGAGCCATATGTGCGTTACTCCAGAGGCGTATCAACTAAAAATCCAGGTCACAAACCTACCTCTGCCGTGCAAATACACAGAACTTAAGCACAAGCCTCTTCAGCACTTGCTCCTCTCTCCAGCTGGGTAAGGCCAGACATCACGGATTGGTGTTAAGAGCTCGCCTTATGTGCATTATCAGAACTAAGGCAACAAGAGCTCTCAGCTCCAGAAAACAGACTAAATAGTGGGCACTACAACGTATATCTAGAATGTATCTTTTTAAGAGTAAACTCGTTTCTAATAATTGAGATCTCAAAGGTGAGTACAAAATGGCATTAGCATTAAAACCTTTTCTCCAAGTTTTACAGACACTGTTTGTGTGACCAAGGAGGTGGTCTTACTCAGCGTAGCAGCTGAATAACAACTCTTCCATTCCACCCTACAAAAAGGGAGAGCTCAGGTTGAGAAAAGTATCTGAAAAGCAGAACTTTGGTACCAGAGGTACAGTGAAAGAGCTTATATTTAGCATCTTTAAGTGGAATTACCTGTTGCATTTGTGGAAAACCTAAACTCCTCTGTTTAGACTAGCCTACAGAAACATAACTCTACCCACAAAACCCTTTAGCCATGTCAGCAGAAGTAAAGGCAAATACTTACTGACTTACCTTTAAATACTTTTTATAATGTCTACGGATTACAAGTCTGAGCAAATTTTCTATGCTATCTGGCATTTTTGCATTTTTCTAATAAATACTACTAAAAATCTTTAGTTTTAAGCTCTGCATGCCTGCAGATAAAAAGTAATTAAAAAAAAAATCAGAGAAAAAAACTTCACGTTGCATCAGCAATAAAAATTTTAGGCCAATACAGTTAAAATCACCCACTCAGCCATTTTCCTTCAAGCACCGAAGTTCATGGTTTAGTGATTTTATACTCGATCAAGTGAATTTCAGTGGGTCAAAATATTACACCACTACAGTTCACAGGCGAAACGGGTTTTTTTTATAGGTGTTTCACATTTATACATAATTCTAACACTGTTCTTACAGTATTTACAACACCCTCTAACACAAATAAGCTCGTAAACTTCTGTGATATTTGCTGCAAATGACTACTCTGAGAAATAACAGATACTCAAAACTCTACTTACATGTAACAGCTATAGTATAAAGACAGAACAGTACACTGATTTATGATGTGCATGTCCAACACCAAGGAACACACTTGTTACAGCAGGTACTAAAACCACCAGTTAAACACAGAAGTTTTCAGTTTAAGACTTGCCTTTTAAGAAAAGAAAGTTTATCCTTATTTTGCCTTCCGATTTCACAGAAAGTTTGTGTTTGAGAATAAGCCATCTCTTAAACAGGAATGTATTAAGAACAATCAAAATCTTAAAAACATTGTTAAGTTCTGTCTCTGAAAACTAGACACCAACCTTGCAAATCTTCTGTCTCAGGTACTGTTTTGTCCACAGCCGTACTATCCGGTTGGGATGATGCTACGGATTCTGTTAAAAGTGACTGACTTGACACAGGGCTGAGGGGAGCAAAAAAAAAGTTACATTTTTTATGAGGCATGTCCATGTTCTATAGAGCATTCCTGAAAGAAATACATGAGAGTACATCTTGATGAAAGAACATGCCAGAACTTTTCACTCTGAAGTTGTTTCTGTAACCATTTAAAAATGCCACAGTGTCTACTGGACAACCTGAATTGATGATAAAGTTAAACATGTTTGCATTCATACTGAATGCAATAAACAGGTTCAACTATAAAAAGGGAAAAAAAGTATTCTGGGTTAGTCTGGCATACCATCCTTCCACACAGAAGCAACAATGCAACATTCAATATGCAAGGATTTTTATAACATAAGTCAGCAAGATAATTGTAGAGGAGCTACTTTCGGCGTTCTAGTGATACGAACAAGAAAATTGCAGCATGTCAATGTTTCCAGTAATAAAACTTCTGCAGCTGTACACAAAACCTCTTAGATTTTCACACTGTAAAGTGATGCTGGCCAAACTTCCCAACCTTGTCAGCCATACTGGCTAAAAACTCACAGATGAACACCCTCCCTGGACAGTTATTGGAGAGAGATTCAACACCAGCAGTCACTTGCAGCCAAACTGCTCATCCAGCAGCTCTACTGTGGAATGAGACAGAGCTGAAGTCCCAAGCGAGAGGGCGTACCACCCCACGTGCCCAGTTCGTTTCTCCCTTTCCACTTAGGGATGCACTCTGAATCTGAGAAATTGTATTATCCAGCAGCCCATGAACCAGCAAAGCCCTACCCATAGTCCATGGCACAACCAGGGCACTGGTGTCTCAACTTTAATTGCCAAGAACTGCATGTAGGTCTCGATCTGCAGGTTTGGTCACCTACAAAAGGGGACCATCGATTTAGTAGATATTTTCCTCAGAGTATCATAACTCTGAGGTGTTACCAGAAACTGAAGTTGAATCCCTCCTTTTATTTTGGAGAAAAGAACAAGTGACACTGATTTTTTTTTTTTGATGCACAAGTCTAAAAGCAACTCATCTAGTCATTTCTCCCATGACCAGTAATCAAACTAACAATAAAAAAAGTTGTTTTTTTTTTTTACTCTTTCATTGTATTATAAAGGTTGTGTGAGAAAAACCCAAGGCACTAACTGGTTCATCTCTGTGCATTGACCTGGGTGAATTTTTTTATTTTTTTTTTTATATACACACATACCAGAAGAATTGTAACAGGGTAAGACATCTATTTTCTACCCCAATTAGAAATCCCAGAGTGGAAAGACCAAATATAGCATCAAGCACGGCACCTAGCGCTCAGTTCATATGCAGGATCCAAGCATGAGATAACACCTCCTATAAAAAGCTGAGGAGCATAAAACACAGTCTGAACAGAATCAGCCAACAACTGATGAAATCACCCACAGCCTGCGTTTTACTACATTCCGATTTTTAAAGGAAAGTCGGAACGACTATTACTGCAAGATAGCTTCCATAGCAAACACAGCAACATTTTCCACTCCAAAAATTCCCAAAAGCACTTAAGCCACTGTTGGTTATGTCATTCTACACTGAAATGCAGCCACTAAACATAAATAAATATTTAGCTTTTACAAATGGAGAGCACTTAGTAAGTCTGAGTGATTCACAAGAGGACATTATGTCTCCTTGAATAATCCTGTTGGAAATTATTTGTTTAATAAGAAGTCAGTGCAGTAGCACAACTTGTACTGAGATTCAGATCTTTTTCCCCTGTTCTACCATGCTCCACTTTTCGAAGCAGCTAGTTTGTTAGCACATTATCACACATTTATTTATAAGAGAGCTCTAGTCAATAACCTTCTGCCATTTTACAAAATCCTCATATTTCTAAGACGGAAAGAGCTCTCCTTTGGTAAAGGTACAACCGACTGCACATTGTGCTAGTCAGAAGACTAGCCAGACAAACCTCTGCAGAACAGCGTGAAGCTGGCAATGCTCCTATTTGAGAGTAAATTCTTAAGATGAATTTGCATTTGAATGCAAGATGTAGCTAACAGGTCAGCTACTATTTACTGTGAGATCCCATGCTTTAAAGTTAGCAGTTAAATCTTACATATTTTCCTAATCCAGGTCCTAGCATTTAATTATGCCTTACCAGTACGCTTCATTTAATCATCTTGATACAGATTTTTAGGTAAAAACATATAACAACAGACAGAAACAGCTCACCTTGGCTGCACAGATGGAGTCGATGTAGAATCTAAAGTTGACTGAGTTTCCTGGGCGCTGCCTTCTGTGCACTGAACCGGTAAGGACTCAGTTATACTACTGACAGAAGGTGCTGGAAGGAAGACACTAATGTAAAATGTGTTACACTACTTCCTGGGATTACAAAAGTCACACAATGCAATTACTCTTTGACCCCCACAACACCAGCCAGGAAAGTAATTGAATCTCAGCCTATATCATAATGAAACATAATTTTACAAAAAGAACAACAAAACATATTTCTACCTGAAGTCAGGAGAAACTACACTTAAAAAGTGTCTACAGCCGAATCCTTCAGCATCAGGCTGCAGAAATTAAATACCTGCATTTTAAATGATTTTCACAAAAACTCCCCAAGCTAAATGTTATCTCTATTGTCAGAAACTTCAGGAAATATACGTTGGTATTTTTTCTGCATTTTTCTATCTTCAAATTTGAAATGCTCAGATTAATATAAAAGGTATCAGCAAGAGTCTACTTCTGAGCAGATTAATCACAGCACAATTGTATCACAAACAAACACACTTTCATCCAAGTGCACTCCATAAGGTCAGATACTTGAATAAAATTGTTTGAACTAATGCTCCTACTAAACTTTTCGTATTCAGACATGACCAGGAAGCCAGCTGCTGTCCACTGTGTCATTCTGGGTTGTTCAGACAGAAGCACGTTAGCGCTACTTACCAGGAGGGCTAATTCTACCATTACTGTTCTGCCTTTGAAGATGTTCTTTGTAGCACACTGAACACATGCCATTTGTACGAGGGTTCCCATAAAATCCGCAACCAGTGGAACAAAGCATAGGCACTTGGCTACGGTTAGTTTCTTGAGCCATTTTCCCTTCTTCTATCAACCTGAAATTGATACATACAACCCAGTGTTTAGAGGCCTGAGAAAACCCTTCTTTTACAGTTGACATTTGAAAGTCTGGAGTTTCCTATAGCTCAGCAAAAAGATCTTCTAGAAAAGATGCCTTGTGAATAACTCAATGCCCTTTCCCAAAGTCTATAAAGTCTGTCCGATAACACAAATACAGCCATGTGTATGCTTTGCATGGCCTGTACATACAGACCCTTCCAGCCCCACCACTTTATGGTCAATATATAGCCCACAGAAAAGTCATTTTAGAAAATACTGGAAGTATTACTGCTTCTAGTAGTAAGTTAAGGTGAGGTAGAGGAGGGGGACACCTATGCTGAACTCTTCTTGAAACTTGAACACCTGATACTGTGAACGAGAAATATAAAATGAAAGACAAGCATGGTGACATGCTTACTTAGGGTATAATAATTATAACTAACAATAGTCACATGAATTTGCAAGTTACTACTTAGTCACTGCGTCATTAGTGAAGGACAACACAACTACTTACCACAAAACCTGTATTATGATTTTTCACAGGCAAAAAGAAAATCATCCTTCCAATCAAATGTATTAGAGTAGGTGCCCATACCTCCCGTACATCAATTTTGTGTGAAAATGTCTTAAAAATGAGAAATAAGAGATAACTATCAAGGCAACTCATATAACATCTTCAGATTTAGTTTTTATGAACACTGTGTGGTTTGTATATTTGTCCCTGCCTTGTGAAGATCTGTAAACCTTCTTAATTCTTTTTTGTACCAGTTCTGAAAGAAAAAGAAAAGCTTTTCATTAAGAAACTAAGTATCTCAAGGTATCAATTATTTAATCTGAGATCAGCATAGGTCTATCATCTTCTACTTCCTGATTAAAAATTATGCTGAAACATGGATAATTTCAACTCTTGCATGTCAAACTAAAGCTAAGCCATATTGGGGGGGGGGGGCGGAATCAGTCTTTCAAATAACATCCATATGTATTTCAAAAGCAAACAAAAGACAATCCAGAGGAGAAGGGCTTTCAAGATATTGGAATACTTCACCAATCACCAAGTTATAAAACTAGATTAAACCACAGTAAGAAGTACACCAGGGTAAAAAAAACTTCTTTTCACATAAGGTGTATTTGAAGCCAAATACAAACAAGTTTCCCATTATTTTGTTTTTAGACAAATATCTTCATCTCCTCTAACATCAATACCCATTGCATTTTGTTTTCATTCCCCCAAATCATATGAAATTCATAGCTTCACAACCCAGAAGTTTGCTTTTGAGGTAATAGCAACAAAGAAATGACAGTGAAGTCTTCTGTTCACAGCACTAAGGTACTCTACTCTAAGGATGAGAAAGTATTCAAGATAATACAAGGAAGATGTACAGGCAGGAAGACAAAAAAAAAATCTCTGATAGTATCTTATTCAGCTTCAACCTGCAATTAAGCTTATTTCAGCTGTTTGACTGCATTCCCCCACCCCAATACAGAAGCATTTGCTTTCGACATACAAAGCCCCCATTGACCTCAAACGACAGCTAAATTTGATTTTGCTGAAGTACTGTACTTGTAGCTGAAAGAGTACTTTCATTCCTGCCTTTCTCCAGACAGCCCTTCAGAATGAAACTGCAAGTAGTGCATGCGGGAATTCAATTCTTATGCTGGGCCCAACATTCAGTGAAGCCAACCCAGGAGAATGTAAATGAACATGAGTCTTCTGTGCTTTAGTAACTCAAACCAATTTAAAGATGAAACCTGAAAGACTAATTAAAAAACCATGTTGGACAGAGTATTTCAAACGATTCAATGTCACACTACAAGTATTAATTTAGGCAGCAGCACATTGAAAGGTAGTGTGGTAGGGTTCTTTTAAAATTTACCATGATTACCTTTGTTCAACAGTTAGCTTCAAGCAGCATCAGCAACTCAATGACAGCACCAGTTACTGAAAATTTTCTTACTCCCCAACACAGCTGTTGCTGAAGGGACCAGGTGCTAACACAATCACAGCATAACAATTTTTAACATGTACATAAAAAAGTATACTCCAATTCAATAAACAAGTTATGAAAGGTGCACAAAGATGCCCAGCAGAAAAACAAGAAAAGCTAGACAGAGTTCCAGCTAAGCCAGTTCCTGAGTTCATTAACCAGTGGATCCTGCCACCAGCCAAAGCACAAGCCACTGGCATGAAGCTCCAGAACACTTAAATCTCCAAGGGGAAGTGCCATGGATTCTTCTGAAGAGTTCTAATAAAAAGTCACAGGAAGCAGAAGATCCTTCATTGGTTGCTGATATTTGGGGAATAAAATGGGGAAGAGATAGGATCAAACGGATGCAATGTTATGAAGTCAAATGAGAAAAGTTGAACCAATACAACAGCTTGTTGCATTCAGACGGGGGCAACTGCACACACTCCCCCACACCAGCTCCAGTGCTCAGCTGGACCCTCACTGGAGTGAGGGGAAAAAAAAAAGGTCCATCACCACCACTGAAAGTCTTCTGACAGTTCAGTGAGCTCAATCACTTCATACACAAAAACCAAAAAGAAAAAAGCACCACACAGAGTTGGGAAAAACTCTGGACCTGATGCGCAGGATAACATGCGACCAGGAGGGACACCACACATTTTAGCAGCCTGTAAGCCGCTGGGATGGCTGAACTGATCTACCGGAACTCTAAAGCCACAGAATGCCAAACCAGTAAGCTCTTGCTCCCCAGCTTCTCACTCCCTCTCCCACGTTGTTCCCTCCCTCTCAGTGCTCACACACACTGAAGTCAATCAAGGAAGCAAACAAACTTAGAAAAGCAACCACTCCATCTTTTGCCAACTAGTTTTAACACAGACTGGTTTCCGCGCCTGTGTTTGTCACATGTGCCATTTGGGCACAAGAGATGGGCTGTCTAACCAAAGACACCTGTGGAACCACTTGTTTCAGCAGCAGAGCAGGCTTAATGAATTAGGAGAACCAGCAGCCAAAAATAGGCATTGAAAATCTAATGGAAGAGACATCCAATGCTGGCAGTTCCTTCGAACACGCCTCTCCTGCACACATCCACCGCTGCCAGAGGGCAAAGGCCAGCATGACACAGCACTGCGCCTCGGGGACTCTCCTTCCTCTCCACTCGGCACTGCAGGAGTGAAACAGCTGCCAGCGGAGCAGCCCAACGCTGTCCCCACCTCAAACACAAACAGCAAAAGATCACTGAACAGATGTTTCAGGGGGAGGGAAGACCTGCCCCTACCCCAGTTCTTGGCTCAGCTTCAGATGATTTTTCTTTCAAAACCGTCCATAATTCCTCATGCAGGAAGATCCATAGTATTGCCGAGCCCAGCCATCCCACACGCCAGTAATGGTGGGCTGTCACTGAAATTGCACCCTCAGAAGGGCTGTGAAAGGGGTGAGCCTGCTCTGAGCCGCCTGCTCTTAGAGCCTCAGCCCCTGCTGCGTGCCCGCCCCTTCCCCGAGTCAGATCAGCTCATCCAGCTGATGGAAAAAAATGAGAATATTTATTCTGGTGGAGGACTGGAGGGCTTGCTGATCTGACAGGAGACCGACTCCAGAGAACTGACATATAGTGCAAAGGAAGTGACAAGGCTAAAGGGCAGTCCTCTTTACAGGGGCAGCTGGCCCTTCTGAGCATCAAGCCTACTGTTAAACACACCCCAAGCACATACCCTATCCGTAGCTTCAAAAACGGTCTCCTAGCTTGGCTTCAGTACAAAGCCTGAAGCAACTTCATAGCTCAGGTGACAGCAAGGTCATGAGATCAGCATGACCACATACATGTCCCGCGCAGTTTGAGGTGTCACAAAACAAATGTGGAGCTTGTAAAGCTGCTGGAAGTGCCTCTAGGTTCTGCCTGTTCCCCCCCAAGCTGTGCTTGCATAGCGTTCACAGGGTCATCCTGTTACACTGCATGCAGAATTGATTCATCTGAAAAAAGAAACAACCAAACTCTCAACGGTATTTTAAGCATGTTCCCTGCTTTGCTTTACAGTACAGTTGTATACCCAGCTGTATGAGTACTAATGAGAAGGAAGCATACTAGTGGGAAGGGCAAGAGCCTTAAACAATCCCCCTCAACACAACCCCAGAACATCCACTTTGTTGAAGATTATGGAATAAATAGTCTCTTTTTGCTTTAGCTAAAATTGCTAAGCTTAAGCTGAAATTACTTCTGGTAATTTTCTTCTCAATTCAAAAATATTTATTGCCACTAGAAGCACAGTACCACACAGCTCTGCAGGCTAAGTCCTTTCCCTACGAATTTGGTGCTTAAAGTCTACCCACTCCTGTTACTCCTGTCCTACACAGACAAATTCATGCATCTCTCAGGCCTGCTTACTGCTGCTGCTACAGGTCCTGCCATTCCTCCCTCACCAGCGCATACCCTCAGAGAGTAAATTCTTCTCTGCACCAAGCAACAACCACAATAAATCATATAAAGGACATTCTCCATCATGAAATGTATATGGAGCTGAAGCTGTGGAAACACTAAAGCAGGGTAAGTCTTTCGGATATCAGCTTCTGTGGGAAAAGAGCCACCTCTCCCAATACTCTGCAAAGAAAGTAACAAAACACTTGTGTATACCCCTTCCCCACAGAGCAGGCACCGTGATACCCGTCTTTTTCTCCCCTCCTCCTTTTCCTTTTAATTAAAATGTTTATATGCTACTGGTTTCAAATCACTGATACCCAAGCTTTATAGGCTTCAAATGTTAATCAGTAAGATCAAAGAGCGCAGCATTTAGCAGGATTAAACACACAAGGTTTAGCAGTAATCTCTCCCCATCCCCCCACGAGAAAAAAAATCCCACACAGAAGCCAGCCTTCTCTTCATCTCTCTTCCCCAAAGAAAAAGGTTTGTAGAATACTGGTTGTCCTCATACTTCCAAGTTGTGGTAAGGAAAGCAAGCAGCTCCTCACATCTGCTACCCCAGCTGAAGTAGCGTCTTGTGTTCTGCAAACACTCCTAAAATTCATGACTGGTATGGGAAGGATCCCTCCCAAACGCTAACGCAGAAGCAGACGAGACCACCCAAACAGCATTCTGCTTCTGCTGCAGAACCAAACCAGAGACAGTTTGAACCACGCTGATGAGAAGCGTTTTCAAAGCTGGCAAAGCGAAAGCAGAGCATTCAGTGTAAGCGACTCTCTTCACTGTCAAAGACCAACGCACTGACAGATTTCAACTGACACTCACCTCAAAGGAGGAATCCAATTTTTAACAAGCGATTAGAATATTCCCTCCTCTATCATAATCACCTTTATAATGAAGCAATTCAGCACCCATTTAAAGTAGCACCAGTACTAATGGTCATCTTCCCCTTGTGCTGAAGAATCTGTGCTGCTTCAAAATATACAGCTTTGTCCCAGGCACAAGTAAAAGCAAGTTTTATGTAGACAAAAATACATTTAATTTTACAGCATGTACTGGTACGGATATCTGATTCCACTTGTATCAATGTATGAAAAGGCATGTTGGTACAAAAAACAATAAATAGGAAATGCATTCCTCTACAGGCTTATCAAAACAAACAGCAAAGAAAGGCTTATGAACAGAGCTCTGCTGAATCCTGCTGCAGAAGTTACCAAAGCACTGTCTGTGTTCAAGGATACCGCTTCACAGCGGAATTTACAGACACACAGCTGCTCAGGTGTCCTGCTGAAAGCAGGGCACTACGCAGGGTATAAAGCACTAGACTCACACATTAACAGCAAGTTACAGAACGGTCGGTCCCATTTTCTTTTTACTCCATTGCTCTCCCCCAAAAGGCCCCAATTTACATTCACTGAGCAGTCACTTGTAGCTGCTTTAAGGCACTGACATGTCCCAGCAACTTGCTGTGGAGCCAAGAACTGGCAGACTTG
>Ga0181612_124690_pt1 | contig 10827 bp, 5 predicted proteins | sample HoacroProtozoa21_FD_119630 | JGI IMG/M metagenome (GOLD analysis project Ga0181612, IMG submission 119630) | Hoatzin crop microbial communities from Cojedes, Venezuel. Combined Assembly of Gp0051906, Gp0051904, Gp0051908 | reverse complement strand
AATTAAATTATAATAATTTAATATGTGTGAATGGAGCCATTCTCAGCTAAAAACTGAAACAATTCCCAGCAGCCACAACCTGAAAGGAAACAAAACAGAGAATTAAATGAACACGGCTTATTCAAGAGAGTGTGTTGTATCTTGTAATCCCCTGTGTGTTCCTCATTGCACCACTGTCAGCACTCTGGAACCTGACAGGAGGTCCCAGCGCGGCACTAAGCTGCCAGCACAGCTCTTTCAAAGCTCAAATGAGTTGCGCCTTCTGGACCTGTACAGGTGAATTGTGGGTGGGCAAATCCAGTGTGTTGGTTGGATGTGGGTGAGGTCTGGTGTACGGAAAGGTAGCTGTTTTTCATAAAAGAGCAGTATATATTCTTGCTGGAATATGTGGGATGGAGGAGAAGTAGTATAACCTTCTACTGAAAATGAAAAATAACTTACTTTTCTATAAATCCCTAAATTGAACAATTATTTAAGACAATATCAAACATTAACTGTGTACAATATTTTTCAGCCTGTATAAGTTTAAAAATAAATAACCCTATGTACAGAAAATCTCTAAATCTAAAATAGAGAATAAAAAGCCAATTACGATGGAGTGCTGTCTTCAAATTTTTTTTTTAATCCAAGTTAGCCCAAGAACTGTAAGATGCTGTAAATCTCTTGATCCAGTAAAGCAGGAGTTAACCCACTGAAATATTTACATGATGGATTCTTAACAACTCAGTGGTTTTAACACGATGTAGATTATTTTAGATTTCTTGTCTGTTTTTCTCTCTACATAGGCAATGTACCAAGTTGTCTCATAGTCCAAATTCCAGCTCTCACCAAGGTGTGAGTCAGACATGATGGTTGGAATCTGGAAAATAATGAACACCTGCTTTCTTTCTAGTGCTTTCTGGTGCACTCTTCCCACCATAATCGTGGAATCTGAGCTCTTACGCCCCTTTGGTCAAGGTGATTGCTTGTTTTCTAATTTCTAAGTTTAATGTAAGTTATAACTTTATATACTTGTCCTAGAGCTTAAGGATTTATCCCCCCTCCCTCTTTTTTTAAGATAAGAATGGAGGCAAGTAAAATATTTTTTAGTGCACTCTAATAAAAGCAGATGTTTGAACAGTACCAAAAAGACATTTCCTTGGAAAGTGAAAATGTGTATGAGAGGCTTATTATCTTGCTTTTTATGAACCAGGCAGTGCCTCTATGTGTGTTTTCATCTTTAATGATCATAGAAGTAATTTTATCCTGTGTCATGTGGTTATTTATTTACTTATAATACTGATAACATATTGTCTAAAATTCAGTCATAGTATGCCATTTTTGCATATAATTTTTTTTAAGAGTTTGATTAAAAACTGGAAAGTATTCTATACTTTTTAGTTTAACATGACAAAAATCTGGACCAAATTTGTTAGACTGTAAACTGACTTGATGGTTCCACTGTGTCACTTGAAAATCAACAAGTTGAAAATACCGTAACTCAGCATATTCTCATAGATTTAAATTCTAGTCCTTGACTAGACATAACTATATGTATGTGGATGTGTTACCTACCTGGATGAATTTATTTTGTTTGCACAAACTTTTGTACTGTTTTTCACAAATAGTCACAGAAGCATTGCTTACAGCTAAAATGTTCATTTTAGTGTGCCGCACCTGAAGCATAGGAGTCATAGAGTAGATTCTTATAACTCGTGTGTCTGCACCTGATGGGGATACCCATGGTTTTTATTGCCGTCTCCTTGATCAGAAGCTATTAGACTTCAGCAGGTCAAGTTTCTCCACTACTATTTTCATTCCTGTATTTCACCAAGCACAGAATGAGATGCTTACGCTTCAGTGTACATATTCTGGAGGTAGAATTTGCAAATACTTTACGCATAAAGGTCTGATTTTCTTAAGGCAGATGCCTTGTCTGTTTCTTGCATGTCTGTAAGTACCTATAAACAAGTGAAAATCATTAATTATTTATCAAGGATGATACGTGCTTAAGAACTGATTCAGCCTACACTGAAATGCCATAAATTATGATGCTTCTAAAAAGCCACTCAGGGTGTTGCTAAAATATACTTGAAGGGGGTTTTGTACCAAAAATATTATAGAATTCTGCACACACGCAATATTCAAATGTGGTAAGTCAAATAGTTGGAGGAATATATTTCAAAACAGTTTTTTTAAAGATATTGCTGTCAGTTGCACTTCTGGCGTTTGGATGTTTTAGTTAATATCAAAACCTACAGTTGTTATTGTGGTAAAATGATAGTGTGAAATTGATGCTGTTATACTATAACAATAAGGACGTGACTCATGTATTTTATGTACACATGCATTCAACTGTAGTGACAAATGGCTTCATGCTGTGTGATTAAATGCATATTAGCATTTGCCCTAGGCATTTGATTATTACCATCTTTACTTCATTACATTACCACACTGTATGGCCATATAATTTATAAGATAATACAGACATCACTTTGTTGCTGATAGGAATTATTCTGTTTTATGGATGGTGTCCTTTAATTTTGCCTTTCATGGATTATAAAATTGGTTAATATCTGCTGAAGTGAATCACTGGAGAAGCAAATAAAGATGTTGGCCTCAGGTCACAGTGTCATTTGTGATACTGGCAAAATCTTACAGCCTCATTTATCCCTGTACATGATTGATAACACCATGGGTTAAATGGAGAAAGCTTTGCTTCCATTAAAGGATCATCATGAATGAAGACCTCCCACTTAAAAGTCAGGCATGATGAGAAGACAAGAGACTATCTACAGGTCAAATTAAATAACTTAAATAATTTAAGTGAAATGACAGTGTAATTTGTTCATTCTGTGTTATTACCCTGACCCCTATCAGGCTTATAGGCTAACTTACTTTCTAGTGTAGGGTATTTAAGATGTAATTTTTAATAAGTGCTTTTCAAAGATATGAAGCCCTTTATGGCATTTAAAATTGTGTTAAAATGGATTTTATAAAGTGCTTTTTAAAAAGTATTTTTTGTCCTTATTTCGTTAAACAGAAAACAAGTAATAGGAAAACAAAGGTAGTAAAAGCTTCAAAATAGGAACTCTAATAATTTTTACTTTAACTTTCAGAACAGTATCTCATGTATGCTGTAGAAATTTTTTTATTACTATACAGGTATTCTGACAAATACCAGTTGTTAAGGTAAAGTGCATCTAATTGCGAGTATCTTTGATTACACAATATTTTTTTTGCATTTTCTGTTTCACAGGACATTTATTAGTTATCTTACATCTTTACAGTGGCTCTAGGCAGTTGTATTAATGTGTGATATCGAAAGTGGGCATTTTATCAATATAGGGCAGATATTTTAAAGTATTTAATTTTGTCACTTTATAATTATATTTTTGTTTCTAGTCAAGAGTAGTATAAACTTTTTGGCAAGTAACAAAGTTCTTTGATCTCTCTGTGGTAGAAGAGACCACAGAGGTGTCTTGCACTCAACCCAGAAGAGGAGGAGAGGGAGTGCATATAAAGTATACTGTACCTTGCAGTTTTCAACAGTAGGCTGTGAAGCAATTTGTTGCAGTCTCGGAAAAAGCAGTCTGAGTACAAATTGCCCATGAGAAAATGGTACTTTTGTGATGGAGGGATCGGTGAAGACTCAATGAGCTTCACTCAGAAAAGCCTTTATCCTTACTCACCGCATTAGGGAGGTGAAGTCTTGTTTGTCAAGTGCTCTTGCAGAGATCAGTGAGCTGAGAGAAAGCCCATGGATGCCTGAGGCCCATTTTCTTCCATCCCTTAAAGTATAGTGTTGTTTTGAAAATATCCCCCTGAGAAAATAATTCTCAGATTGCTTCTGTGATGGGAAAGAAAATTGCAAGCCCCAGTGTGTTAATACACATACTTCTGCTGGTTGACTTGAATAGAAATTATTTCATAACTGAAGTCCACTTCTTCAGATGCACCTGCCTTTGTAGAATGGAGCCCAGAGTAAGACCATCCTTTCTCTGTGTCAAGTTTGTCACAAGCATTCTTATTTTTTCCCCTTATTAACACAGGCTACCATGATTCTGCATTTGGTAATAGTACTCTCTTGCAGAAATTGATCGCTGCAGAATCCCCCAACTCTGAAGCTGTAATGTCAGCTGACAGCAATAGAATTACAACATGCATCATGTCTTAATATTATATTTGCGAAATCTTGCCCTTCAGATCAGAATATAGCATGATTAAAAGTGAAATCAAATGGCTCTGTGCCTAATCTATTATGCATAATATTGGCATTTTTATTAGTTCTGTAGCTATGATGACCTCCCAAAGCTTGATGTGGTATCAAAAGTTTTGTTTGTAGTAGTGTGTGAAGAATTAGTGGTGTAACATCTATCAGAAGGGAAATAATTTCGAAAACTTAGATGAAAGAAATGGATTTTTAATGTGCTTTTGGTGGGTTCTGATTTCATAAATTCTTTGGCTAAGAATAAAATTAGTGGGTTTATTTTAATCCTAATGATTGACTTTTAGAAAAACTCTAGGCCTAAACTGTGTCTACCATGTATGCAGACTGGCTGCACAATGCCTGATTTGTGTTGGCACATTGACAAAACAGATTTGTACATTTCTGTACATGGACCTTACTCAGACTTGTATTCACCGCCTCTTCAGAAGTCCTTCAAACATACATATTTTGACACGGACAAAAGAAGTTATATAAATATTTCATATTGAACAGTTCAGTATCTGTCATATGTTTTAAAGTAGAAGACAAAAATTAGCCCAATTTTCCTGTTTTTAGCAAAACCGTGATTTCAGCAACTTAGAATAACATTCATGATGAGGAAACTAAGCAGGGGATCGATCTATTATCCATGACCAAGCAGCTTAAATTTGATCTATGTTAGGGTTTTGTTTAGACAACAGCAGAAAAAGTGGTGAGCCCTGATTTGTGGTTGTTATGGCCCCTGATACAGACCAGGGCTCTGTTCTTCTTGCAGGAATTCCTTCCTCAGGGTTCTGCAGCGGTGGCCAGGTCAGTCGTAACTCCTGTGCTCTACCCCTACTTCTTTAATTCTTAGTACACACAGGGTGTCTCTGGGAAGGGATAGCATTATGTATTCTGTTGGAAATTCAGTCTCAAGTATTAAAAAAATACAATCTGGAAAGTACAGCTGGAGTAGGTACAGTTGTTAACCTTTTTCTAATTCAAATGCTGATTAAGTGTTGTAATCACCTCCGATGCCACTAACAGACACACTTTGTCCCTACAGAGGCACATGGGTCTTATGTTAGCGTAACTCCTTGCTTGACAACAGTTGATGTAGCTAGCTTAGGGTACATTTCGATACTTGATCTTGTGGGAGCAGAACCGTAAAGTTTTCTTGTTAAAATTCAGAAGCAGAAACCGCAAATTTTAAAATTGAGTCTGTCCTGTGATTTTTGAAATGTTGAAGATAGACAGTATTGTACTTTTTCATGGTCTGATGTGTTAGTTGCAGTACCTTTATGCCAGTGCAGGGCAGTAATTCCGGAAGAAAACCCTGTACTCCTCCCTTTTTCATGCTCATCACAGTCTGTGTTTAAAACTAAAACCAAGCCAAAAATAAAGAGGAAAAACAAATGAATGTGGTGAATTAATGATAAAGCTGTTTGTTTTCTTTTGCAATATAGCACACTAATTTAAAATGAAAATATTGTTTATTTCATAATGTCTGTAACTAGTAGTTTTACTTTTTGCAAAAAGAATTTACATCCAGATTTCCCAGTTTTGTAGTTTGAATATTCGCTTAAAGATAAACTGGAGAGGACATACACATTTTTATTTTTGCAGAAACAAGTTCTAAGAATGGATGAAGACTTTAAAACGCAGGCACTTGACTCTACTCTTCCAAGTCCATCACAGACATTACTTTCCATTCAACTCTTAGACTTTAAAACAAGTTTATTGGAGGCAATAGAAGAACTGCGCATAAGAAGGGTAAATGTGTTTATACTGTTTCTTAGTGTTTCTTTGTCTTATTTCTGTCTCTCTATATGTAATCAAAGAAAATGCTGCACAAGTGTGGATAAACTTCATGCAGTATCTGAAGTAATTCACCAGGCAGGATTTTGTTTAAAAATATCATGGGTTTAGCCAGTGTCTGTATTAGAAGTTTCTCTGGAGACAGAACAAAGACAACAGGGTTGCATGGGAATGAATTTGGCTTTCCTATAATAACGTACCAAGTTGCTACAGTTGATCTCTAGGATATTGACAAAAATGATCTACATTGAATTTTTGTATTTCATTGTAGTTCTCTCTAAGAGCGGCCTTTGATATGAAAAGACAGACAATCCAAGTAATTGCTAAGTCCAGAAGTCTTTCTCATTTAATAGATTGATTTACCATTTGCCAAAAAAGCAGTGTTTTTGACTTATTTTTGTCTGTTTACTTGCGCTTTTCAGAATTACGTAAGAGGGCAAAGAGCTATTGTAATAACCAAATCCATTTTGTTTCACTGTTTTTATATTGTTAAACTATTAAGCTAGAGGCCTACAATAATACCGTATTGAATATTGGGGGGCAGGTGGGGTGTTTTGTTTTTGAAATATGAGTTGAATCACCTTGTAGTACTAAGGTTAAATTGTTTCTGTACAGTTGAAGGCAGCTATATTTTGCTGTGGTTAATTTTTCAGTTGTATGTAAGTAAGTACTTGTTTCAGTTTCTCCCTTTCGTGTTTCTGAACTGTTGTATTTTTGGAAGACCTGAAGTATGTCTTTTCTGCATTTGATGAATTTGACCTGTTCGAAAGATGTGTATTATTACTTTAAAAATATTAGTATTGATGACATGCTTGACTTATGCTTATTTTGATCTAAGTTAAATGCTATAATCCTCTCTTTAAAAGCCATAAACAAAAGAATGACTGCCATAAAAAAAAAAAATCCAAGAAAAAAAGCTGCATGATCCTACTTTCTTGGTGCAGTGTTGCTGAAATTCACCACGGTCTGATCCCCAGACTTCTGTTACAATGGTAGTGTTTAGTGTAGTCTAACTATTTTTACATTAAAGAGTAAAAAGTGAAGAATTCTAACTTTATGATAATTATTGGGATATACTTTTCCTTATAAGATAAATTCCATTTACATTGTTAACTTTGCATTTTTAATGCACTTAGTCAGAGCCTACAATGTTTATAGAGCGCCATGGAGTTTCATCTTTTCAGATTTTTTGGTTTTGTTTGTCTTTTTTTTATTATACTACAAGAGTAAGTGACTGTGATTTTATAGAAGGTTACCACAGAAGGGTGAGCAATTTTTTGATTTAAAGGTTTTTTTAGTTTCAAAATTGATTCTAATGCCAAGAACCAATTCCATGATGAAGACATGGCCCTCAGTTTCTAAAACTTCTATGCTTTCCTTCACCCCAAATATATATATATTTACCTGTTTGTAATTAGAAATTTAAGTAAAACCAAAAAAAGTTAAGAATTTTACAGCTGCTCAATTTGAAATCCTAAAGTGTCTCTGCATGCATTTCTGTTATTTGCTTTGCTTTAACAATCAATTCAGGGCCGCTTGCTTAGTATGTTTGAAATTTGGAATATAAAATATTAATATTTTGAACAAGCAGGGGTTATGAAATAACATGGCCATGCCTAGTGCCATTTATTTTAGATTTTTTAAGTAGAACTCTGCATGAATGTTATAGCTTAAAAAAGAAAAGCCACAAAATCCTCACCTGATTTTAGCTATGAATCTCTTACAAATCCAACTACCACAAGGTTATTCTGTAAATTTATAATCAGCCCTGAGAAAAAGGCAGTGCATAGACCAAAATACAGTGCTGACTCAGAGAATTACAGTGCTTGTCTTGCACTGTGGTGGTTTTTCCGTGGACAAAAACAAAACACACTAACTTAAACTGTGTCATCTGCTGCATAAGAAAGTGAAGTAAAAGTTAAAGTTCTGCTGGTTTCTTACTAATTTTGCTACTTTTTTTTCTGAATTTCTTGTGAGGCTCGCAGTAGACTGATAGCCTGATGGAGGCAGTATAGCCAGCATAGTGGATTTTACTCTCAGTTTTGTCTTTGACCTGTGGCTTGACCTTAGATGAGATATTTTACCTCTGTTTGCTTCTGTTTTTCTTCCCATTGTTGGCCTTGCTTGTCACCGAGACAGGAGTCTCTTCAGGACAGGAACTATGATGTATTTTGAGTTTAATGAACTGCCTTGAATGATTGGTTGTACTGCAGTATAAATTTAGGTTAATAAAAATAAATTTGTAGATTAAATTATCTGTGCGAAGCTACACAGATAAAAATTAAGCTACTGAAACAATTATTAAAGTATTTTGAGAGACTTGATATAATCCATACTTGATACCACAAGATACTATTTTAAAGTAGAATTTTCATATTTCTGAATATGCTTATTTAAATAAATGCATTGAGTTACTTCAAAGCATCTATCTGTTTTTCAGTTTTCTTGGTTAAATATCTGTAGCTAAACTCTCAAAAATAATACAGAGGAGTTGCTCATAATTTTAAATTTTTTTCTTTAAGTGACTGTTTTGCTATTTTACAGATAGAATTCCAGTTAATGGTAGCTGTGCATGTTTATTCTGGAGAATACGTTGCTTAAATTATTGTATTTGATACAGTTTCACCTTACTCCTCTGGCTTTGTTCTTAATACAAATTGAATTGATGTGAATATGTATGTAATTAGAAGCTACAGAAAATGATATTACTCTCTCCCCCCACCCCCCAGGGATTACTTCACACTCCAATAGTTTGAAAGTCCTCTTTTTTTTGCCAGTTTAGGTTTCCTACTCATCAAGCGCCGATTGATCAGCCCAGTGATTCTTTTGTGGTGGATATCCCATGCACTTTGTTCCCAAGTCTGTCAGCCTTGCTCTGCAATCAGCTGAGTTGATTTTGTTGAGTAATACGAGACAGTCCTTTGCTTAAGGGATAAATATAATGGATTTTGACAGTATAAAGTTGCGGCATAGTGGGTCAAATTGGAAGTCTTTTGTGCTTGCTGAAGTACAATGCATGCAGGACAACTGACATTAGGGTTAAATATAATGTTTACAAGGACAAGAAAGCACCTATGTTGTGTATTGAATTATTTTCTTCCCTGTACTAGATACAGAAAAACATCCTTAGCCAGGAAAGCTTGTAAATACAAGAAATCAAGGAAATTCCTCCTTACTTCCATAGATATGTATTCTAATACCCTGAGGATATGGGTATTTTTGGTAGCAGTTGAAGCAGTGGAGGTGTTGATTAGCTGAACATAAGAAAGATAAATTTTAGTGATGATTTTCAAAATTTCACAAACGGTTTTCTTTGGTGCAAAGGACAAGTTTCAGTGACCTGATTTCATACCTGAACATAAGCACCTGTTGAGGCTCTTTCTGGTGTTAACTGGGACATCACAAAGTCTGGCTAATGCTATAGATTCTGTCATTTGTGCCTTGAGTTTACTAGATTAGATATTTTTTTGTGTAGTAAAAATTACAAAGAGCAAATTTTGCTCGATATAGATATAACTTGGTAGTGCTTATCTTTTAACTAAAGTATTTTTTAAGAAGTGTTTTGTCCAGCTCCCAATTTTTCTCATAATTCTCACAAGAGAAATCAACTAATCAATTCCTCACAAGAGAAATGTGAGAATTTTTCTTTACTATAAAAGAAAACTATGTTGTATTAAAAAACATAGAGTTGTGAAGGGCATTGGGTTTACCCATAGAAATATTTTCTACATTCAAATAAAGATTTCAATATAGGATTTTTTAAGTATTTCCTTTTAAAAAACATGAAACTCATTATCCACCTTTGTAAACTGAAGCCATATTGACTTCTTGTTATTGGTAGTTACCATTCTACTGTTAACTGTCAAGCACTATATAAAACATCTCCCTTGCCTGAGCCAAAGGAGTATGCTGATGTAGCAAGTGGCATTCAGAATCAGTCACCAGAAGTGGGGATGTCATATCTGATTTGCCAGGGAATTTCCTATCTGGGCTCACAACACAGGAGTGCAGGACTTCTGGAAGCAGTTCCATGTTGTGGACAAGAATGTTCTTTAAAGGCTAGTTGGTCCTATCATTGTGCTGCTGTTGACTCTAGTCTCCTTTCCTGACCCTGATTTCTGTCCCTTTCTGTCTTATGTTCTGCCTTCTTCTGCTTTGATGTAAATTAGACCTCCTTTTTGTGCTTACCCACTTTCGTGCTGATGGCCAGTGAGCAGTCATTGAGAAAGAAAATACAAGAAGTGTATTTACTTAATTATTTGCTAAAAGAGACAAATCCTGAATTATGTCTATTATCGTGATGCAGACATCATGGCTCTCACAACACCTCGAGTTTTGCCGTATTGCTGTTGCCAAAAGCTGTAGCTCATCCTAGTGCTGCAGAGCTGTACGTGCTCTTCCTTTCAGATGAATTTGAGCAAGTTTATTTCCATTCCTCTTACCCTACCTTTGTTATGGCTTTGGCTATTCTAATCCAAGCTCTTCAGCACAGTAGCCTATTTCTAGATTTTCTTAGAGTGAAGACATGAAGGAACTTTGCTCACGCTTAACTACTGTCTCCCATTCCTAAAATGTACTTTTGCTTTCTGGCGGCTATGAAGGGGTTTGCACTGCACAATGTAGCACCGTATAGCACATTGTAGCTCAGAATACCTGACCTAGTCTGTTCCAGAATGGAAGAGATGTACATAATTGTTCAGAGCTAACTCATCTATTTAGCAGTGCTTCACAGATGAAATGGGGAAGTGGAGTTCAGTGTTGAGATGAAAATTGATAGTTGCAGTATAAGGTTAGTATTTGGAAATGTCACTTGGGCCCAAAAGGCAAATTGGGTTTTT
>Ga0181612_111825_pt1 | contig 10827 bp, 6 predicted proteins | sample HoacroProtozoa21_FD_119630 | JGI IMG/M metagenome (GOLD analysis project Ga0181612, IMG submission 119630) | Hoatzin crop microbial communities from Cojedes, Venezuel. Combined Assembly of Gp0051906, Gp0051904, Gp0051908 | reverse complement strand
TCTTTATCCAGTGAAGAGTACACCCACTCAAACCATGGGCAGTTAGTTTCTTCAGGAGGAGGCTGTGGGAAACAGTGTCAAAGGCCTTACTAAATTCCAGCTAGATCATGTCCACAGCCCTACCGTCATCCACTAGGTGGGTCAACTGGTCATAGAAGGAGATCAGGTTGGTTAAGCAGGACCTTCCTTTCATGAACCCTTGCTGGCTCGACCTGATCCCCTGGTTTTGTTTCTGTCCTTCACATGCCTGGTGGGCGCACTCAGGATGAATTGTTCCATAGTCTTCCCCGGCACTGAGGTCAAGCTGACATGTGCAAAAAGGCTGTGTTAAAGACACATTCCCTAACTTCCTAAGACAGAGAAGGAGATACAAATGGAGATCTGGAGATCTGTTCTACTTTTACACGGAACAAGCAGTTGACTTGAACAGCCCACTTTTTTATTAATGGAATGGAAGACACAGTCTTAGATAGTGGAAATCACAGATTTATTTTTGCTGACCTCTGTACTTCTGTTGGGTTGTCTCCAGTTTGAAACTCAACATTTGTAATCAAGGAAAGTAAGGAGAAAAAAAAGTGAAATGTTACTGAAGAGGACGTGTTTATGTAGTCTACAATACTTGGGACTGGTTATGATACTTCCTCTGTTCTTCCTCTTTCTCCCTTCTTTTGCCACATTTGTCACAGATGTCTCTGGCTGCATGAGGCTCCTAGTGTGGGCCAAGAAGCTTTTGTTTAGTTTGCTTTTTAAAGCAGAGAACAGTCAGTCTGTTCTTCCTTCTGTGGCACATCATAAACATTACAAAAAACAGGGGTGAGACACTGAAGCCAGCTTCTACTTTTTGGCACAAAGCATGTGGTTCCTTTTTATTTTATGAAAGCTTTCTAGAGAGTGTTTTCAGGTAATTAGGAAAGTAAGGAACTGTTACAATTTTTACATAGTTGTTCTGATCACTCACGTTTAAAACCATAAACAACAGCAAGGTGGTGTAATGCTTAAGTGCAAGAGCATACAGAAAATAACTAAAATAGCAAAAAGAACAGATATGTTGCAGAAGAACAATCTCCTGTCTTAATAAAACATCCTTTAAAAAAGCCTCACTGTATTAAGCAAACATGGGCTAGTAGAGTATCTGCCAGTTTAACCAATCAAAAGCTAAAAGCAGTCCAATTAAAATGTAAGTCCTGTCACTGTAAACTTGCCAAAAGTCCTCCTGCACAATACACAGTGAAGAAAAGTTAAGATGCATTCTTAAGATTCCTTATGCTTTACAAATCCACAGCTATGCTCAGCTGGGAAATGTTTGAAAAAAACAGTTGGAATACTCTTCAGAACAAAAGACTTCAAAATATGCTGTTTTTCCTTTAAAGAGCACGTTGCCTCTTGTTTCTGTCTGTCTTAAAGAAGAATACCACAGTTGAGCAGAGCAGATACATTTTAAAGAACGGCCTTGAGTTACTCAGGTCAAATTCTCCCTAAAATATATATATGCTTCTTCAATTATCTTCACATATACAGCAGATGGCTGCAAACATCAGCTTATTTGCAGTGTATCTAATACCAACACCTTTTAAAAACTTACTTTGGAAGCACCTGTTGATGATGTCAAAATGAAACTTTCCTCTGCAGCTGTGAAGTACCCATTTAAAGAAATCAGACATTTATCATTTTTGGTGGCACTCAACACATATGCTCACCCCATCAAAAGATCCTTTCATGTAGGAAGGGTAACTCTAAAATGATAGGCCCACTATCTTTAGGAACAGCTCAGAACATATTTAATGATACAAGTTATTGATAGAGGCAGAAATGCTGTGTTTATTTTGTTCAATAGGTTACTAGGGCACTCAAAGTGGAGGAAATTGACTTCCATTACAAAAGAAAAAATTCAGATGAAAATTTGATTTTTTCTGAAACAAATCAGAATTACAATTGAAAATAAGCAAAATGGACCTTCCTTTAGAGTAAATGTACCTTCCTTTAGAGACAAGTAAGCACACAAGGAAGCCGTACCCACTTCAATAAAAAAATATTCTGATCCAATGTGCCAGTGTTGACATTTACTCTACATCCCTCTACTCATGTTGCGTTCAAAGCCCAACGAATTCCTGCTTACCTACTTCTCTTAAGACAGAACAAAGCAAAGATGGTCCCAAGGCACAAGGTGAATTACAAGGCGATAGTTGGCAGGGAGTATAATACAATGGACCAACTTCCCAACACAAACCTTGGGGTATCTCAGTCCTTTCTTGCACTGGTGACAGACAACACCTTTGCCCCATCATGTGGTTATGTATAGTCTGTATCCCTCAGTCCATCCTTATAATCCTCCTTGTGAAGGCATACAGCCATCACAGTCTCTGTTAAACCTTCCCCTGAATGAATTCTTTAGCTTCTGGTTACAAACCTGCCTGTGTCTATTCTCTGCACAGAATAAACAGTTCTTACAAGTTACATCAAGAGACTCTCTACATGTAATGAAAGTCACATTTAAAATGCAGCATGGCCCTCAAAAAACAGCTATACAACCATGATCCATAGATCCACCGCACTTAGTTCACATCTCATGACGAAACATCTCATGAGAACTGTGATACACAGAATGTAAGTGAGAATACAGGAATACAAACAAGATTAACATAAATACTGTATTTTTTTCTAGTTGAGAAATATTTGATTATACGTACTCCTTTCACACAGCTCACAAAACAAATATAACAGAGTGCAGATATGCTCTGACAATTTTGAAAATTTTGTCTTAGAAAAATCGAGTTGGATAAAACCTGCATACCTTCTCTGACAATAAAGAACTGTAAATTGTTGTTATTTCAACTGTAGACTTTGAAAGCATACTAGTAAAAAGACTTTTCCAAAAAGCAGTAACAACAACAATCTTAGCAAAATGTGATGACAAGTTTCTGTTTAATGACCCAAATGCCTTCTTCCTGTTTAGCAACTGAAAGTAAACAGGAGAAAATTAAAGAACATTTAATTGACTGCAAGTTTCACCAAGGACTTATCCTGCAAAGATCCACATATCACAGCCCCTCTCCAAACAGGAAAGTTTATGAAAGTTTAAAAAGTTATCAGCAAAATTCATGAAGGAAAAATTTACCAAGAGCACTTGAGTGCTTTATACTGTGTCAGAACATTTGCCCTGTTCTTACCTCTTTCCTGTGCATCTCTCTTGGCTATTGCTGGAGACAAGGTACAAGGTGAGTCTGCCTGCTAGAGCTATTCTAAGTCTTCAGCCAGCCAGAGTTTTGCAACGGCCTCAGATGCATTCTGATCCAGGTTCACCGCCATAATACCAAACAGAGCTTTTTGCTCTCAGCTAGATCAGCCATGTATTCAGGGTATACAGAGAAGCCCAAGCACAGAGACAGGAGACTCACCTGTGCACTCGTGTTGTAGTCCCTTCCCATAGTATCCTTTTTCACAGATGCACTCAAACTGGCCAGTGTGAGTGCCGCATTTACAGCTTGCCATGATGTCGCAGCAGTTTTCATTTGCCTCACAGAGATATGAACAATGCGATATATCTTCTTGGATATAGCTGCCAGAGGGCAGGTCTGAAATAGTATCAATTTATTAACAAAAAATCCACATAGAGGTCCTCCACAGCCTCACAGTATGTCAGTAAGTGAAATGCTTCTTAAAACCTCTAAGTTCCAGTTCCAAGCAGTAGCGATAGGAGCATGAGGCAGCGTCTTGCTGCACTCAAAATGTAAGAAAAAAATTTGTGTTCTTATTCTGGAAAAAGGCTCACTGAAAGCCATGCTGCAAATATCCTCAAATTTTCTCACTCAGCTTCATCTGAGTCTAACATGCCACAATCAGTCTCACTCCCAACAGAAGCTGCTGAGATAGATTTTCCCAGTTTTGGTGGATGCCGTCTTGGGCATCATGAGAGCATTTGGTCACGGCATGTATAACCAGTTGGTCACATTAAAAAAAAAATCTTTCCTTTGGCACATTCACATAGGCCAATTAAACCTTATCTGGAACAAACAAAATGGCAGTAAAGCACATTACTTATGTAAAATTAGCATGCTTTTAAAAATTTAAATGTAGCAAATAAATCATAATGACTAGCCTGATGAATGTTCTAAGCCTCAAACAAGCAGCACTGGCTTACAAAGATCTAGTCGTGTGTTCTCACTTGCTAGTCTAAACTTCTGTTTTTCAGGAAGAACGTTTTTTTTAGAATACAGCAGATTAAAAAAGGATAAAACCACAGTCCAAACTCTCTTTCTACCCCTTGCTCTTTCCAGTTTTACTGAATGTATAAGGTCATAAGCATAAATTATATTTCCCTTATACACAGAGATCTAAATCAGTTCTGAACAGGGTAGCTTTTACTGCTGTGTAAAATACCAGCAAGTATTAAGGGTTTAAGGCTAGTCCTAAGCTGTGTACTAGGTGCCTTTATTTCACAACCATGTATCTGACTACAAGGTTCATCTATTCAACCAAAAGTTACACTGGGCCCAGACCATAGTCTGTCCTTCACAGACAAAATGAAGAGTTGAATAGAGGTAAGCATGTATATAGCAAGGAGGAGAATTTGGCTCACGTTTTGTTGATGACGAGTTAGTCAAACAAACAGTATATCCTTTTACTTGAGGAATGAACACCTCTACTAGAAAGAAAGAGGAGGGGGGCGGGGAATCAATACTACATGAAATGTTATTACAAGACAGTACTGGAGATCTTTCTATTCAGAACTCTCTCCTCTCTGCAGACTTCTGAGGTTAGTATATTAATACCTTCATGAAGAGCCCTGCGTGCCAGAGCTTCAAACTCAGTAAAACTGTGAAGAAGATAACAGTGATCTTCCTTTGGATGGGATGCCATGTCATTCAGTTCTCGGATATTCCCCTGCCATATCCCGAAGGTGAAGATCTCCACTCCAAATTCACGCAAGGATGCTGCAATGGGTCTTGGGTCTCCCCCATTGGAATATCCGTCAGTAATGAGAAATATCACCTTTGTGGCATTTCCACGGGCATATCGTAATATTTGCTGGAAGAGAAAATGAAATTGCACACCTCAGCAAAGCGTTAGAAGTAGCTGATCTGTATATTGCTTCCTCCATGATGTGGCTCCTTTTATTTGAATGCCAGATTAAGTCCTTGCAAGATCACTCACTATAACGAAGATCAATCAGTTGCAAGCAGAGCCCGTGGTTAGACAAGTCCAACCACTGAGTCACACTTCAGATGGTCACAGTCTGCTCAGTCACAGAAATCATGATATGATCTGAAATTGTGATGCTTTTCACGTTGACTGATGAGGTCACCCATGCGTCAGATAGCAATGATCCTGACCAGTGCTTTAGCAACTTTGTTCAGACTGCAGTCTGAATAGGTAATACAAACATTCAAAATCTAGTGCAAGACCCATGGGACCACAGTTCAGATGCTGCCAGCTGTCTCAGTGCTATGGGAGTGATGTGGGTGCATTTCAGCTGCTAGTTTGGCCCATGTTGCTTTTCCATTCAGCACACGAATGCCATTTGGTTCCAAACTTGTTTTATCATGCAGGTGGGTGAAAACTCACCAAACCCCACCATGAAAATGTGCTGCAAATATGCTGCAAGTGGTGGCACACTCACTCACCTTATCATGGCTTTCCATGTGTAATTTATGGACAAATCCTCTACAGTTTGTACAGGGTAACTAAGAACAAAAATTATTTTATTAGGGATTATTTTCATAAAAAAAAATCTACAGATCTGTTTGGAAAATTGTAGGGACAGATAGATCAACGGAAAGTGAAGAAGCAGTCAAAACCACAGATACAAAAGTTGAAAAGGGCTCTCACACACAGCATCAACTTTTTATACAAGGAATCTATGAGCAGTTAAAGCTTACACTGTGATTATCTGGCCACAGGACTGCAAATTTTTTATTTCCACATGTTCTTTCCCACTTTCCCTCTGCCATTTCCTTGTCTAACAGGTGATATCTACTGAACTTCTGGAAAACAAAACAGTGCCTGTATCATCCTCTTGCCATATAAGGCAGATGGAAAAGAGTTATTTACTCAGTAAGGCCACAAGAAATTTAATAGTGTATGAATAGACAGAGAACACACCACAAAGCACGTACATACGTGTGCATGGATATGAAGGAAAACGTAGTGAGATGGAAGACATTCTGTCAGCAACCGTAGTCTTTAAAATTTAAATGGCATCTCAGATTCCTGATGTGCAATGAAAAAATATAGGTGCGGACAGTGAGGCTTTATAAGCCTCTAAGAAGGGAAGTTGAACAGGTTTTAGAAACAGAAGAGAACATGGGATTAGATAGAAACAAGTTCCTAGTCATTGCCAGGCTAGTAAACTATAAACAAAAAGTAAAGAATTTGGGTATATCTCCTACTAAACAAGCTTCAAAAGAGTAACCATGCACAGGGTGAGTTGCTTCCCTAAATGCACCCTTAGCATGCTTACTATAGTCATCTACTGAATCTTCATTATGAGCACAACTGCACTAGGAAGCTGGAACCTGGAAAAATAAACAGTCCTCAAAACTGTAATTTTATGCATGGAAAACAAAACCCAATGTGTGACAACAATCTTTACAGTTTCCTATGGCATCATGCACTCCAGGATTGAACGTCAAGTCAGAGAGAATAATTATGAAGTTTAACCAGGTAATCAGTTGAAGAAAAAGAAACAAGTGACTACAAGAACCCTCAGTTTTCTTTATTGTGTGCAAACTGCTTGCTCCTAAGAGATCAAAATCCTTCTGTCTGTATCACCCACCACGGCAACTGATTTTCTGTTGGTGACACATTTTTGTTTTTCTTGCAAGTCTGAGGAGACAAATATGATCTAACATATTTTAACGTCATCTTATGTTTTGATCCATTAAATTATAAGGCCGATTTATTGGTAGTCTTCTCCCAACAAGCATTTGGATTGTTGGCTATTTTAACTACAGCATAGCATTCCCCATCTGTCACTGTTGAATTGTGCTTTTCTCCCTTACATCACTTTGCCAAGACCACTTCAGCTTGTCCATTGTAGCCTCAAAAACCACCCGTAGCCCCTTCCACCCTGCTGCCATCTACAGATTTAAGGATCATCCCTCATAATACTTCACACAAAACTTTTGTGACAATATTCAGTAGTGCCTGAGTGAGGACATGCCCCACTGATTTCTGCCCATTTCATCCTTCCAGTCTGGCAGTGCACTAGCGCTAATTACTCTCCAGGTGTGTTTGCTCCTGGACAACAGGCAGAGCACCTGCAAAAATGCAATGTTAACATGCTACGGACTAGAAATCACCCTATGGAGTTACCACTCATACTTAGCCACTGCCTGTCAGAGTGTGAGTAAATACAGGACCACCACCAGCCTGCTCTTGGTGACCAGCTGTTGTCTGAGGCGCTAAAGCAGGGGATTGTGAAGTGTACTTTCTACTTCCTCTGTGAACTTACATAGTAGGTACTAGATGCAGACTTTCAACTTGGTAGCACACAAACTACTACCATGTTCACTTCAACAGATTGTGCAAGCTACAGTCAATACAATAGACCCCATGTGACAAACCTTTGAATGATACTCCAGAAATCATGTCACTCTATAATGAGTAGTAAATGTATTTAAGCCACCTTTCACAAACACCAGTTCCAAAAACAGAGATGAACTGAGTAGTCTTATTACAAAACCTTAAAGTAAGACTTCTAAAGTAAAATCGCCTCGTTTTCAACTCCATCAAAAGCTTACAAGTTAGGCCAGTTCAAAGAACCTGCAGAAATTTTCTAACTTTTCTCAGTAAGCCAGGCCACATTCCAGAACACTTTGATTTTGATCTGGCAATTCATCGATTTCAGGTAGCTACTAAACAAAAACAAGCACACATACCACAAATCAAAGCGCAGACCATTAGCACCATGGTCTGAAAGACTGCCAAGCAATGTGCTGCTGTTGGGCTCGATTTTATTACTACTTGTATGCAAAACCCAAAGGGAATGAGTGAAACCAAATTCTCTTGCAGACACAAATACCCTTCACAAACCAAACCTATTGTTCCTCATGTTGCTTAAGTCGTAAGCGGAAAACCAGAATGAAGTGAAAAAATAGAATTAAGAGGAAAACTAGAATGAAAAGAATCAGGAAAATAAAGACAAGGCAAAAGACAATATGAAGACACAAAGTAGGAAAAAAATACAAATGCCTCATTTCAAAATGCAATCTGAAAAGGATGGTCTAAGACAAGTCGAATTACAGGCAGAGAGGGTAGTGCCATTTACGATTAAAACATAATTAACATATTTAGCATTAACTGTGCTATTTTAAAATAGAATGTAAGCAACTTAAACATCTATCCAACTTCTTAAGTATTCAGGCTGAAATTTTCCACTCAGGATGTTTCTCTCAAGCTGTTTCAGTGAAATGGCTTTTATTTTGAAAAACAAGATGAGGAAAAACATATGTTCCATCCGTACTTATTTGGTTGTTTGCAGCTGTAGCATCTCTGAGTTTTGCAAAAAGCACTTTCAATCTGCAAATCACATTTATAATAAAAGTGGTAAAATAGACCCCAAATATATGCAAGTTGTGGAACTTTTGTAATTGAGGAAGAAACCACAACTTGCACTGGGTTAAGAGATCTGATGGAGACTGCCAGTGCGATTCTCTGAAGATCCCACCTGCACGCAGCTTGCTCTAGCAGAATATGATCTCAACTTGCAATTATGTCATAACACATACAGAAGGGGGAACAAAGCTTCATTTTGGCAGGATGTAGCTTTACTATTTCAGTAATATCCTTTCAACACTGTTTCCCTCTGTCCGTAGGACAAAGCTGCACAAACTTTGCAGATGAAGGTAGTGGACGGCATTACACATAGCCCTAGTTTTTCCAGAAGTGATGCTCATAATAGGTAGCAATCAAACTTCTTTGTTTTCCCTAAATACAGGGACATGACTGTATGGCCAATGAACAAACTAGTTTGAGCCCCAGTAGACTAGCCAGGACAACATGGATCTCAGAAAGGACTATTTAATTCTGATTAGTAAATTAGCAGGGATCTCTGCTTTACAAAACGAGACTGCCACCAAGGTCCTCTGCAACTGCTGTGCAGAGTACTCAAACCCTCCATGTCTTCCTGTGTGATCAAGAAAGGTTCTCTAGCTGTAACTCCCGTGAAAAATGACTTACCAAGCCCTCTCAAAATATGTGGGTCATTGGTTAGAGTAAGTGAGAAGCATCAGGAAAAGACCATTTTTGAGGGGCAAATATCCCTTAGCTACATGAGCCTGAGATAAAGCAAGCAGCCAACAGCTTTTCTGTTCGCTGCATCTGAAAGGGCAACCTCCTCTTTGGGGCACCACTTCTGTCACACACTGACACAAATTGAGCTAACAGGTTAAGAGAGCATGAAGCTGCTACCTGACTGACTTCAATATTCAGGCACCAGTGGATCTGAGTAGAGAAACACAGACAAATAGATGGGATTGTTACATATTGTCCCTAGAAATCAAAACAAAACAAAGCCACTGAACAGCTTGGCCCTCATGTCTTGCAGCTGTAACTCTACACACAGAATTCCTGCTGTATAACAGCAGAGGAAAAGAACAAGCGAAAGAAAGAAACATTCAGAATTTTTTTTTTTTTTTTTTTTTTGGGGGGGGGGGGGGGGAGAGACATCTAAGCCTCTAAGACAATCCAAGTAACAGTCACCATTGTTTTGCCTCTTCTCCCCAATACTTGCGTGGCATTCCACACAATTTTTGTTTCCTTTTAACCCCGACTCACATTCTTCTGTTCCAAGACACCTCTCTCTTTCCCTCTCCAGAAAATAATTTTGAAAGCCATTTTTTCCCAACAGAAATGTCATGCATTTTAAAATGTCTGCTCACTTTATCCCTAAACTTGTAAGAACACACAGAGGTGGTTCAATGTATTTAACCAGTCGGCATTAATCTCATGGAGTGTATCTAAAGATGACTTTTTTTCATGACAAAGCTCTGTAGTCCTTTCATAAATTGTCAGGTTCTTCAATAAATAAACAGTATTCAGAATTTACAAGGATCCTGCGAATCTGCTTCTTTGGTATGCATATCCACATCTGCTTCTGATTTTACCATCAAATGAAATGAGCACCACCCATAACTCAAAATAAGGTGCTGAATGACCTGTTTAATTGAGAACAGAGCCCAAGTGGTCACTACTATAAATTAACAACAAAGGAAGTACAAACAAAGCAAAACAATTAATGCTCTTGAAGACTGCAAAGAAATGCATGGGCCACTAGAAACACCTCATCTTTGACTGGTTTAGTACCTATTTTCTTGTCTACGCATCTTTCACAAGAGTGATAGATCAGCCAGTTTCAGTAATCCTTCCAGATTGCAAATAAAACATTTTTTTCACATTAGCAAAAAGTTATTACCATCTGTATTGTATTCAGTCTCTGTTTTGTGTGTACAAATCTCTGGCAGATTCGTCATTTACTCTGTGCCAGCAACAGTCCTTACAACTAAAAAATGAAGTCTTGTGCAACAAAAGCTGCCGTACAAAATCCTCCTCTAGAAATTCACTAATGCAAGGCAAAACAAAATCCTATCATTACAGTCACAAAATCAGCTAAACCTCTAACTTTTGTGGTTTTAATATTGATATAGAGTTTGTAAGACAAAATCAGGGGATGAGTAGCATCCAAGATCAAAGACTTCTCAGCCATTTGACAGCCACAGCAATGATATCTTCAAAGATTCTTTGTTATTGCCTCAATTACATGTTCTGCATCTAATCTGTGAACATTTGATCTTGGGCCTAATCTCTGTCCTTATCCAGTGTTTTGCTTTT